>ERZ1673744.1844-NODE-1844-length-17466-cov-16.820803_pt1 | contig 17466 bp, 17 predicted proteins | sample MGYA00580207_ERZ1673744 | MGnify/ENA primary metagenome ERZ1673744 (study PRJEB41218, sample SAMN15661751) | gut metagenome | host: Homo sapiens | place: Canada: London | collected 2015-08-20/2019-03-30 | study: EMG produced TPA metagenomics assembly of... | reverse complement strand
TGCCGTTGGGCAGCACGATGGCACCGCGGACCTGCTGGTCAGCGTGACGGGAGTCCACGCCCAGCTTGACGTGCAGCTCCACAGTCTCGTCGAACTTGGCGGAAGCGGTCTTGCAGATCAGCTCCAGACCCTCCTTGGGATCATACAGCGTAGCCTTGTCAATCTGCTTGGCGCTCTCTTGATATTTCTTACCTCTAAACATTTCTTACACCCTCCTTACTCGCCGACCACGACGCCCATGGAACGGGCGGTACCGGCGATCATGCTCATGGCAGCTTCCAGAGACGCGGCGTTCAGGTCGCGCATCTTCAGCTCGGCGATCTTCTGAATGGAGGCCTTGGAAATGGTGGCGACCTTCTCCTTGTTGGGAACGCCGGAACCGGACTCAATGTTGCACTCCTTCTTGATGAGGACAGCCGCGGGAGGGGTCTTGGTGATAAAGCTAAAGGAACGGTCAGCGTACACGGTGATGACCACGGGGATGATCAGGCCCATGTCATTCTTGGTGCGCTCGTTGAATTCCTTGGTAAAGGCAGCGATGTTGATGCCGTGCTGACCCAGGGCCGGGCCAACGGGGGGTGCGGGAGTTGCTTTGCCCGCGGGGATCTGCAGTTTGACGTATCCAACTACTTTCTGTGCCATTTGTAGGCACCTCCTTCAATAAAATGTGGTAGCGGCGGGGATACTTGCCGCTTTTGGCGAGACGCGCAGCGTCTCTCCCACTTTGCCGGCACACCTGCGCCGGACTTCCGCGCAGACGTTCTGCGCTCAGTTACTGCTGACCTCGACCTGGTCCAGTTCGAGATCAACGGGGGTCTCGCGTCCGAACATGGATACGACCACGCGCACCCGGTTCTTCTCCGGCTCGATCTCCTCCACGGTACCGGTGAAGCTGGACAGCGGACCTTCGGTGATACGCACCGTGTCGCCCACATGGTAGAGCACGACGATCTCGCGCTTCTCCATGCCCAGCGCCGCCACCTCGTCCTCAGTCAGGGGGATAGCCTTGTTGGCCTCGCCCACGAAGCCGGTGACGCCGCGGATGTTGCGGATCAGGTGCCAGGTATCGTCCGTCATGACCATCTTGATGAGGACGTAGCCGGGAAATACCTTCCGCTGCACTTCCTTCATCACGCCGGTCTCGGTAACCTCGGTGACCGTCTCCATCGGGATCTCGGTCTTGAGGACCATGTCCTCCATCCCGCGGTTCACCACGGACTTTTCGATGGCGGCCTTTACCGCGTTTTCATAGCCGGAATAGGTATGTGCCACATACCACTTTGCGTTATCAGCCATGTCCTGTACCTTAGAACAGACCGATGAGGGTATCCACCGCCAGCACGGCCACGGCATCAAAGATCCAGATCGCCGCGCCCACGATCAGGGAGCACAGCAGGACGGTGCCGGTGTTCTTGGCGGTAGTCTTGCCATCAGGCCAAACGACCTTCTTCAGTTCGCTTCTCATCTCGCGGAACCACTTGCCGCGATCCTTACTGACCTTCTTCTCTTCAGCCATGTCAATATCTCCTTCCGGTTACTTCGTCTCGCTATGGACGGTGTGCTTTCTGCAGAAGGGGCAATACTTGTTCAGCTCAAGCTTGTCAGGGGTATTCTTCTTGTTCTTCATCGTGTTGTAGTTTCTCTGCTTGCACTCGTTGCATCTCAAAGTGATCTTCACGCGCATTAACGGCACCTCCTTATTAGATTAGGCTTCCGTTCCGGAACGCCCTTTTGCCTCCCTGCCGGATGATCTCCACTTGCGCCCCCGAAGCGAAAAAGCGCGCAAAAAGAAAGCACCCACTCACAGGTAATGCCCACTATACCACACTTTCCCCCGCCGGTCAACCGTTTTTTGCAGAAAAATCCCGTATTTTTCGCGGTTTCGTCCCATTTTCTGTTGCTTCCCGCCGTCATTTTGTGTATGATAGAGCCGATATGAAAAAACGCGGCGGCGCACGCCGCGAAAAGTGAGGTACATCCCCATGAAGATCATGGCCATCGACTACGGCGACGCCCACACCGGCATCGCCATTTCCGACTACACCGAAACGCTGGCGGGCTACTCCGACACCATCCACTCCCGCCGGCAGGAGGAGGTGCTCTCCGGCATACAGCGGCTCATCGCCGAGCACGGCGTACAGCTGCTGGTGCTGGGCTACCCCCGGAACATGGATGGCACCGAGGGGCCCCGGGCCGAGAAATGCGCCGCCTTCGGCGCGCTGCTGCGGCAGGCGACCGGGCTGGAGGTCATCCTCTGGGACGAGCGCCGCACCACCATCGACGCCCACAACATCCTGTTTCAGAACGGGCAGAACGCCAAAAAGCGAAAGAAGACCGTGGATGCGGTGGCCGCTGCGCTGATGCTGGAGGGCTATCTGACCCGCCGGCGGCTGGAGGGCGCGAAATGACGGACGTTATCGTTATCGGCGGCGGCGCCAGCGGCATGATGGCGGCGCTGACCGCCGCGGAAAACGGCCGCAGCGTCGTCCTGCTGGAACGGCAGAGCCGGGTGGGGCGCAAGCTGCTGGCCACCGGCAACGGCCGGTGCAATCTGACCAACTACCATGTATCTCCCGATCATTACCATGGGGAGGACAGCAGTTTCTGCGCTCACGCGCTGTGCGCCTTTGACACAGGCACAACGCTGCAGTATTTTGCCTCACTGGGACTGCTGACGGTCAGTGAGGACAGCGGCCGCGTCTACCCCATGAGCAACATGGCCGGCAGTGTGCTGGACGTGCTGCGCTACGCGCTGGAGCGCCCCGGCATCCGGGTCTGCACCGGACAGGCGGTCACCGCCGTAAAGCACGCGGCGGAGGGCTTCACCGTCAGGACCGAGACGGAGGTCTTTGCGGCGCGGAAGGTCATACTGGCCGCCGGCGGAGCCGCCGGCAGCAAAGTAGGCGGCGTCATGGACGGCTATCGCCTTGCCAAAATGCTGGGACACCACCGTACCGTGCTGTATCCCTCCCTGGTGCAGCTGAGGACCGATCCCACCTACCCCCGGGCGCTGAAGGGCGTCAAAGCCGAGTGCGGCATCGCCATCCTGCGGGGCGGCGAGCGTGTGGCGGAGAACCGCGGCGAGGTGCTGTTCACTGAATACGGTGTCAGCGGTCCGGCGATCTTCGACATCTCCCGGACGGTGTCCACCGGCTGCGAGGGGCTGGTCTGCGCGCTGGACTTCTTCCCCGACTGGGAGCCCCGGGACGTGCTGGACTGGCTGCGCCTGCGGCGGGAGACCATGGGCGCTCACGAGGCCTCCACCCTGCTGGTAGGCTCCTGCCACACCCGGCTGGGGCAGATGCTCTGCAAAGCCGCCGGGTTCACCAGCCAGCGCGCCGCCGACCTCACCGACAGCGATCTGGAGCGTATCGCCCGGCAGGTGAAGCGCTTTGCGCTCCCTATCACCGGCACCTGCGGCTTTGACCAGGCACAGGTCACGGCGGGCGGCCTGCGGACGGAGGAATTTGACCCGGAAACGCTGGAAAGCCGTGTCGTTCCGGGGCTGTACGCCTGCGGCGAGGTGCTGGACGTGGACGGCGACTGCGGCGGCTTCAACCTGCAATGGGCCTGGTCGTCCGGGCATCTGGCCGGGCTGCTGCTGTAATAAGTTGACAATAATTTTAATTATGGTAAACCTGTAAACTGCCCGCGGCAGCTTACAGGTTTACTTTTTCGTCTTAATAAAGTCTTAATCCTCCCCCTGCTTGTTTCTTAAGAGGCATTTCGGTACCATGGAGCCAGAAAGGAAAGAAAGGAAGTGCCCCTATGGAACCCACGCTGCGGACCATCAATGCCGTGATCTCGGCGCTGTTTTTTATCTGCTATACCTATCAATTTCTCTATATCCCACTGGTGCTGCTGAAAAAGCGCCGGCCCCTTCCCCACCCTGCCGCGTCCCATCGGTACGCGGTGCTCATCGCTGCGCGGAACGAGGAAAACGTCATTGCCGGGCTGCTGGACTCACTGGCCGCGCAGACCTACGATATGTCCCTGGTGACGGTGTTCGTGGCGGCGGACAACTGCACCGACAGCACCGCCGCCATCGCGCGGGCACACGGGGCGGTGGTGTATGAACGCTTCAATCACGTGAACGTGGGTAAGGGCTATGCCCTGGATTTTCTGCTGCAGCACATCGGCGCAGACTATCCGGAGGGCTTTGACGGCTACTTCGTGTTCGACGCGGACAACATCCTCTCGCCGGACTACCTCGAGCGCATGAACGAAAGCTTCTCCGCCGGAAACGAGATCGTGACCAGCTACCGCAACAGCAAAAACTTCGGCGACAACTGGATCAGCGCCGGGTACGCCCTGTGGTTCCTGCGGGAGAGCCGCTATCTGAACGGCGCGCGGAACCGGCTGGGCAGCAGCGCCGCCGTGGGCGGGACAGGCTTTCTGTTCTCGCAGCGGATACTGGACGAGAGCCATGGCTGGCGGTTCTATCTGCTGACGGAAGATATCGAGTTTTCCGTGTACCACATCCTGCGGGGCGAGAAGATCGCCATCTGCGAGGACGCGGTGCTGTACGACGAGCAGCCCACCGACTTCCGCCAGTCCGTGCGCCAGCGGCTGCGCTGGGCCAAGGGCTACATACAGGTGTTCCGCCGCTACGGCGCGGAGCTGCTGAAGGGCACGGCCAAGGGCAGCTGGAGCTGCTTCGACATGTCCATGTCCATCCTGCCGGCGTTTATCCTGACGGCCCTGTGTTTGCTGGCCAACCTGACGCTGACGGCGCTGGGACTTATGCAGGGCGACGGCGTATGGTTCGCCATTCGGTCCCTGCTGGAGTGCATGGGCAGTATCCTGGCCACGCTGCTGGTGCTGGGCGGCATCACCGTGGCCAGCGAGTGGCGGCGTATCCACGCGCCGGCGTGGAAAAAGATCGCTTTCACTCTGACGTTCCCGCTGTTTATGCTGACGTATCTGCCCATCTCGCTGGCGGCGCTGTTTATGAAGGTGGAGTGGAAGCCCATCCACCACAGCGTGAACCTGACGTCGCTCCCCTCCCCCGCTGTGAAGAATTGACCTTGTGCAAAGGCGGGAATAGGGGTATGATAGATGTATTACTCCCACAGGAGGTTCCTCTATGTACACGATTTTGGTCGTTGATGATGAAAAGGATATCGTCTCCGCGCTGGAGATCTATCTCAAGGCCGAGGGCTACCGGGTGCTGTCCGCCTGCAACGGGAAAGAGGCCCTGGCCGCGGCGGCGCGGGAGGACGTGCACCTCATTCTGATGGATATCATGATGCCCGTGATGGACGGACTGTCCGCCATGGCCCAGCTGCGGCAGACCAGCAACGTACCCGTGATCCTGCTGACCGCCAAGGGCGAGGACACCGACAAGGTCCTGGGGCTGAACGTGGGCGCGGACGACTATATCACCAAGCCCTTCAACCCGGTGGAGCTGCTGGCCCGGGTACGCTCACAGCTGCGGCGGTATTTGCAGCTGGGCGTCGGGCAGGTGCAGGCCAGCACGCTCATCATCGGCGGCATCTGCCTGGATGACAACGCCAAGACCGTCACCGTGGACGGCGACCCGGTGGCCCTGACACCCAAGGAGTACGACATCCTGCGGTTCCTCATGCGGAACGCGGGGACGGTGTTCTCACCCAATGAGATCTACCGCCGGGTGTGGGAGGATGTGCCGCTGAACGCCGCGGGCGCCATCGCGGTACACATCCGGCACCTGCGGGAAAAGCTGGAGATCAACCCCTCAGAGCCCCGGTACATCAAGGTGGTCTGGGGCAAGGGCTATAAGATGGAGGGCGGCATCTCATGAAGGGATTTTTAGACAAGACGTGGGCGAAGGCCGCCGCCTTCGTGCTGACGCTGGTATTCGGCGTTCTGACCGTTCTGGGCGGCGTGGGTGTGGGTATCCTTATCAGCTACGACGTGTTTCTGGACGGCGGCGACTTCATGCGCCAGACGATGTACGAGGGAAGCTGCGTCAGATCCATCGACACCGCCGACAGCTTCCTGCGCGGCACGCTGGCCAATGCGGGCGTGCTGGTCAGTGACGGTACCTATGACTACGACACCGTTGAAAACGGGGACATCACCGAGGAGGAGCGGGCTCAGGTGATCAGCGACCTGCCCCGCGTTTTTGCGGAGGAGTTCTCCCGCGATGCCGCCGACTGTCACCTGACCGTCACCGCCAGAGGAAATGGGGAGGTCGTCGGTACCTTTGAAAATTTTGAACTGACAGACGGCGACAAGCCGCTGTACGCCACGCAGGAGACGTTCACCTACGCGCTGAACACCGGCAACACCGCCATGGTCACCATTGCCGCCGATCTGCTGCGGTCGGAAAACGCGCCCAGCTATTCATATCTGCTGTGCCAATGGCTGCTGGAGCACACCGGCCTGACTATCTTCCTCACCGCACTATTCGCACTGCTGGCGCTGTTCTGCTTCTGCTTCTCCCTGGCTGCCGCTGGACACTGGCAGGGGCACGAGGGCATACATCTGACCTGGCCGGGCAAGATCCCCGCGGATGTATGGCTGATCGTACTGCTGTGTACGTTTTTCATTGGCTGGGAAGCGTTCTATTACGGGTGGGGACGCGTTTTCTTCTGCGCGGCGCTGGTGCCGTTTGTACTGCTGTTCCTGTGTGCCTTTGCTGCCCAGTGCAAGGCGGGCACCGTCCTGCGGAGCGCGCTGATCGCGCGGATAGCCCGGTTCCTCTGGCGCATTGTCCGTTCGCTGTTTCTGGGGCTGTGGCGCATCGCCAGAAATCTCCCGCTGCTGTGGAAAACGGCGCTGGTTATGGCAGGGGTATTCTTTCTGGAGATGCTCTTTGTGCTGGCTGGCTACGGCTCGGTGGACGGAATCTTTGTCATAATGAAGGCAGTGGAGCTGCTGGCGGCCCTGTATATCGCCCTGAACCTGCGGACGCTGCAAAAGGGCGGCGAAAAGCTGGCCCGGGGCGACTTCTCCTCCCCCATCGACACCCGATATCTCCTCTGGGACTTCAAGCGATACGGACAGGAGCTGAATGATGTACAGTCCGGCCTGGAGCAGGCGGTGCAGGAGCAGATGAAAGCCGAGCACCTGAAAACCGAGCTGATCACCAATGTATCCCACGACATCAAAACGCCGCTGACGTCCATCGTCAACTATGTGGACCTGCTGAAAAAGGAGGACATCCCCTCCCCAGAGGCCCGGGAGTACATCGCCGTGCTGGACCGACAGAGCCATCGGCTGAAAAAGCTGACAGAGGATCTGGTGGAGGCGTCCAAAGCCTCCTCCGGCGTGCTGAATGTGGACCTACAGCCCACGGACGTGAACGTGCTGTTTTCACAGATCGAGGGCGAGTATCAGGAACGGTTGGCCGCCTGCCAGCTGACGCTGGTAACGCAGCCTCCCGCACCGGGTACCGTCATCCGCGCCGACAGTCGTTTGCTGAGCCGCGTCATGGACAATCTGGTGTCCAACATCTGCAAGTACGCCCTGCCCAGCACACGGGTCTATGTGGTTTCCACGCTGTCCCGGGAGGCCGTTACCATCAGCTTCAAGAACGTCTCGCGGGACGAGCTGAATATCTCCCCCGACGAGCTGATGGAGCGTTTTGTGCGCGGCGATGCCTCGCGGCACACGGAGGGCAGCGGACTGGGGCTGTCCATCGCCCGCAGCCTGGTACAGCTGCAGGGCGGCCGCTTCGACCTGGCCATCGACGCCGACCTTTTCCGCGCGGATATCACCTTCCCGCTGTCGGAGAGCGCAGCAAGCTAAGCGTTTTATACAGATCTGAATAAGGTCGTCATCGGCAGGCAAGCGCCCGCCGATGACGACCTTATTTATGTAAACCAAAAACTTTCTCTTCCCTTCCACCCACAGCTGTGCTATACTAAGGAGGTATCCGGGTATAGCGAAGTTGGTATCGCGCCTGATTTGGGAGAATACGCCCAGCCGGATAAAAAACTCAATAACCGGGTGTAGCGCAGTTGGTAGCGCGCCTGCTTTGGGAGCAGGATGCCGCAGGTTCGAATCCTGTCACTCGGACCACCTTTCCCAGAAAAACCGCCTAAAAAGGCGGTTTTTCTGCGTTATAAGTTCAATTTTTGAAGTGTGCTCGACCACATCCCAATTGTGGTCAGAGAGGTAAAATGGCGGTGGAAGTCGGGACAAGGACGAGCACCGAAAAACGCAAAATCCCTAATCCTTCCCTAACGGGTGTAGCTCAAGCATTTTGGGGTGTAGTTGCGACGGAAACATCATTTTTCTGTACTGCCCCATATGATATGAGCGCCAAACAGTGAGTAATACAGAGGAATTCGCACTAAAAGTATACTGTTATCGAAGTTATATGGTAATATCTTTTGTGGATACGTCCGTCAGAACAGCGCCTTTGGCAATTAAGATATAACCATTCTGGTGCTTGTTGTAGTGGATAGGGTTTTATGGTTTTGTGAGGGAGCATATACGCCTCTTTGACGCCAAAGTGCTCACCAAAAACAACGATTATCAAATAGTCGAATTGATTATCATCGTAATTCCGAATAACTTTCAGTTCTCTGCTCTGTATGGTGGCTGCTCCATAATCCCATCGGTTCTTGATTCGATAGCGCAAACCTGTTAGGGGATCATATGCATCGTATCCTTTTTTGAATTATGCTCCAGAACAAAATCAATCTTTTCTGCAACAAGCCATTCTGCATAATCGCCAACAGGACTATTGTATGTACGCACCACATTCCTGCAGTTTAGCTCTTCCAGAATATCTGCGTACATATTCATTAGCTCAATCGAGCTTTTTCTTTCATGCCCATAACCACCAATTAGTTTGCAGGAGGATTATTGCAACACTGAAGAATACTCTGCGTATAAGCCTGAGATCGGATGTCGTCACGAGACTCCTTCAAACCTACTACATCGAGAACTGTGATAGCTTTATTGAACAGGGCGATACACTCATCATCAGGCTGACTACATACTTTAATGATTTTCTTGCAAAAAGCCTCAACCTTTTTGTTCTGAATAGACGGCATAGGATTATCATTCACTACAAAACCAAGGATCATCAAGATATGCCACTTATAAATGGAATACTTCGAATCAATCCTCCCGTTGCTGGTCAAAAGTTTAAAGCGGTACAAAGCAAGAGCTGCTGTGTAATAAACGATTTCCTTGTTCTTTTCATTAATTAGCTTATCATACAAGTCAAAAATCATTTTTGTCGGATAACGATATGCCAGTTCTGGCTTCCGTAGGAACATTGCGCCAACTGCACGACAAGTTTCTGTGATGGAGAAAATTCGACGCCTTGGTACGCCCACATCCTTATACTGGCCGCTCCGTCTCTCGAAGTATAGTTTTGTTTCCTCTCCGGCGATATCCTCTGTTGTTGCGAAATATCGCTCCAGCTGGCGAAGAAACTTTGTAAAAGAGAGAAACTGTGTTTCGTCCACTTTACTCTGGCTATTTGTCGCACGAACCACATCGGCAATTACATCGGCATCAGTTGCTTCAATTACTTTGACTGTCAATGTTGATTCAGGAATTAGTAAGCTATAATTCTCAAAGAGCACATTGCTGGTCTGGCAACCATTAACAATCTGGTAGTTCTCCATCGAGACCTTATCGTTTTGAACGCGGACATCAGGAGAAATAATAGTGATACCATTGTTCAGAATGGCAAATTTCTTCTGAGCCTCTGGGTCAGCGAGCGTATTATAAATCTGTTTATTTACAGGATTGTTGCTACCAAGAAATGCGCGGACATTTTCTTCGAAGATATGCACTCGGAGCTTTCCATCACCATCCATCAAGACACTTTCTACAAAATCTTTGAGAGGCACAATCGCCAAGTAAGCTTCTGTAACGCCCGGCATCTCAGGATAAGGCGATAGTTTTTTTGTCTGCATTACTGCAGAAATAGCATGTCGAGTTTTGTCCCACAACTGAATAATCTGCTGTAGCCCGATAAATTCAAAATCTACGTGATTAAAGAAACCTGTAGCATCGACATTTTGGATGATGTTTGTGCGTGTTGCTTCAATTTCTGTGGCAACAGGGTTATTGCTGGTACAAACATATTTTAAATAGACATTGGCACGCCCGTTAGTGATCTTTGAAACATTGTCGACCAGTAAATCAAAAACTGCCTTCTGCTGTTTAATGAAATCACCCTGCGGCAACTGCGGAGTGTCCGAAACAAAATCACATACTCCATCGCCAAACTTCAAAATTTCTCCGCGATCATAGCTGTCGCTTGTTTTGGATTGGATGAAATATATATCCACAGGCACATTTCGTTTGGGGCGTTTAAGGATATTCTCAGCCTCTGCTACTGTAGTCGCAATCTCTCCATCAATAATGAAGCAGATGCCGTCAATACCAGAATCGTTTTCATCAGAAGTAATAGTGTCCGCATCAATATCCTCCGGATAAAAAGACTTGATCACACAGTAGTTAGAAAAAAGCTCAAATCGTTTGTCTTCACCCAGTGCCGAATCAACAAATGTTTCCTCACAGAATGTTTTAAGGAAATTAGCAACAATCTTATGCATATTATGCCACCTCTGGTCACAATTTGTCATAATATAGTATACACCTCTATTTCAATGTTTTCAATTCTAAAATCAAAACCAAAAAAGGTACTTATTATTAATATATCCTTGCACTTTTTTCAATATCCTCGTGTGGGATTAAAAAATACAGGGCGCCGAATCTTCGACACCCTGCAATACTTATTTATTACCCCACCTTCTCGAACGGGATCACCTTGCACCGGCTTTCCTCCGGCGGGTCGGGAGGCTCCGGGGTGGTGGTTGCCGTGACCGATTCCATAAAGCCGCCGATCTTCTCAGCCGCACCTCTCTGCATATCGTTGGTGATGTGCGTATAGGTGTCCAGTGTGAACCCTGCGCTGAAGTGGCCCAGCATGCTGGACAGGGTCTTCACATCCACGCCGCTGGAGATCGCCATGGTGGCGAATGTGTGTCTGAGGTCATGGAAGCGCACGTGCTCCTCGATGCCTGCGTTTTTCAGCAGCTTCCGGTTGATCCTCGACACGGCGTCCGGACTCCAGTAACCGCCTGTGCGGGGCGACGGGAACAGGATGGGGTTGTCCGGGTGCTGTTCATGCTCCTGCACCAGCAGGTCTACCGCCTGCTGGGACAGCGCCACCTTGCGAACAGAGTTTTTTGTTTTCGGCTCCGTCACATCCAACTCGCCCTCCATGCGGGTGACTTGCTTATTCACCGTCAGGATGCGCTCTTTCACATTCAAATCTGACCACTGGAGCGCCAGCAGTTCGCCCCGGCGCAGGCCGCTGGACAACTCCAGATAGAACATAGGCAGGACGCCGTACTTCTCCGCTTCCTGGAGGTATCTGCCGATCCTCTCCGGCGGGAGGATAGTCATCTCTTTCTTGTCCTTGGGCGGGATGCGGCAGTTCTCGCAGGGGTTGTACGGGATGAGCCGCTCTTTCACCGCCTGCTTCAGCGCCGCCTGCAGCACCGCATGGACACGCCGCACGAAGGTGTTGGACAGGGGCTTGTCGTTCTGCTTCGACCCACGCTGCATCCTGCCGTTTTCTTTCAGGTCGTTATACATTCTCTGGATGTGGATGGACGAGAGCTGCTTAAGCTTGATCGCGCCGATGGCCGGGATGATGTGGTGCTCGATGATCCCCTCATAGCCCTTGGCGGTGTTGTAGCGGATGTTGGGCTTGCTGTAAGTTTCAAACCACAGGCGGCACCACTCCGCTGCGGTGTAGTCGCCCGTGTGATTGAGCGGCACGCCGCGATTCTCCCGAATGGCTCTCGCCAGTTTTTCCTTGCACTCCGCCTGGGTCTTGGCGGACACACTTTTCTGGATGGCCCGGCCGGTGACCGGGTCGATGCCCTGGGTGTATCTGCCCTCCCAGCGGCCACTGGGCTTTTTGCGGATGCTGCCCTCGCCGTTGGCTCGTTTCTTTGCCATTTATGATCCCTCCTTTTTAACACAAACACATACCACAGAATCTCCGAAATAGCTATCACAATATTTCGGACTTTTTTGTAGCTTGCTCGTCGATCCATTCCATGAATTTGTCGCGGGGAACGATGATGCGGCTGCCCAGGGTAATGGTGGGAAAATCCCTGCGGTGGGCCACCTCATAGGCGTGGGCCAGACCGATACCCAGCACATGGGACACATCCTCCACGGTCAGCATCAGCGGGAGTTCGTCAAAAGAATTGTATTTGGATTTTCTCATTCAGTTCCTTTCTACCTTCTGGGCGGAAGGGTTTTAGTTCTTTGTTTTGCGACCCAGTTTTTGCGCCTCTTACATGGTCAGATCGGGCCACTGCTCCTCATGGTCATCCAGCTTGTGGCCCAGGGCCATGCGCTTCTCCTGCAGCTTTTTCAGCCGCTTGCGGTCGATCTGGATACCGCCGGGTCGGGACTTGGGTACGGAGTTGTCCCGGAACACCCGGCTCATGTGGTGGAGCAGCCGGGTCACCGCCAGCATCGCAGAGGGAGGGCGGTTTTCTTCCAGATGGTTCAGAAGGTACTGTGCATACGGATTGCCTTGCTCGGCGGATTGGGTCAGCCAATATGCGGCTTTCTCTTCGTCGCGGGGAACCTCCTTACCAGCAAGGTACAGCTTGCCCAGCATATACTGGGCGTAGGGGTTTCCCCGCTCTGCTGATCGTGCGAACCACTCCACGGCGGCATCACTATTTCGTTTGATCAAATCACCTTTGAACAGTTCTTTGGCCAGCCGATACATGGCGTAGTGGCTGCCGTTGACCGCAGCGGTGTAGAGCCAGTTCATCCCCTTCCGGGTATCCCGCACTTCCAAATCATCCGAGAGGTATAACTTAGCAAGGGAATATTGTGCCACCAGATGTCCCTGATCCGCCGTCTGCTCGAACCAGTACCGTGCTTCCACCGAGTCCGGGATCAGCAACGGTCCGTCCCGCCAGAGCTTTCCCATCAGGTACTGCGCGTACATATCGCCGCTTTCCGCCAGCTTTTCCATTTCAGAGACGGCTTCGCCGCGCTCCTCCATGGTCAGGCTCTCGTCCCGGATCACATCCTGGAGCGTCCAGTAGTCGTAAGACTCGTTTCGGAATTCTTCTGGCTCATCGTACTGACCGAGATTCTTCTCCTCGAAGGTGAGCTCATCCAGCCGCAGGCGCTCTGCCTCACGGATGATGGCGTTTTTGATCTGCGAGAACTCTTTCTGCTTTGAGAGAGGAACACATTTCTGGGGCTTGTCGTGGTAGTAGGCATCCACCTTGCCCTGAAGCATCAGCCACTGGTCATAGCACTTGCTCACGACAGGGAGCCGTTCCATCTCGTCCACGATCTTATCCACCAGATTCTTTAACCGCTTGGGAAGATAGCCGTAGGATTTCTTGCCCTTGACCGTTCCAAGCTGCGCCGCCAGCTCCAGCACGAGCCGCTCGGCATCCGGGTGGTCGCACATACTATCCCGCATGGTCTGCACCAGTTCCAGCATCGCCCGCCGCGCTTGGCGCACCAGCTCGTCTCTGGACTCAGACTTCTGTTCGTAGAGGTGCAGCATCTCGTTGTGGAAGATATCATTGGTCAGCTTGGACTTGATCTGACGGATACCTTCCTTGGAGAGGTAGGCCTGTCCCGGCTTTGCGGACCAGGCCATCATGTGGATGTGCGGATGCTCGCCCTCGTCGTGGAAGGCAGCGTACCATCGGAAGTCGCCGGGCGGGATCTTCATTGCCGCCGCGATGTCGTTGCGGTGGGCGCGGATGAGATTTCGCCACGCTGCAGCGTTATCGAAGCCGAGCCGGGCCGCATCCTCACGCTTGAGGGAGATGATGTGCGTCCACACATTTCCGGTGTAGCTCTCCAGCTCCTCCACGGCTTTCTCCATAGAGACCGTTTCCTCATCACCGAACAGGCCGTGGGTACCGATGCGCTCAGCGCGGGGGCGGGTGGCGATGTACTTCATGTACTGGCCTGACTCGTGGATGGCATCCCAGTTGGTTTCCAGCGCCAGCGTGATGAATGCAGAGGCGCTGACCTTGGCGGGCTTCGCTTGGTAGTCCTCGTACTCGTAGAGCGTCTTGCTGTCCGGGAAGTCCTTGACCAGTTTGGCGATGAGCTGCTCCTGCTTTCGTGTGGGCGGACGGTCATCTGGGATAAGCTCCACCCGCTCCCGCGTTGCGATGTAGCGAAGGTATCCGGAGGCCCCGCCGGTGCTTTTGATATAGGGACTCTTGAGGATCAGTCTTGCCATTCGTCATCATCCCAGTCCTGCTCCTGGCGGGAGCGTGCGTACTTTTCCAACGAGATGAGACCGTTTGTGGCTTTCACATTGCGGACGCTCTGCGCCCGTCTGCGCTTCAAATCTTCCCGATCCATCTCGAACGCTTTTGCGATAATACCGTTGGTCATGTCCTGCTCCACGTTTCTTGTGAAGCTGCTTCTGGCGATATAGTCCTCCATTCTGCGCAGTCTGCCGTCAATGGCATACTGGATCGCCATAGGCAAAAGCGTTTGGTTGTCCTGTATCTCCAGATGATCCACATAAAAGTTCACCGCCTTCTCCACGAACTCATTCATGCTTTGGCAGTTGTCGGCGGCGTACCACTGCTCGATCCTTCTTCTGGTTTCCGGCTGCATCCGGAATGCAATACGATCTCTGGTTTCTTTACTCATTCAATTCCTCCTTTTTGCTGTAAGACATCCTTGAAAAGCCCTGCAACACGGGGCTTTTCGGGGAAGCTGACGCCATCGGTGCTTATTTTGCCTCTCAAAGACGCCAGCTTCAAGCGTCCGAAACTGCCCGCACTGCGGGCAGAAGTGACGGCTGCGGCGACGCCTGCGACGCCATGCCTTTATCCTGCTTTTTCTTTCGTCCTGCAAAAGTCTGCCGAAAACGGCTCACATCCGGCTTCAATCCTCTGGCTGGGACTGGGACTCGCTTCCTCCCGGAAAGGCGCACACAAGGCGTTCCGGCGGCCCTGGGCGTTGGACTTTTCGAGGAGCTGCGCCGCACGATAGCGGGCGGCAGCCTCCTCTGCCTGCCGGAACTGCCGCTCATAGAACGCTTCGAGTACACCCGGGATAGGACGGATGGTGTAGAGCAGATTTCCGTTCAGCGGTTTCCCGTCTTTGCTCTGCATGATGGTCGGCTCCGTGTAGATGAGGCCTTTCTCCTCCAGCTGCCGCACATACTTTGCCACCGTATTTTCACTCATGCCGATCGCATGGCCGATGGTTTTGTAACTGGGGTAGCACTGATAGGTTTCACGGTTCTCGCACCGGAGCAGATAGGAATAGAGGGAGATCTCACGAAAATCCAGACCGATGCTGAATATCTCGTTTGGTACCATAAAATAGTTTTTCTCTGCACTGCGCTTGGGCCATTTGTTGAAACTCAATTCATACCTCCTGTATTGTCGTAGAGTCCGATGACGCTCACACAGGGGACAGAAAAATTTTCATTGCTTTTCTGCTGTTTACCTGATATACTTTTATCAGTAGATTTGTGCGTGCCTGTGTGTGCGCCGAGCCGCCGGACTGTTGCCGCAGTCGCGGCGGTTTTTATTTTGCGGGTGTGTTGTGTGATCCACATTCCTCCTTTGCCCTCATCTGTAAACTATCTTTTTCGCCTCCTCCGTGTTAGAATAAAAAGAGACCGTGCTCCCGGGAGCACGGCCAGAGATGGAATGACCTTCCGAGCGGATTGCCGTATGGCGGAGAGCGCTCATGCTCTCATAGATGCTCTGTCGAAGGCCATGTGGATTCGTCGGCGCGGATACCGTGCCGTACCGAACCAGGGGCAACCTCACCCGGGTGAAATTGTCCTTCTATTATTACTTAGAGAAAATTCGCAAAATCGGAAGGTCTGGAATTGTAAACTTTTTGTGAATGCAGAAAGGGTGGTGAGTTCATGTCCTTCAAGGATACCCAATCTTATAAAGAGCTTCAGGCAGATTGGCGCTGGATACACGAAATGGACCCGGAAGCTGCCGCCGCTGCAGACCAGTGGGTGAAGGAGCATCCGGAGGAGTGGAAGGAGCTGGAGCACATGCTCTACTACAGCGAGGCGAACTTCCACAAGCGAGTTGCGCCGGACACTCTGGAAGATGTGGATATCAAACAGCCCCGATCTTACAATCCGGAAGCGTTCCTGCCGGAGGAAGTGCGCAACGCGATCTACGATGACAGACGTTGGTTTGACCGAAGCAAGTATCTGCCGGAGGGTTCTGATGAAGATACCTTCATGTATTTGGACACCCAAATCTATGACGCCCTGCATGCGCTGACCGAACTGCAGAGGGAGATTTTGTTCCGCACTGTCATCAATGGCGAGTCCACTGAATCCGTCGCACAGGACAAACAGTGTTCGTCCAGAAACATCCGAGATATCCGAACTCGTGCGCTTCGACAGATACGGGCCAAAATCAACAGACGTGAAGGCTACGGCAGACCCGGCGTTGTCATCATTATTTTGCTGTTTATGCTGCTTGTTGGTGTTCCGCTTGCTTGCTGGGGAGAACAGCTTTGGACCGCATATCCCTGGCTGGAGCCTGTGGCTGCAGTGCTTAGCGCATTGGTTATGGCGGTCATGTTCCAAGATTCCCTTCGCAGAGAAGCAGAAAGGCTACTGCGCCAGCATTGGGCCAGCCTGAATGGATCGCAGAAAAAAGAATGACTACGAAAGAGGGAGTGAAGCACTTGCGGTGCTTCACTCCCTCTTGTCATATGGCGATAATTTGCATTATGAGAAGTTCTCTAACGGCAGCGTGAAATGCATTGAGGATGAGATACCGTTTGATATCCCTGGCTCTTGGGCGTGGGTGAGAATTTCTTCCATTTGTGTCATAAATCCTAAAAATGATTTGAATGATGATACTGAAGTTTCCTTTATACCAATGCCTCATATATGTGAAGGATATGAAAATCGCCATTCTTTTGATATTCGAAAATGGTCTGAAATTAAAACAGGTTATACTCATTTTGCTGAGAACGACATTGGTATTGCCAAAATCACACCATGTTTTGAAAATCGCAAATCAGTTGTATTTCATAATCTGAAAAATGGCGCTGGGGCAGGAACAACTGAATTATTTATTCTTCGCCCAATCATATCAGTTGAACCTGATTATTTACTTTGGATTGCAAAAACAGATGATTTTATCAACGGCGGTGTTGAGACCTTTTCTGCTGCTGTAGGCCAGCAACGAGTTGATAGAGACTTCCTTGTCAATTATCTCATTCCTCTTCCCCCAGTAAATGAGCAAAAGAGCATCATTAACAAAATTAATGTGGCATTTTCCGTTATAAATACAGTAGATCAGAATAAAGCAGATTTGGCTAATACAATCTTTTATGCCAAATCAAAGATCCTTGATCTCGCTATCCGAGGCCAACTTGTACCGCAAGACCCGGATGACGAGCCTGCTTCTGTCCTGCTTGAACGCATCAGAGCAGAGAAAGAAGAACTCATCAAGCAGGGCAAAATCAAGCGAGACAAGAAGGAAT
>ERZ1673744.1840-NODE-1840-length-17475-cov-5.759185_pt1 | contig 17475 bp, 17 predicted proteins | sample MGYA00580207_ERZ1673744 | MGnify/ENA primary metagenome ERZ1673744 (study PRJEB41218, sample SAMN15661751) | gut metagenome | host: Homo sapiens | place: Canada: London | collected 2015-08-20/2019-03-30 | study: EMG produced TPA metagenomics assembly of... | reverse complement strand
GCGGGGATACCGCAGGAAGGCCGAGCGCGACTATGACGACATGGTCAACCTGCAGAACGCATTGGACAACAGCAAGAAGCCGAGGAAGAAGTATCGCGTCTCCAACGTCTTCGTGGACACGTACCTCCAGTACCGCTTCCCGTTGCGGTTCGACAACCGTGAATCGGCTGTCGAGCACGCAGTGAGGACGATGACGTGCGGCCGCGAGGGAATTTTCGTGCTGCTGACGAACCGTCCGTTGACAGCCTAGGAGGCCCTCTCGATCTACAGGTCAAGGAACGCGGTCGAGACCGCGTTCCGCGACCTGAAACACGGCATCGACTGGAGGCCGGCCAGATGCACGTCCCCGGATGCGATCCGGGGACGTGTCCTGATCTCGTTCCTGGCCCTGTTCTGCATGTCCATGGCCAGGTTCCTCTACCCCGAGTTGAGGTCAATGACGGCGGAAACCATGGTCTCGGAGCTGTCCTCGTTCTCACTTACGGTCCACACGCGCAGGAACGGTGTGAAGACGAGGATCTTCAGCAACTTCGGGCGTGTCATCCGCGCTTTGTACGGTCGGAAACCGTCTGCAGAGGTGCCGAAGGCACCCTCTCAGGTGGTTCTGGACCGGTTCGGATGACCTGATTCCGCTAACTGGGAACGGGAAGAACACCGAGAAAAACACAATCCTTCAGCGGGAGCTATCGAAATTAAGTGTCAAACTCAGGTTGAAATGAAATGATGTGACGGGTGTGGATCACGAAGCCAAGAACCATGCGAACCATACCATGGTTGACAGGGGGCTCGCGGGACCCCTGATATCACAACGATGCTCCAGTTCCTGCAGATGTGTCGGACGACGTTCGGGAATCTGTGTAAAGACCAATGGAGTGAGCTCTCATCGAAGGTCGGATGGTGCGGCATCCTCCGGAGACGACGGGTTGGGCCAATGAAATGCTACGGGAGAACGCGAAACCCCAACATCAGTCCCGGTTTGAGAGGACCATTGGGAAGGGACCGGCCAGGGAAAACCCCTGACCGGGATGAATCGGTTTTCAGGACAGGACGATCGAGCCGACGACCCTGAGCTTGCCGCCCTCGAGGTACATGATGGTGGCCTTGTCACCGGGCTTGTGGATCATGTCCGACTCCAGGTCGAACTCCACCTTGGCGGATCTGAAGTCGTCGCCGTTGTCCACGGAGGAGATCCTGCAGGGGACCATCTGCATCCAGTGTCCGATGTGCAGGACCATGCCCTCTTTGAGGGGCGACGGCCAGTACTTGATCAGGGACACGTTGCCCTCGACCTTCCTGGACATCTTGACCGATGGGTCCGTGGTTACGACGTATCCCCTGTCGAGCTCGTCGGACTCGATGCCGCGGAGGGCGAGACCGACGTGGTCGCCCTTGACGCCGTCGTCGGCGTCCAGGTCGTGCTTCTGGATGGACTTGAGGATGACCTCCCTCTTGATGGGGAACACGGTCATCTTGTCGTGCTTCCTGAAGTACCCGTCGATGACGGAGCCGAGAACGACGGTTCCGACACCCCTCACGTTGAAGTGGCTGTCCACGGGGCACGAGCCGCATGTCCCCTCCCCGGGGGCCTTCGCCTCAGCCTTGGCCATGGCGATGAACTCCTCCCTCAGCTTGATGGGGTCGTCCTCCTTGTACTCGTAGCCTTCGAGGCATGTTCCGGCCAGCAGCGGCTTGAGCTGCTCGGGCTGGATGTAGTTCTGGAGGATGATCCATCCCCTGTCTATTCCGAGGACGTCGGTCATGACGATGGTCTCCCCGAGGAACGAGTCGATCTTGTCAACGACCAGTATTGCGAACTCGGACATCGCTACCGAGTAGAACAGGGACGACAGCTTCTCCGGGTACTTGGAGGGCTCGATGAGGGTGAAGGAGTCGGTGCCTGACTTGTGGTCGTAGAAGGTCATGTCGGTGACTGTGCCCTTCTTGCCTATCTTGGACGCGTAGTCCTTTGCGCCGAGCACGGCTATGTTCAGGTTTCCCATGCTGCTCAGATCTCCGAATCGAGGATGAGCTTGATGCCGGCGTCCTTCAGGATCTTGACTGCCTTCTCGGGGTCGTCGACCCTGACGAAGAATGCCGCGGTGGTCCTGCCCGTGTAGGCGTATCCGTACTCGATGTTGATTCCGGCCTTTCCCATGATGTCGGCGGCCTGGAAGAGCGAACCGGGAGTGTCCTGGATGACCACTCCGATAACGTCGGTCTTCTTGACGATGATGCCTGTGGCCTTCAGCTTCTCGAAGGCCTCATCGGGCTTGTCGACGATGGCCCTGAGGATGCCGAACTCCGTGGATTCGGCCAGGTTGAAGGCCCTCATGTTGATGCCGCACTCCTTCAGTACGGATGCGATGTGGGCCAGACGCCCGGGCTCGTTGTTCACGAAAATTGAAAGCTGCGAGATAATGTTGTCATCCATCAGATCACCCTCGAATCGACGACCCTCTTCGCCTTGCCGGTGAACCTGGGGAGTTCTCCGGGGGCCTTGAGTTCCACCTTGACATAGATGTTGAGATATTTCTTAAGAGCGGCCTCGATGCGTCCGCGGAGGGCGAGCATGTCCTCCATCTTGTCTGTGAAGGCCTCGGGCTTGATCTCCACCTGGACGGTCATCTCGTCCAGGGCGCCCTCCCTCGAGACGTAAATCATGTACTGGTCACCGACCTCGGGGATCTGCAGGAGGGTGTACTCGATCTGCGAGGGGAACACGTTGATTCCGCGCACGATGAGCATGTCGTCCGTCCTTCCGGAGATCCTGGCGATCCTCGGGGATGTCCTGCCGCAGGCGCACTCACCCTCCATGAGCATGGTGATGTCCTTGATCCTGTACCTGATCATGGGCATGGCCTCCTTCTTGAGCATGGTGACGACCATCTCTCCCTTCTCCCCCTCCTCCAGGACCTCCCCGGAATCGGGATCGATGATCTCGACGAGCATTATGTCGCCGCAGATGTGGATTCCGTTGCGCTCCTCGCACTCGGTGAACATGGGCCCAGCCTGCTCGGAGGTCCCGTAGATGTCGTAAGCCTTGATGCCGTAGCTCTCGATGTGCTGCCTCATGGACTCGGACCAGGGCTCGGCGCCCAGCACGGCCTTTCTCAGCTTGGTGTCCCTCTGGATGTCGACGCCCATCGACTTGGCGGTGTCCAGAAGGTGGATCATGTACGAGGGCGTGCAGGCGATCGCCGTGACGCCCAGGTCCTGGATGAGCTCGACCTGCCTCTCGGTGTTGCCGGTGCTGGCGGGGAGGACCGTGGCCCCGACCTTCTCTGCGCCGTAGTGGGCCCCGAGACCTCCCGTGAAGAGGCCGTATCCGTACGACACCTGCATTGTGTCGTCGGGGCCGATACCGATGGAGGTGAAGGACCTGGCGAGGGCCTCGGTCCAGTAGTCGAGGTCGTTCTGAGTGTAACCGACGAGCGTAGGCTTTCCGGTGGTTCCGGAGGACACGTGGTACCTGACGATCTCGTTGTTCGGGACGGTGAACATCTTGGTCGGGTAGTTGTCGCGCAGATCCTGCTTGTACATGAAGGGGAGCTTCGCGATGTCCTTCAGGCAGGTGATGTCGTCGGGGTGCACCTTGTGCTCGACCATCCTGTCGTGGTAGAACTTGTTGAAAGAGTAGAGGTTGTTGACGAGCTGCTTCAGCTCGCGGTACTGGAGGGCCTTGAGCTCCTCTTTGGGCATGCATTCGATCTTCGGGTTCCAGAACATGGTCATCCCCTGATATGGTGCCGTCTAAGTTTTTCACATATATGAGAATTCATGAGCGGCGGTGGATTTGAAATGCGGGGGATCCATTATGCCCCCCATGGAGCAGAGGGACCTTTGGGACGGATTCTACAGGGCCAACGGTAGGGCGTGGAGGGGTAACTCCAGGATACCGGATCCGCTGTCCGGGAGAGGTGACGCCCTCGACCTCGGATGCGGGAACGGCAAGACGGTCTCCACGCTGATAGACCTGGGGTACAGTGTCGTCGGCACCGACTTCTCCCCCGAGGCGGTGGAGCTGTGCAGGGAGAGGTTCGAAGGGACCGCGAGGTTCGAGGTCTGCGACATCGCCGACCTGCCGTTCCCGGACGGCTCCTTCGACTACGTGACCGCGGTGCACGTCCTGGAGCACATCGAGGACTCCGGCATGCAGACTGTCGCGGACGGGATCATGAGGGTCCTGCGCCCCGGAGGATACGTTTTCGTGCGCTCGTTCACGCCCACCGACATGAGGTCCGGGACCAGGTCGGGGGACGGGATAAGGTACATACACCGCAACCCCGACGGGATCGCCAGGTTCTTCGCCTCGTTCGAGACGGAGTTCGCGAGACGCGTCGACGAGCGCACGCGCTTCGGGACCACCAGGTCGAGGGCAGAGTGCCTTTTCAGGAAGCCTTTGGAGGACGGCGCCGCTCACAACCCTTAACTACGGACCCCGACTGTACCGTGATTCATGAGATGCCCCAAGTGCGGACATGACAACCCCTCCGACACCCTCTTCTGCGAGGAGTGCGACTGGAGGCTGGATGTGCCATACAGGCCACCGAAGAAGCGCAACCCGCTGGCGTTCGCCCTAGTGTCGCTCGTCATAGGAGCGGCCGCCCTCGTCCTGGCCTTCCTCGACGGCACCGAGATCGCCGGACTCGTCCTGGGAGCCGTAGGCGTGCTCCTCGGAAGCTACTCGGTCAACGTGCCGAGGCTGCTCAACTCCGACAACAAGACGCTCTGCGTGTCCCTGGCAGGAATCGGACTCGTCCTCAGCATGATCGGGTTCATCCTGGGCCTCGCTTCGGTCATAGGGGCCTGAATATGGCGGTATACCGCGGGAAGTACATCCTCGAGGGTCTGGGCAGCATCACTCCCGAGATGGAGCACAACCTGGACCTCGCCTACGGCATCTGCATGTCGTACAAGAAGGACTTCCCCTGCGAGATGTGCGGCAGGTGCTGCCACCAGCCGCATATCGTGGTACGCCCCGAGGAGATCGACAGGATCTCGTCCTCGGCCAACATACCGCTCTACGACTTCATGAGGAACTACCTCGTGCAGACGGCGGACGGCAGGTTCCTGTTCAAGAAGACCAACCCCTGCGCCTTCCTCGGACCGGACAACAGATGCACGATCTGGAAGGACCGCCCCCAGATCTGCGATGACTTCCCCTACGCGGTGTCGATGTTCATGTCCAGGGTATACCTGGCCCTGACCAACCCCGACGCCGACATAAACGAGCTCATATCCTACATGGACGACACCTGGCCCTGCACCGGCGTGATCAAGAAGGACATCGCCGACAGGGTCGAGGCGGCCCGCAAGGACGTAGTCCCGATGTGAGACGGCGGCCAGGGGCTCCGCCCCACCGCTCACCTTTTCCTTACAGCGAATCCGCATCCAGCCGCCGGATCGGCATTCCACACCGACACATAATAAAACGGAAGAGGACATCCAGTGTCGGTGCAATCATGGCGGCGGAGAAGAAGATACTCATCGTTATCATGGACGGACTGGGCGACAGGGCCTGTCCCGAACTCAGGGGTCTGACTCCGCTGCAGTACATCAGGCACCCGAACCTAGACTGGTTCCTCACCCATGGCCAGGGCGGCATCTGCGACCCTATCGGCCCGGGCATCAGGGCCGGGAGCGACACCGCCCACCTGTCCATACTGGGATACGACCTGCGGGATGTGTACACAGGCAGGGGCCCCTTCGAGGCCCTCGGGATAGGCATGGACATCCAGCCCGGAGACGTCGCCCTGAGATGCAACTTCGCCACCGTGGACGATTCCCTGGAGATCATAGACCGCAGAGCCGGGAGGATCAGGGAGCCCGAGACCACCGAGCTGGTTGAGTGCCTGGACGGGATCGAGATCGACGGGGTTGAGTGCCTCGTCAGGGAGAGCACCGAGCACAGGGCGGTCCTGCTGCTCAGAGGGGACGGCCTGAGCCCCAACATCACCGATGCCGACCCCGGAGGGGACACCCATCTGATGATGTGCGAACCCCTCGACGAGGATGCGGAGTTCACGGCATCGGTCGTGAACAGATTCATGGAGGAGTGCTACGAACGCCTGAAGAACCACCCGACCAACAGGAAGAGGGCGGCAGCAGGCCTTCCTCCGGCGAACATCCTCGTGCCCAGGGGCGCAGGGAGCTTCCCCAACATAGAACCGTTCCCGGAGAAGTACAACGTGTCCGCGGCGTGTGTCGCCGGAGTCGGCCTGATAAAGGGGATCTGCAAGGCATGCGGACTGGACATCTACCCCCTGCCGGACAACTGCGACGGCACCATGGACTCCGACTTCATAATCAAGGCCCAGTGCGCCATGGAGGCCCTGGACGAGTACGACTTCGTGCTGATGAACTGCAAGGCCCCGGACATCGCCGGCCACGACGGCGACGCCAAGGCCAAGAGCGAGGTCATCAAGAGGCTCGACACCATGGCCGGCTACATCAAGGACAACATGCCGGAGGACCTCGTGGTCGTCCTGACCTGCGACCACTGCACCCCCTGCATCCTCCAGGACCATAGCGGAGACCCCGTCCCGATAGCGATCTTCACCAGGAACATGGTCAGGGACGACGCCAGCGAGTTCAGCGAGACGGGATGCGCCAGAGGAGGGATCGGGAGGATCCGCGGCAGGGACATCGTCCCGATCTGCATGGACCTGGCCAACCGCACCGAGAAGTACGGGTCATGACCCGTACAGGCTGAGCCTGGCGAGCAGGGTCCCTCCCGTCGTCACGGGGACCTCGGCCTCCGCTGACACAGAGGGCGTCCCATGCCCGTCTCCGATGCTTCCAGAAAGGTCCCCGAACACCAGGTCCAGGCGGTACGCCCTATCGCCCGAGAACGCCTCCAGGACATCAACTAGGTATTCCCTGACCCCCGGCTGACCGGTCGATAGCATGAGCGCGCAGAGGTCGGAGACCCTGACCGGCGTCCCGTCTCCATCCTCCACCAGGTCTGACATGCGGACCTCCGCGTCCAGGATCCTATCCAGCATCGCGCCAGCGTCCCTCTCGTCGGCGCTCTCGCCTAGGCCCAGACCGATCGTCGCGGAAAGGGCCAGCATCAGGACCGCCGTGAAGATCATAGCGTCCATCAGGGCTACGAAGCCACGACGGTTCATACTGCCACCGCCACTTCGAACACAGCAGGCACCTCCCTTCCGAACTCGTCGGTGACGGTCCCCGGTACGGAGCGTGTGTACAACGCCCCATCCAGGGTCCCCACGGCGTAAGGGCCCGAGACTCCGCCGAACAGCGGGACATCGACCATCACCGACACGCCCTCGCAACCCTGGGACCACATGAACCCCTCGATGTAGTCCATGAACCCGGGGACGAATGTGCCGTCCTCCAGCGTGCCTTGGAACCGGTCTGGATCCAGGGACCCTGTCGGATCGGCCGTCGTGACGGTCGTCGTCGCCAGAGCGCCCATGAACCCTGTCAGAACTATCGTTACAACCATGAAGGCGACCATCGCCTCCATGAAGCCCGCATCTCCGGAGCTGTCCATCCTCATGGACGGTGCTCTGACCTCTTCGGGAATATAAAGGAGTCGCGTGCGGTCACGTCACAGGCCGCGACGGTACAGTCCGTAGGTGAAACCGCCGCACATCTCCTCGATCTTCGACCTGAGCTTCGGATCCGGACGCCTGATGTACTCCCCGAGCGCCTTCGCCAGCACCGGCGGGCGCTTCCTCAGGTCGATGCCCAGCGACATGACACCGGACCTGCCCAGCTCCTCCACGCTGTCCAGCAGGAAGAGGTCCACGGAGTTCAGGATGTGGGCGAAGCCGCGCTTGTCTCTGTAGACAGGGAATGATGCTTCCTTCTCGTCCTTTATGGAGCCGCTGGGGAGCCCCGGATCACGGGAGTACATGAGCTCCGTCCTTCCGAACGCCATGACCTCGAACCTCCCGGGACAGTGAGCGATCAGGTCGGAGACCTCGTTCCTGGAGAGCTCCACGGACAGGGTGGTCTGGTAGACGTCGAGGGGGAACCAGGAGTTGTAGCAGTTGAACACGCTGCTGGCGTATATGCGCGGGGAATCCCTGCAGAGCCTGTACTGTCCGGGGCCGTTGACCATGACCGGGCCTTCGGGGGACACCTCGTCCAGGGCGTCGAACCTGGGGAGAAGGTCGACGCACTCGATCCCCTTGGCGGAGCACATCTCCCTGGCCTCCTCGATCCTGTCCCCGTGCTCGAAGTAAACACGGTCCGCATATGGGAGGACCGCGTCCAGGGTCTTGATCGTGTTCACGTAGACGGAGTACTCCGGCCTCCTGGACCTGTGGGGCAGCTTGTCCAGGACCATGTCCTGGTGGTGCCTCGGAGTCTTGCCGTCGAACTTCGGGGTGTTGCCGATGAGGTTCTTGACCACGTCGATGCGCGGGTCGTAAGTGCGGTATATCTGGTACCTGCCGTCGGGTATCTTGAACGGGATCCTGATCGGGTCGGTCTCCACGACCTTGAAGCCTCCGACCTTCTCGTCGTCCCTGAAGATAGATATGCCGTCCTTCACGCCTATGGGTTCGTCCCCGTTCCACTGGAAGGAGCGGTCGCGGATCTCCACCTCGCCTAGATGGAACCCCCTGTTGTCCGGATAGAGCGACTGGACCGGCGACACGACACCGTCCAGATACCCGGTGCAGGTCCCGCGGTTGAAAACGGTCCTGAGCAGCTTGAGCGACTCCTGATAGTCCTCTGAGAAGTCCCCGTCCTCCGCCATGGAGTAGACCTTCGCGGACAGGTACGCGTATGCGGGGGACCTCATGCGGCCCTCGATCTTCAGCGATGTGACGCCTATGTCCCTCAGGGCCTCGATGCGGTCGACCCCGAAGAGGTCGGCGCAGCTGAGCAGATAACCCGACCCCTCGGCCGACTCGTAACGCTTCCTGCACGGCTGGGCGCAGGAGCCGCGGTTGCCGCTGCGTCCACCCATGAAGCTCGACATCAGGCATCCTCCGGACATGCAGTAGCACAGGGCGCCCTGGATGAAGACCTCGGTCTCGATCGGCGAATCGGGTACTATGCGGGAGAGCTCCTCCATCGTGAGCTCCCTTGCCAGTACGGCCCTGTCGAAGCCGTTCTCGGCACACCACTCGAGCCCCTCGAGGGAATGGATGCCCATCTGGGTGGAGGCGTGCTTGGCGATGTCGATACCCTGGATGCACCTCATGAGGCCCAGGTCCTGGACCAGGACGGCGTCTGCGCCGATGTCCTTCAGGAACCTGACGAACGTCACCGCATCCGACATCTCCTGGTTCTTGACGGAGGTGTTGACGGTGACATGGACCCTCACGCCGTGGTCATGGGCGTAGTTAACCGCGCCCTCCAGCTGACGGTCGGTGAAGTTCCCGGCGAAGGCCCTCGCTCCGAAGTCCTTGCCGGCCAGATAGACGGCATCACATCCCCCTTTGACGGCGGCCGCGAGTCCGTCGGGGTTCCCTGCAGGCGACAGTATTTCCACGCTTTCCCCATGGGAACCAGATTATAAGGATGATAGGGTCAGAATCGGGGGTGCCCGGGAATCAACGTGACCGCACGGTGCCTCCTTTATCAACCTTCAGTAGGAAAGAGGCTCATGGAAGACGGAATCGACTTCCTCAGGGGTTTCATGAGGAATACGGAGACTGTGCGCGGTGAGCGTCAGGGGAACGTGCTGGTGATCGACTGCCGCGGATGCAGGCTCACGCCCGTCCCCGGCTCGGACGAGTGCATACGCTGCATGGTTGAGGCCATGTGCCGGACGGGCTCAGCGGAGAGGATAGTCCTCCGCACCGGGAGGGATATTGAGATTTCGGGGGCCGCTGGAAGAGCCATTCGTGAGGTGTCGTCGATCAGGAGATGGACATCCCCCGCCACCGACGGCCCCGCGAGATGCAGAGCGTGCCGGATGTCAAGGGAACGCGTCATGGCCGCCGCCTGGGCGGGGTTCCCGCGCAACGCCGTGTTCGAGGGACGCAAGGTCCTGAAGGGGAACCATCCCGGACGCGACGGATGCGCCGAATGCGTGATGCGCACCTCCAGAGCGCTTGACCAGATGGATTCGGGGATCAGAAGGGTGGTCTCTGACATGGGGGAGCGGAGATGAGGATGAGGCTGCCGTCCTTCGGGGAGATATTCCGGCCTCCACCCGAGGGCGAGGAAGAGGGATACGACGACGGGGAGTTCGGAATGGACCTGGACGGCGGATCCTGCCCCCTGCCCAGGGAGCGCCCGAGGTCGTTCTCGTTCAAGCCCTCGGAGACTCCCGCGGAACGTGGGACCCCTTCGCCGCCGTCTGATTTCGCGGGACGCTTCGGGATGCTTGTCGCAGGGGACATGCGCACGAAGCCGTCGTACACGGACTGCTGGATAACCAACTCCTCCGACGGCCTGAAGCCGATTGCGTCGTACATGACCGAGCAGGGCAGCGTACTGGTCGGGATGTCCGACGACGGAGAGGTGGAGTACAACCTCACGCCCCGGGAGTACGCCTATCCCGACGCCCTCAACGCCGTCGTCATGGACGTCATAGAGGGGATACGCGACAGGTACCGCGAGGAGGGCGGCCCGCTGGACAGGGACAGCGTGACCGGGATGGCCAGATCCCTGCTCACGGACAGGTACGAAGAGATACGGCGTGTCTGCGGCCCCGAGGGCCTCGACGAGGTCGTCGGGGACATATGCTCCATAGCATACAGGCACTCGGTGGGAGCGGGCATCTTCGACGTGCTCCTCTCGGACCCCCACATCGAGGACGTGTACGTTGACGCACCCTGCGATAGGAACAGGGTGCATGTCACCATGAACGGGATAAACGGGCTGAACTCCCACATGCGCTGCCGCACCAACCTCATGGTGGAAAGCAGGGAGGTGGACAACCTGCTGAACATACTGAAGAGGGAGAGCGGACTTAGGTTCTGCCACAGCGACCCCGTGCTCGAGACCGACTTCGGAGATCACGACGCCAGGGTGACGGTGATAGGCTATCCCCTGAGCCCCAACGGGAACGCTGTCGCCATAAGGAAGCACTCTGTGCGCCCCTGGACCCTGTCCAGGCTAATTGCCAACGGCACTGTGGACCCCAGGACCGCCGGCGTGCTCTCCTATCTTGTGAACAGCCGCGCAACCATGCTCATATGCGGCGCCAGGGGAGCCGGCAAGAGCTCGCTGCTTTCGGCCCTGATGTTCGAGTTCCCCCTCAGTCAGAGGATCCTCACCATCGAGGACACGATCGAGCTCCCCGGAGAGGCCATGAGACGCCTGGGGTACAAGGTCCAGACCATCCTGGTCGACGAGAGGATGCGCGGCGACCAGCTGTCACGCTCGGACGAGGCCCTCAGGGTGTCGCTGAGGATGGGGGAGTCGGCGATTGTTCTGGGCGAGGTGAGGGGCGAGGAGGCGAGGACCCTGTACCAGAGCATGAGGGCGGGCCGTGCAGGAAGCGCCATAATGGGGACCATCCACGGCGATTCGGCGGAATCCGTGTACAACAGGGTGGTGTACGACATCGGAATCCAGCCGGAGGCGTTCATGGCCACAGACGTCGTGGTCACGCTGGGCACAGTCAGGGACCGCAGGACGGGACACCTCATCCGCAGGGTGAACGAGCTGGTGACGACCGGCGACAGGCCCGGAGACTTCGTGGACGTGTCTGACGCCGACGCCCTGTTCTCGTCGCCGGTAATGAGGAGGGCGATGCAGTCGTCCCAGGCCGGAAGGAGGGAGGCTGCCAAGGAGATCCGCGCCAGATCCATGCTGAGGGCGCATCTGGCCGAACTAGGCGCCAGAGACGAGAGATTCCTCGGCCCAGAGTGGATCCTGGCCGCGAACGAAGCAGTGTCCTCCATGAGGAGGGACTCCCCGGCGGAGGCCGTCCTGGAGGAGTTCAGGCGCAGGACGGGGGCCCAGGAATGAGACCAGACGTCATGAGGCTCGTGGACGAGGGGCCGACGGTCGTCGGAATGATAACGACCGCCGTGGGCTCCGGAGGGTCCCTCGACACCGCAATACGGGTTGTCGCGGAGGATGGACCGAGGCATTCGAGGACGCTGTTCTCCCATGCGGTCCGCATGACCGACACCAAGGGTGCGGGCAGCATCTCCGAGTCGCTTGTGGAGGAAGTGTCCAGGCTACCGGAGGACGCATCCGGATACAGGAACGCCATCCTCCTGTGCATATCGGCGTCTGAGTCAGCCGATAGGGACGAGAGGCTCGGACTCCTGAGGGAGGCTTCGGATGTCGCCCTGGACTCGGTCCGGACCATGGGGGAGAGATACGGATCCTCCCTCACGGTCCCGTGCATGACCGTCTTCGGACTCGGGATAATGGTGCCGATGATCCTGATGTCCATCGTCCCCATGCTCGGCGTCGGCGGCCTCTTCGGTCACACCGGCATAGACAGCGGACTGATCGTGCTGACCACCCTCGTGCTCATACCCGCGGCAATCCTCCTCATCTCCGTGTGGATCCGCCGCGGGAACCCGTTCGCGTCGCAATCCCCGACGGGTGACGGGCTCCGGTACGCGGCGCCCCTGGCGCTGGCACTGCCGCTGGCCATGCTCCAGTTACACGGCGGAGGGGAGACTGAGGAGGTCATACTGCTCTCCGTGGCTCCGGCGGCAGTTGTCACAGCGCTGCTGATGTTGTCAGACCGCCGCGCCGAGAGGAGACGCCGCGGATGCGAACAGGGGCTCAGGGACTGCGTCTTCGAGCTGGGCAACCGCATGATGTCCGGGGAGAGCTTCGAGAGGGTGTGTGCGGAGACAGTGTCAGGAAGAGACGAATGCGCCGAGGTGGGCGAACGCCTCGGACGCGAGATTGTGGTCTGCCGCGGCGACATCGCCTCCGCGGTGCGCAACGCGGTGTCTCCCATCTCCCAGGATGTGTCCAGGGCATTCTGCGACATCCTGGGATGCTCCCTCCGCGACACCGAGGACGCGGGAAGGCTGGCAATGTCCCTGGGCAGACAGTTCCACAACAGCGACAACGTCCGCATGGAGCTCGATTCCAAGCTGAGGAGCATGGTCGACATGATGACCGGCACGGCGCTGCTCTTCGCACCTCTGGTCCTTGGGATGAGCGTGGCCATGCTCGGCCCCCTCTCGGAGATCGCGGGCTACCAGGATGTCGGTGACACCGGAGCCGTCCTCTCCGCGTACCTGGTCGAACTGTGCGGACTGATCGCCGTGCTGACCTCCGACCTGGGCGGCAGGCCCGGGCTGCGCGAGGTTGTCTGGAGGTTCTCAACGATGGTCCCCGTGGCCCTCGTCGTGTTCACCGTGTGCAGCGGACTCAAGCTCTGACCTGGACAACCATCAATACCCATGACGGCGTTGTGGGTGGCATGACCCGCCGCCGGTGGTTGGCACTCGCAGCATCCATCTTCGCTCTGGCGCTGGCGCTCATGATCGCCGCACCGTTCATGGCACCCTACGGGACGTTCGTAGGCCTGGACGGGTCGGCGGCCAACATCGAGCACGGCTGGATGGGGCACGGCCCCGCCGGATTGGCGTACCTCATCGGCGACATCTTCTGCCACCAGCAGGAGGCGAGGAGCTTCATCCTCAACGGGTCCCAGATGCCCGTGTGCATCAGGGACACCGGCATCCTGCTTGGCCTCGTCGCGGGATTCCTGGCATGTTGGCTCATGGAACGCCGGATGACGGACAGGAGGGTCGCGGTGATCGGTGCGGCGCTGGTCGCGGTCATGGCTGTGGAATGGTATGCCGAGGGGATGGTCGGCGACCTCCCGTGGATCAGGTTCGCCGCAGGCGCAGTCGGCGGTGCCGGCGCGGCATCCTTCCTGTCGTGGATGCTATACCGCGACACCGAAAGCGATAATCCCGTCTGATGCATCCCCTCCCCCATGGCAAACGAGTGCGACACCGAGTTCTGGGAGGGGATGTCCGACGTGTACAGTGCGGACGATCAGGCGGATGCCCCGCAAAGGATAGTTGACAGGCTGTTCGACACGGGATCGATCACGGGGTCCGACTGCGTCCTGGAGGTCGGTGCCGGCCCCGGGACCTACTCTCTGCTCCTGGCGCACAGGGTGAGGATACTCGTCTGCATGGACTCCTCGGAGACCATGCTGGACAGGCTGTTCGCCAACAGGGAGGTCCTTGAGGGGTGCAGGGTCGAGAGGTTCCATCAGGACTGGGCGACGTACAAGCCCCGGAAGGGCTACGACTTCTGCTTCGCATCCCTTCTCCCGAGATCCGCGTCCGGCTCGTCCATGGAGAGGATGGAGGGTGCGGCGCGCAGAGGATGCGCCATAGTCTGCTGGGAGAGCAGATGGGGAGACACACTGACCGGAGAGGTGTCCCGCAGACTCGGGACGGACACCGGGCTTCCCGTCAGAGGCTCGACTTTCTACGAGGACTGGCTCTCTGACCATCACAGGGATTTCCACATCGAGAGGTTCCCCACCACAGCTTACAGGACGGTCCCTCTGCAGCAGCTCGTAGACTCCGAGGTCACGCGCTTCAGGATGTACGGGGTGGAGGGCGACGTCGCAGGGGCCGTCACCGACATACTGGCACCCGATACCGAGGACGGAGTCGTGAGGGTGAAGGCGGAGAACGTGCTCAGGCTGGTGAGATGGGAGTGCCCTCAGGCGTGAGATGGGGGAAGTGAGGCGAGCAGGCAATTGATTCCTGACGCCGGCCAGTCCGGATATTCAAATTGAGGTGCACGGCTCTTCGTAGATTGGTGCAAACAGGGAACTGGACTTACTAGCTACCCGCCCCATGAAGGGATTTTGGAAAGGGGTTTTAAGCCTTGCGGGGACTCAGTCGCACTTCGTCCAGCCGCAGGACTTGCAGATGTTGCATCCGCCCTGGAACTCGAGCTCCGCCCCGCACTTGGGGCAGGGGTTCTTGATCTCCCTGGGCTTCTCCTCGGGCTCGTCCTCGGGTATTCCGTGGATCTGGGCCTGCATCTCCTTGTACATGTCCGTGAGGGCCCATCCGACCGCCATCGGGCAGCAGGAGCCGAGGCTCGTGTCCCTCTTGGTATGGGTCCTGACCACGTAGGACGGGCAGGAGCCGCAGGACTTGAGCTGGTCCACGATGGCGTCGATGCCGCATCCGGACCTGGCGGCGAGGGATATCATCCTAGAGAGGCCGACCATGAAGTTGTTGCAGCCTCCGGTGGATCCCTTGTTGAGATAGGCCTCCATGAGCTCCCCGGTGTCGGGGTCGAAGAACGCGGTGCAGTGCAGGCTGCCGCAGCCGGTCATGAGCTTCCTCTTCTTGCCGACCACGTTGTCGCCGACCTTCTCAACGATTCCCCTCTTCTCGGGCTTCTCCTCGACCTTGGGCGCGGGAGCCGCCTCCTTGGACTTCTCCATCTCCTTCGTGGAGAGGATGCCGAGGCGCTTGCATCCGTCGCGGAACACCGTGACGCCCTTGCATCCCGATTCCCAAGCGTACATGTAGATGTTGTAGACATCCGACTCGGGGAACTCCTCGGGGAGGTTCACCGTGGAGCTGATGGAGGCGTCGATGTGCCTCTGCCAAGTGGACTGCATGTCGATCCTCTGCCTGTAGTCCAGGTTCTGTGCGGTCACGAAGAAGTCCGGCAGGTCCTTCTCGTCCTTGATGTCCGGATGGGCGTCCATGTAGGCCTGGACGATGGGCGTGTAGACCTTGTAGAAGTCGTCGTGGTCCGAGAGCGAGGTGGTCCTCCTCTCGTATGAGATGGCGAAGATGGGTTCTATGCCTCCCGAGATGCCGATCATGGTGGAAAGAGTCCCCGTGGGCGCGATTGTGAGCAGCTGGGAGTTCCTCAGACCGTACTGGAGGACGAGCTCCCTGGTGGCCTCGGAGGCATTCTCCTTGAAGAACGGGGAGTCCACGATCTGCTGGGGGACGCACTTGGGGAACATCCCCTGCTCCTTTGCCATGATGGCGGACTCGTTCAGGGCCGTGTCCATCATGAGCTTCCCGAGCTTGTCGCAGAAGTCGACGGACTCGGGTGTGCCGTACTTGTACCCCAGCATGATGAGCATGTCCGCCAGACCCATGATGCCCAGGCCGATCTGCCTCCAGTTGCGGACCGACTCCTTCTGCTCCTCGAGCGGGTGCAGGGGGAGACCCTCGTCCAGGACGTCGTTGAGGCCGCGCACGCAGATCCTGACCGCCTCGATGAACTCCATGACCTGGAACCTCCCCTCCTTGACGAAGGCGGCCAGGTTGATGCTTCCGAGAAGACAGCTGCCTCCCGCGGGGAGTGGCTCCTCGGCACAGGGGTTTGTCCCGGCGTAGGTGTAGTCGGGGAACTCGCTCAGCAGGTTCCACGATGAGATCCTGTCCCAGTAGAGACAGCCGGGCTCGCCGTAGTCCCAGTTGGCATGGCAGAGCTTCTCGAAGAACTCCGCCGCGTTCAGGTCCTTCCTGATCTTCTGGTTGCTCTCGGGACGGTCGAACTTCTGCGTGAACGGCTTCCTGTCCCTGACGCACTCCATGAACTCGTCGGAGACCCTGATGGACATGTTCGCCTTGGTGACCCTCTCAAGGTCGGTCTTGACGGACATGAACTCCTCCAGGTCGGGATGATCGCAGGACATGGTGAGCATCAGGGCGCCGCGACGGCCGTGCTGACCGATCAGGCCTGTGACCATGGAGAAGAGATCTGTGAATGAGACGGCACCAGATGTCTCGGAGGCCGTGTTGTTGATCTTGGCTCCCCTGGGGGCGAGCTTCGAGATGTCGATTCCCGCTCCCCCTCCGTAGCTGAAGGTACGGGCGAGCCTGCCGGCAGTCTCGAAGATGGACTCGATGGAGTCCTCGGGCGGCGTGAGGACGTAGCAGTTGGAGTATGTCACCTTGAGGCCGCTCTTGTAGAGTCCCCTGTTCGCCAGGATCCTGCCGCCGAAGAGGAACTTCTTCTCGGCTATCATCCTGCGGATGTCGGCGTTGCCGTTGCTGATACGGTCAAGCCACTGGTCGAAGGTCTCGTTATCATGACAGTACTTCTTGTTCCAAATGTCGATGCCGAGCTGGTTGTCAGCACCGAGCCACTCCTCTACGTTCACTTTTCATCCCCCGAATCGTCGTATTCGACTGAGCTCCCCCTCCATCCCGTCAGGGTATTTTATGCTCTCTGTCATAAGAATGAATTTTACATAGGCGTATACATCCAACTAGTGATTTCACCTTGTTATGAATGCATTTTTATTGTCATTATGAGGTCTTTGATAATAAAATGGTGGTGTATCAAACGATTTCAGCCCGATTTTGAGCAAAATCTGAACATATGTAATCATAATGAATGTACAGTTAGATTATACATCCAATAACATAATTGACAACATGCTGACACATAGCGGCATCCCTACAACGGACTGGCACATTCTGATCCTTTCTTCATCAGAGGCCTTTCGCTCCTCTCCATAATGCATCGCTCCAACAGGGGTTCTCCACTATATTGTATTTTTTTATACATCAATAAACAGTAATAGTCATTAAATACCATTTTGAT
>ERZ1673744.1830-NODE-1830-length-17562-cov-5.771120_pt1 | contig 17562 bp, 16 predicted proteins | sample MGYA00580207_ERZ1673744 | MGnify/ENA primary metagenome ERZ1673744 (study PRJEB41218, sample SAMN15661751) | gut metagenome | host: Homo sapiens | place: Canada: London | collected 2015-08-20/2019-03-30 | study: EMG produced TPA metagenomics assembly of... | reverse complement strand
ACGCTGACGACGAGAGCCTGTTTGTCGCAGCCGAGGAAATGTACCGCGGCGGCCTCATCATCCGTGCCGAAAAGCCGACCGTCCCGCCGCTGATTTACGCCCGCGTGACTGCAGACGGTGTGGAGCGGTTCTGATTCCTTAACTGCTCCGTAGCGGCCGGGCATGCCCGGCCCCTACAAGCCTGCCCGGAAAAGCCTTGTAGGGGCGGCATATATGCCGCCCGCGCGGCCTTTACAACAAAAGAGCCTTGCAACGCATCAACACGCTGCAAGGCTCTTTTTATTTCTTCTTCCGTTTCAGCCAGAAGACCTTGAATTTGCTGTACCCATTCGCCTTGTCCGCGTCAAATTCCTCGGTCAGCACGTACCGTTTGCGGGCATTATCGAACTGTAAAGCATTTCCACTTTCCTGCACGTCGGTCAGATAGCGGGGGATGGCGGTCTGCTGGCTCTCAAACTCCGGCTCGCGGTCCCACAAAATTTTACCGTCAGCGTCAAAGCCGTGCGCCCATACGCTGAACACCAGGCAGGCGGCCTCGCCATAGCAGTAGCGCTCAAACCGGATGCGGCCATCCAGATAAAACAGCATACAATCGCGGAAATGTGTTTCCAACTCTTTTTCATAGCGGCGTCCGCATCCGGTACCGGCAAAATCGGCAGCATTGGCAGTCATGGCGTGCCCTCCTGTTTGTTGATGGTTTCATTATACAGCAGGGCGGATAAAATGGCAAGCACAGTTGTAGGGGCCGGGCATGCCCGGCCCGCGCGTGTAAGGCAGACGCCCACTTGCGGGAAAGTGGCGGGCCGCATATGTGCGGCCCCTACATGGCGGCAAACTTTACGCCTTCACATCCCGCTTCTCCAACACGACCCCCGCAATCACAAACACCACCGCCAGCCATCCCGCGCACGCCAGCAAAAACGGCACGGCATTCCCGGCCAGCATATCCTCGCTGCGGTTGGCGTTCATGCCCTGCTGCATCAGGCAGTAGGGCCACAGCAGGGAAAAGCCTTTGCTGCCCAGCAGCATCCCCATAATGCCGCCGACCAGCCCTAAGAAAATCGGCACCGCAAAACTGCGGATCAGCATTGCCAGCACAAGCTGCGCCGCCGCCACGGCCAGCCCGCCCAAAACGCCGCGCAGCATAAAGAATAACGTGGAGACAGGCGGCCAATCGGTAAACCCGGCAAACAGCCGCCCGCAGACCAGATACAAAATATACACAAACACCTGTGTAAAGCACATCAGCTTTACAACAACCAAAAACTTCGCCAGGAACAAATCAAACGGCCGCACCGGCACGGCCATAATCAAATTCCAGTTGTGCCCCATATGTTCCAGCCGCCACAGATAGGCAGCATACGCCGACACCATCGCCGGGAAGAACAGCATCGAATAAAACAGCGTGTGCTGTGTCCATAAACTGTACCACCGCTCGGTCAGAATCTCGAGATTTTGCAGATAATTGAAGGTCCCATACCCGGCAGAAATCAGCGGAAGCACCACAAACATGGCCCAAATCGGCGAGGCGTGCAGCTTGCGGTTTTCCGCAACAATACAACGTTTCAGCATTCGTTATACCTCCTTGTCGCGCATCATGCGCCAGACCGCTGCAAACAGCACTGCCGCCAGCGCCGCGGTGAACGCCAGCAGCCCCCAGTTGAAGGGCCGCGTGCCGAACAGGACCGTGTGTGTCTCCTGGTCCCAGACGGCGACCTCGTAACTGCTCAGCGGGACAAAATATCCCCACGGCACAAAATAGCTGACGATGGGCGGCATAAACGCCGAGAACAGCCCTACCAACGCCCCTACAATGCTGACGCAGAGCGCAGGCAGCGGATTTTCCCACGCCAGCATCAGCAGCAGCTCGGATAAGTACAGCATCACATCCACGGCCAGCGTGCAGCCGCCCAGATAAAACAGCTGCCCCACCGGCAGCGCCTCGGTGTAGTGCTGCGTGCGCCCCAGCAAAACCGCCGCGCCCATTTCCAGCGCGACCATCAAAACGACCTCGCCGATGCCGAACGCCGCCTTGGCCGCAAACAGGCTGCGGCGGCTTTGCAGCGTGTACAGGAGCTTTGTCGTGCTGCCCTTGACCTCAATATCCCACAACCGGCTTGCCAGCAGTGCCATGACCACCGGCATCAAAATCGCGTTGAGCACCGGCAGGGCGTACAGCAGGGCACTGTACGCGTTGGCCAATTCCTCCGGGTCGTTGGAAGTAAGCCGCCCAGTCCAGAGGAACACGACCACCGGCACAACCAGACAAATCGCTAAATCGTGGCGGCGGTGCGCCTTTTGAAATTCCGCGTGCAATGCGCTTAGCATATCAGTCCGCCTCCTCGTTGACCGTCAGGCTCAGGAAAATTTCTTCCAGCGTCTTGGTGTGGGGCGTCAGTTCCACCACACCCGCGCCGTTCATGGCCAGCTGCTGCACCAGCGCGGCCAGCAGGTCATCCCGCAGCGGCGGCAGGGTAACGCAGCCGCCGTCCGCCGCGATGCCGTGCGCCCGCAAAATCGGCGCGGCCTTGGCGGGGTCCAGCAGCCGCAGCGTCACGCTGCCCCGGCTGTGACGTTGCAATTCGGCCAGCGGCCCCTCAAACAGCATATGGCCATGGTCGATGATGCCCACCTGCTCGACCATCTGCTCCATCTCACCCAAAAGGTGGCTCGAGATCAGCACCGTTGCCCCGGTGGCAGCGGGCATATCCTGGATGAGCGCCCGCATTTCCTGGATGCCCGCGGGATCCAGGCCGTTCGTTGGCTCGTCCAGGATCAGCAGCTTCGGGCTGCCCAGCAGTGCCATGGCGATACCGAGCCGCTGTTTCATGCCCAGCGAATACTGCCCCACCTTGCGGCTGCGGTCCTGCGTCAGGTGGACGATATCCAGCACGCGGCCAATGTCTTTGTGGGGCACGCCCTTTAAGTCGGCGACGATTTCCAGGTTTTCCTGCGCGGTCAGGTGCAGGTAGCCAGCCGGGTTTTCAATCAGGCTGCCGGTCTGGCGCAGCAGGGCCAGGCGGCTTTCGCGGGTCAGCGGCTGGCCCAGCAGCCGCACGCTGCCGGACGTCGGGTGGATCAGCCCCAGCAGCATCTTCATTGTCGTGGATTTGCCCGCACCGTTCGGCCCGATGAACCCATACACGCAGCCCTGGGGCACGTGCAGCTCCACATGGTCAACGGCCATCCGCGTGCCGTACTGCTTGCACAGGGATTTCGTCTCAATTACCGTTTGCATTGTCAACGCTCCTTTTTGTTTCGGTGATTTCAGCATACACTGCCGACCTTAAAGGAGCTGTAAGGGCAGCTTAATTTTGGCTTAAATTTGGGGGCGCGTTATGGTGGAGCTGATTGAATCGTTGTATGATAGGTAGGGGCCGGGCATGCCCGGCCCGCAGCCACATGGCAGATGACTGTTTCAGGAAAAGCCGTGGGCCGCATATGTGCGGCCCCTACATTCTCAACACCAATGTAAAGGGATGCAACCATGACCACCATCTACGACGCTGATATTCTCCTTGTCGATGATAACCCCGACCTGCTCGCCCTTGTGGCGGATAACCTCCACACGGCGGGCTACAAAACCGTGCGCACCGCCGCCAGCTGTGCCGATGCCAAAACCGCCTTTGCCCGCCGCCGCCCCGAATTGATGATTTTGGACATCAACCTGCCCGACGGCGACGGCTTCGGGCTGTTCCGCGACCTGCACGCAGGATCCGATGTGCCGGCGCTGTTTCTCTCGGCCCGGGATGCCGACGCCGATCGGCTGTTCGGCTTAGGCCTCGGCGCGGACGACTACCTGACAAAACCGTTTCTGATGCAGGAACTGCTCCTGCGCGTCCAGCATATTTTGCAGCGCGCCTACCGGGCCGAACTGTGCCGCCCCCGCACAGTAGCGCTGGGCAGTGTCACGGTGGACCTGCAGGACGCCGCCGTTCACCGCGCGGAGGGCACTGCCGCGCTGACGGCCACCGAGCGGGCCATCCTGCAAAAGCTGGCCGATGAGCGCGGGCATATCGTGACCTACGACGCCCTGTGTGAGGCCGTCTGGGGCGCGGACTACTACGGCTATGAGAACAGCCTGAACGTACACATCCGCCACCTGCGGGAGAAAATCGAGGCCGATCCCGGCCGCCCGCAGTGGCTTGTGACCGCCCGGGGCATCGGCTACAAACTGGCAGGGGAGATGTGAAGTTGAAAACCTTTACACGCATGATACGCCGCTATGTGCTGGCCACGGCAGCGGTGGTGTTGCTGGTAGTGGGCCTGCTGCTGGGGCTGACGGTCTATCTGGGCCTGCATTATGGCGAAACATCCGACGACCGCGCCCGCATCGGCACACTGGCCGAGGCCCTGACCCCCACCGCCGACGGCCTGCAATTTGACCCCACCCAGACGCCTGCCCAGTGGATGCAGGGCTACGCCTGGGCCATGGTGCTGGATGGGGACGGCATGGTCATCTGGCAGTACGACCTGCCGCAAAATTTAAATAAACGCTACACAGTGTCGGAAATCGCGTCCTTCTCTCGCTGGTATCTCGACGATTGGCCGGTGTTCTGCTGGACGGCGGACTACGGTTTGTTTGTGGCGGCGCAGCCCCGCGGCTCGGTCTGGAAGTACAACATTTACAGCAGTGCCGCCCTGATGTACGCTGCGGCAGCGGGCCTGCTGCCTACGCTGGGGGTGCTGCTGGCCGCTGTGGTGGGGTGCTGCGTCTTTTTCAGCTGGCGGGGGGCGCGGCAGCTGCGGGCCATTGCGGCAGGGCTGGACACCATTGCCGACGGCGGCACGGTGGAACTGCCCACCACCGGCTATGCGGGCGAGCTGGCCGACGCGGTCAACCGCGCCAGTGAGCAGCTGCGCCGCCGCAAGGAAATCATTGCCCGGCGGGACGACGCGCGGACGAACTGGATCGCCGGGGTCAGCCATGATGTGCGCACACCGCTGGCGCTGATTCTGGGCTGGGCCGAACAGCTGGAACAGGACGCCGTGCTGCCCGCCGCCGTGCGGCAGAAGGCCGGGAACATCCGCACCCAGAGCGAGAAGCTGCGGGCGCTCATCGAGGATTTGAACCTGACCAGCAAACTGCAATACGGCGCACAGCCGCTGCGCCGCCAGCCTGTGCAGGCCGGGCCCTTGCTGCGCCGCCTGGCCGCCGAGTTCTGTGAAAGCCCGCTGGCGGCGGGCTGCGACATGGCGGTGGAACTGCCGCCCGATGCTGACAAGGCTGTGCTGCACGCCGATGCCGCTCTGCTGGGCCGCGCGGTGGAAAATCTCTTGAACAACGCTGCACGCCACAACGCCCCCGGCGTGCATATCACGCTGGCGGCGGCCCTGCGCGAAAACGCGCTGGAACTGACGGTGGCCGACGATGGCGCGGGCTACCCGGCAGCGGTGCTGCACGCCTTGCAGACCGGTGAAACAGGGGCGAATACGCCCCACATCCTGGGTCTGCACGTTGTCGAGCAGATCGCCCAGGCCCACGGCGGCAGTGTGCAGTTTATGCAGAACGCACCGCAGGGGGCAAAGGCCGTGGTGACATTGCCCACAGAAAATCAGGCACATAGGTAGGGGCGGGACGTGTCCCGCCCTTAGCTCTCTCGAAATATCGCGCTTGCCGTACGGTGGAGGGCCGGGCATGCCCGGCCCCTACGGGGAATGCGATACTTTTTTCACTCCGCACAAAAAATCATCCAGATTTTAGTGGATTTTTTCTGTATGACCTTGTATAATATTTATTATACCTATATAAAGGGGGCACTTCGCCCATGGAAAACCAAAACCTGCCCGCCGTGTCCGCCATCATCGTGGCGGCGGGCGCGTCCCGCCGAATGGGATTTGATAAACTCAGCTTCCGTCTGCCGGATGGCCGCACCGTGTTGGAGACAAGCTGCGCCGCCCTAGCTGCGCACCCGGCTGTCACCCAGCTGGTGCTGGTCTGCGGCGGCAACCGCGTCGCCTGCGAGGCAATCGCCGCCGTCTGCCCCAAGCCCTGTGCCGTTGTGCAGGGCGGGGCCACCCGCGCCGACAGCGTGCGCAACGGCCTGGCCGCCGCCACCGGGGAGCTGGTCGCCATCCATGACGCCGCCCGCCCCTTTATCAGCGCCGAGGTCATCACCGCAGCGCTGACCGCTGCCACCGCTTCTGGCGCGGCGGCCCCCGCTGTGCCGGTCAAGGACACCATCAAAATTGCGGATAAGTCCGGCCGCGTCGTCGAGACGCCCGACCGTGCCGCGCTCTACGCCGTGCAGACGCCCCAGTGCTTTCAGCGCACACTGTATTTGCAGGCGCTGGATGCTGTCACCGGCGAAAAAGCGAGCCTTGTCACCGACGATTGCAGCCTGTTTGAGCTGGCGGGCCTGCCGGTCACGCTGACGGCGGGGGACTACGCCAACTACAAAATCACCACCAAAGAGGACCTACAAAAGGAGAAAACCATGCGCATTGGTCACGGATATGATGTTCACCGCCTTGTGGAGGACCGCAAGCTGATTCTGGGCGGCGTCGAAGTACCCTACGAGAAGGGACTGCTCGGCCACTCGGACGCTGACGTACTGCTGCACGCCGTCATGGACGCTGTGCTGGGCGCGGCGGCGCTGGGGGACATCGGCCAGCATTTCCCTGATACCGACCCCGCTTACAAGGGCGCGGACTCGCTGGCACTGACCCGCGAGGTGGCAAAAATCATCGCCCAGCACGGCTATAAAGTCGGCAACATCGACGCCACGATTTTGTGTCAGCGCCCCAAGCTGGCCCCGCACATCCCGGCCATGCGCCAGAACATTGCCGACGCCTTCGGCCTGCCGTTGGACGCCGTCAGCGTGAAGGCCACCACTGAGGAACACCTCGGCTTCACCGGCGAGGGCCTCGGCATCGCCGCCCACGCGGTGGCGCTGATTGAGTAAACAAGGGCGGTTTGTAGGGGCCGCACATATGCGGCCCGCAACCTTGCCTTACCTGTGTACTTGCGGGAAAGCCGCGGGCCGGGCATGCCCGGCCCCTACATCTCAGCAAGACACAGTTTTATCTTTGACCCGGAAAGGGGGACGCGGCGCTCATGCTGCCTAACCAGACAATCAGCGCGATTCTAAGCAGTCTGCGTACATTTGAACCTCTGTCTGATACACTGGATATCATCATTATATCGTTTGTTTTTTACCAGCTTTTGCAATTTGCGCGCAAATCCCGCGCGGGCCAGCTGGTCAAGGGCATCCTGCTTATCATCGTGTCTTATGGCCTGGCTGTGATGCTCAACCTGAAAACGGTGACCTGGCTGCTGAACAACGTGCTCACCATCGGTTTTATGGCGGCGGTCGTTATCTTCCAGCCGGAACTGCGCCGCACGCTGGAACGCATGGGCCAAAGTACCATGTGGGCCAACCGTCTGTTCGGCACCCACCGCAGAGACCCTTCGCTGCGCGCCGCCTGGCAGAGCGCCGTCGTCGCTATCTGCGACGCAGCCGAGCAGCTGTCCGACACCCGCACGGGTGCCCTGCTGGTGCTGGAACGCAACAATAACCTCGATGAGATCATCCGCACCGGTACGCCGATGCACGCTGATGTCATCCCCGAAATGCTGGGCACGATTTTTTATGAAGGTACGCCCCTGCATGACGGCGCGGTCGTCATCCGCGACGGCGTCATCGTAGCTGCCGGCTGCGTGCTGCCGCTGTCCAACAACCTGGAAATGGGCAAGGACATGGGCACCCGCCACCGCGCCGGCCTTGGCATGAGCGAAAATTCCGACGCCATTGTCGTCATCGTCAGCGAGGAAACGGGAATTATCTCCATGGCGAAGAACGGTGTGCTGATCCGCCGCCTGGATCGCCAGAACCTCTTCAATCTGCTGCAGGAGGAGATTGTCCCCCCGGCGGAGGACGAGGCCGAAAACACTTCGCCCCTGCAAAAGCTGCTGCGCAAGGGAGGCGCACTGAACCATGGCAAATCCGAATAAACCCGGCGTGCCGGGGGCAAAGGGCACAGCGCCCAAAGGTCCGCGCACGATTTGGGACAACCCGATTTTTACAATGGCGCTGGCCATCATCCTGGGCTTTGTTACCTGGACGATCGTTACCGTTTTTATTGACCCGCAGGGCAGCAAAATCGTAGCAAACGTGCCCATCAACTACACAAGCGGCGCGTCCACCTACACGGCCCAGGGCCTGGATATCGTGGAAAAGCCGGACATTGAGGGCGTTACCGTCAAGGTCGAGGGCAACAGCACCATCATCGGCAACATCCAGAACTCCGATATCATGGTCTACCCCAGCTACGCGGGCGTCAGCGGCGCGGGCAAAGTCACGCTGCGCCTACAGGCCCGCGTGACGAACACTACCGATTTTCCCGGCGATATCGACTGCACGGTCGAAAGCCCCGAGACCATCGACGTTGTGTTTGACGAGGTCAGCGAGAAAACCATCCCGGTCACGGTGGATGCCTCTGCTGTGCCGATTTCCACCGGCTATATGTTGAACCGCACCGCCGCCGTGCCTGCCGAAATTACGCTGCGCGGCCCCACGAGCGAGCTGGATCAGGTGTCCAGCATCGTGGCCCCGGTGCAGATCGATGGCGAGCTGGCCGACACGACCACAGTGCCCGCCATGCTGGAACTGCGCGACGAGGAAGGCAATGTGTTCACACCGCAGTACACCTCGATGGACAGCGACTCCGCCAATGTGACGCTGACGGTATACCAGGTGCGCGAGCTGCCGCTGGAGGTGGATTTCATCGGCACGCCGAACGGTTTTGATGTAGAAAGCCTGTACTGTTCGCTGAGCCAGCAGACGCTCAAAGTGGCTGGCCCGGCACGCACCATCGGCACACTGGAAAGCCTGACCGTGACGGACTTTGACCTGGCGCGGGAGTTTGAGCCGGGCCGCGACTACCAGCGGCTCATCGAGCTGCCTGCGGGTATCGTCTCGCTGGACGGCGTAACGAACGTCACCCTGGAATTTGATACCGCCGATATGGCCTCCACCAAGCTGAACGTGTCGAACATCCGGGCCATCAACGTGCCCAGCAACTACGAGCTGCAAATTCTGTCGAGCCTTGTCAGCAACGTGACGCTCTACGGCCCGGCGGCTGAAATCGAGGAATTGAGCGCCGACAGCATCGTCGCGCAAATCGACTGCCAGAGCTTGAACCTGACCGTCGGCCAGCAGACCATCGCCGTCAGCATCCAGATCCCATCGTCCAGCCGCATCTTCGCCACCGGCAGCTACACCGTCCAGTGCGAGGTCACGTCGAAATAACGCAGTGCCGTAGGGGCCGGGTATGCCCGGCCCTTGCCCAGTGGCGTGCCATAAATCAATAACCGAAGGAATCCTGTCTATGCTTCTAGTCCGCAATATCCGCCTGCCGCTGACCTGCCCCGACCCGGATGCCGAGGCGGCGGCCAAGGCCCTGGCCATCCTGCGTGTGCCCGCCCGCAAGGCGGCGCACTGCGGCGTGGCAAAACTCAGCGTGGACGCCCGGCACGGTACGCCGGTGCTCGTCTACACCATCGCAGTCACACTCAACGACGAGGGTGAGGAACCGGCGCTGGCCGGGGCCTCGCCCTGTGTCTGTTATACGCAGCCGCCAAAATTTGACTTTTCTGTGGGAAAAATTCCGCTGGCGCACCGCCCGGTCGTCGTGGGCCTTGGCCCTGCGGGCCTGTTTGCGGCGCTGCTGCTGGCCCGCAATGGCTACCGCCCGCTCGTGCTGGAACGCGGCCCTGCGCTGGATGAGCGCATCCGGGCCGTCGGGCATTTTGAAAAGACCGGCGAACTGAACCCGAACGCCAATATCCAGTTTGGCGAGGGCGGCGCGGGGACCTTTTCCGACGGCAAGCTGACCACCCGCGTCGGCGACCCGCTCTGCGCGTTCGTGACCGGGGCGTTCCTCGACCACGGCGCACCCGCTGATATCGCCTGGCGGCAAAAGCCCCATGTGGGTACTGACCTGCTGCGCGGCGTCATCCGCAATATCCGCGGTGAAATTGAAGCCTTGGGAGGCGAGGTGCGGTTCAACACCGCCCTGACCGGCCTGCAGACGAAAAATGGTGCGCTGACCGGCATCGAGACAACGGTGGGCAGCTTCCCCTGTGAGCAGCTGATTTTAGCCGTCGGCCACAGCGCACGGGACACCTTCGCCATGCTGCACGGCCTGGGTCTGCCGCTGGAATGCAAGCCGTTCTCCGTCGGCTTCCGCGCGGAGCACCTGCAAACCGAAATTGACAAAAGCCTCTACCACGGCGCGGCAGGCCACCCGGCGCTGCCAAAGGGCGAGTACCAGCTCAGCCAGCACGTGGGCGGCGGGCGGTGTGTTTACACCTTCTGTATGTGCCCGGGCGGCACGGTCTGCGCTGCTGCCAGCGCGGAAGGAGGCGTCGTCACCAACGGTATGAGCCTGCACGCCCGCGACGGCAAAAATGCCAACGCGGCGGTGGTCGTCAGCGTGGATGGCCGCGACTTTGACAACGACCCGGCCAAGGCTGTGGCGTTCCAGCGCCGGTTGGAGCAGGCGGCCTACCGCGCGGGCGGCGGGGGATACCTCGCCCCGGCGGAGACGGTCGGCAGCTTTTTGGCCGGGCGCGGTGCGCTGGAATTGGGCGCGGTGCAGCCGACCTACCCGCGCGGCGTGACGCCCTGCGATTTGGGGAGCCTGCTGCCCGGCGAGTTGAGCGGCGCTCTGCGCGACGGCCTGACGGCCTTTGGCCGCAAGCTGGCCGCTTACCGCGCCCCCGACGCGGTGTTGACGGGGTTGGAGACCCGCACCAGCAGCCCAATCCGCCTGCTGCGCGGCAAAGAGGATTTACAGTGTACCGGACTTTCCGGCCTGTACCCCTGCGGCGAGGGCGCAGGTTACGCGGGCGGCATCATGACCGCCGCCGTGGACGGCGTGCGCTGCGCCGCCGAACTGATGAAAAATTGGGCACCGGCCCAATAAACAGATTGGACAAACCATGCCAGGCAACAAACACAATTACGAATATAACTACGACCTCGGCGATGTGATCAACAACGCGGTTCAGATGAGCAGCAAGATCGGCTCGTCGGTGCTGGGCAGTATTGCCGACGCTCTGGAACAGGCGGGGGACGCGATGGGAATGAAACAGCCCGACACCTTCGTCGCCTGGAAACGCCGCCTGGAACGCAAGTGGAAAAACGGCGGCCAGTCCGTCGGTGTTGTGCTGACGGCGGTCGGCTGGACCTTTACAGGCTGCTTTGGCATCGCGGCGCTCGTGCTGGGCATCCTGACGGCAGTCGGCGCAGGGCCGCTGGGGCTTTCCCAACAGGATTTTATAGCCCTGCCGATTCTGACGGCCGTATTTTACCCCGCAACGCTCGGCTTCCTCTTTATGGCCATCGTGGGCATGAAAAAGCTGGCCTATTTCAGCCGCCTGCGTAAACTGCTGCGCGCCGCTAATGACTGGGTGTGCGACCTGCCGAGCCTGGCCCGTAAGGCACAGATCAAACAGGAAAAAGCCTACGACACGGTCGCCAGGGCCGTGGGCAATGGCGATTTGCCCAACGCCGCCATCAGCGACGATTTCAGTACCCTGTACCTGGACGATTCGCTCATGCCGGTGGCGGCCAAGCCCGCTGCTGCGCCCCAGGCAGCCGAGCCGGAAACGCCGCTGACCGATGCCGAGCGGTCCCGCCGCGAGGGCGTGGACTTTTTGAACTACCTCAAACGCTGTCAGGGCAAGCTGGGCGCACAGGCCGATGAAGAATTGATGCGGATGCAAAAGACCTGCGCGTCGATTTTGGGCTTTGTCCACAACCACCCCGAGCAGCTGAACCGTGTGCGCCGCTTCCGGGAATACTACCTGCCCACCACGCGCAAACTGCTCGACACAGCGCAGGGGCTGGGGGAGACGGACACCGCCAACGCGGCCGAGATACGCCGCGATATCACCGGCATCCTGCACACATTGAACCAGGCCTACGAAAAGCTGTACGATACGCTTTTACAGGACGTGAGCATGGACGTATCGACCGAGATCGATACGCTGGAGGCCATGCTGCGCCAGGATGGCCTGACCCATGATTTTGAAGCTGATTTTAACACAAGGAGCTAAATTGTATGAATTACCCTGCGTGGCAACTGAAAAAGGGCGACCCCGCCGCAGAAAAAGCGCTGGCTGGGGCCGGGTGCGGCGTACTGCTGCGCCGGGTGCTGGCCGCCCGCGGCTGTGCCGACCCTACCGCCGCGCAAGCGCTGCTGGGCGAGGGCACGCCGCTGACTGACCCCTTCCTTTTAAAGGATATGGACAAAGCGGTCGCCCGCATTGAGGAAGCCATCGAGAACGAAGAACTCATGGTTATTTACGGCGACTACGATGTGGACGGCATTTCCGCCACCGCGATTTTGTACGAATGTCTCACCAGCCAGGGCGCGCACGTCCGCTGCAAGCTGCCCACCCGCGGTTCCGGTTACGGCCTGACCCGCGCTGCGCTGGAATCCCTGGCCGCTAAGGGCTTTAAGCTCGTGGTCACGGTGGACAACGGCATTTCCGCTGTCGAGGAAGCCGCCTGCGCCAAGGAACTGGGCCTTGACCTCATCGTCACGGACCACCACCTGCCCGGTGACACGCTCCCCGACGCGATTGCCGTCGTAGACCCCAAGCGGCCCGACGACGAAAGCCCGTTTAAAGATTTGTGCGGCGCGGGCGTGGCGTTCAAGCTCTGCGCCGCGCTGGAAGGCTGTGACCCCGCCGAGCTGCTGGAAATGTACGGCGAGTTGGCCGCCCTGGGCACCGTGGCCGACGTGATGCCGCTCGTGGGGGAGAACCGCACCATCGTCCGCGAGGGACTGAGCCTTTTGCAGGACACGATGCGCCCTGGCCTGCACGCCCTGCTGGAAAGCGCGGGCTGCAGCGGCAAACCTGTCACGGCGGACACGGTCAGTTACAGCCTGGCCCCGCGGCTGAACGCGGCGGGCCGCATGGATAACGCCGCCGTGGCGCTGAAATTGCTGCTTTGCGGCGACGAGGATCAGGCCACCGGCATTGCCGAGCGCCTGGCCGAGATCAACACCGAACGCCAGCAAACCGAACAGCAGGTGTTCGCGGCGGCGCTGCAAACGCTGGAGGCTGACCCCGCCCGAACCCGCGACAGGGTGCTCGTTGTCAGCGGTGAGGACTGGCATCCCGGTGTCATCGGCATTGTGGCGGCACGGCTCATGGAGCGGTTCAGCCGCCCGGCCATCGTCATTTCAACGCACGAGGGCGAGGGACGCGGCAGCGGCCGTGCACCGGACCCCTTTGATCTGCACAGCGCTCTGGCGGGCTGCGCCCACTATTTGATCCGGTTCGGCGGCCACGCCGCCGCCGCGGGTGTGGAGATTGAGGAAGAAAATTTACCCGCCTTCCGTCAGGCCATCAACGCCTGGGCCGCCGACCACGCCGCCCAGCCCGGGCCGGTCAGCCTGGGGCTGGATGCCGCTGTTACGCTGGCGGAGCTGAGCCTGTCCAATGTGGAGGAACTGGCCCGCCTGGCCCCCTTTGGCCGGGAAAACCCGACCCCGGTGTTGCTGGTGCAGCACGCCTTTGTGGATGGTCTGTGGCCCATGGGCGCCGAGGGACGCCACACCCGCGTGCGGCTGCGCCAGGGCAACGACACGCTGTTCGCCTCGATTTTCGGCGTAGCACCGCAGGCGTTCGCGTATCCTGTCGGCAGCGAGGTCGAAGCTGCGCTGGAAGTTTCCGTCTTTAACGGCCGCAGCGGGCCGATGGTCTCCGCACACCTGAAAGCCATCCGCCCGGCTGATTTGGGCAACACGCCCAGCGAACAGGCCGCCTGGTTCGAGGCGTTCCGCACCGGCGGTGACCTGCCCGCCGACCGTGCAGCCGCTCTGCTGCCGCAGCGGGCCGACACCGTCGCGCTCTATCGGCGCATCCGTACCGGGCAGGTCGTTTCGGCGGATCTGCAGCCGGTCTTTGCGGCGCAGGGCCCGCAGAACACCGGCAAGGCGCTGACAAGCCTGACGGCCCTGCAGGAGCTTGGCCTTATCGAAGAGCAAAACGGCCACTGGCAGCCGGTGGCCGTGACCGCTAAGCAGGATCTGGCGTCCGCGCCGGTTTTGCAGCGTTTGGCGGCCATGGCGAAACAAGGATGAATGTGCCTTTGCCCATGCTGAGCATGTAGGGGCGAGCATTGCTCGCCCGTCCACCTGGCGGGGATATACGCTTTCCGGGAAAGCAGCTCGCATGGCAAGCGGCCAGCGGGCGAGCCATGCTCGCCCCTACAAGGCCGCATCCTAAGATTTAGAGAGGGGAATGGATTATGGAAAACACGAACGTGCCTGAAGTAAAAATGCCCATTACCTATGATGACCTCAAACAGAGCCTGATTGACAGCGGGCGGCCCTACGACTTTACTATGATCGACCGCGCCTATGCGCTGGCCGAAAAAGCCCACGGCAAACAGCGCCGCCGCAGCGGCGAGCCGTACATCTGCCATCCGCTTTCTGTTGCGCAGATTTTGGTCGAACTGGGCATGGACAGCGAGAGCATTGCCGCTGCCCTGATGCACGATGTGGCCGAGGATACCCCTGTGACCGTGGCCGAGATCAAGCAGAAATTCGGCCCCGAGGTCGCGCTGCTCGTCGATGGCGTCACCAAGCTGACCCAAATCAAATTCTCCAACGTCGAGGACCGCCAGGCCGAAAACCTGCGCAAAATGCTGCTGGCTATGAGCCAGGACGTCCGTGTTATGATCATCAAATTGTGCGATCGGCTGCACAATATGCGCACCGGCGACGCCTGGCCCGAGCAGAAGCGCCGCGACAAGGCCCTGGAAACGATGGAGGTCTACGCGCCCATCGCCCACCGTCTGGGGATTTCCAACATCAAGGAGGAACTCGAGGACCGCAGCCTGCATTATCTGGACCCGGTGGGCTATGAGACGATTCGCGACCTTTTAAACAAGCACGGCGACGAGTTCCTGCACCAGGTCTGCCACACCATTGCCAAGCACCTGGCCGAGAACGGTATCCAGAAGGCTACCATCCGCCACCGCGTCAAGAGCATCTACGGCATCTACCGCAAGATGTATATGCAGAATAAGGATTTCGAGGAAATCTACGATATCTACGCCGTGCGCATCATTCTGGACAACGTCCCCGAGTGCTACACTGCACTGGGCCTTATCCATGATATGTACCACCCGCTGCCCAACCGCTTCAAAGATTACATCTCTACGCCAAAACCAAACGGCTACCAATCCCTGCACACCACGGTCATCGGCCGAGAGGCCATCCCCTTTGAGGTGCAGATCCGCACCTGGGACATGGACCGCATGGCCGAGTACGGCATCGCTGCCCACTGGAAGTACAAGGCCGGCATCACCGGCGGCAATGACAAGCTGGACGAGCGTCTGGCCTGGGTGCGCCAGCTTTTGGAAAGCCAGCGTTCCAGCGCCGATGCCGCCGACCTGCTCAGCGATATCAAGAGCGACCTGCTCCCCGAGGAAGTGTTCGCCTTCACGCCGCGCGGCGACGTCATCAACCTGCCCGCAGGCGCAACGGCTATCGACTTTGCCTATGCCATCCACTCCGCCGTCGGCAACCGAATGATCGGTGCGAAGGTCAACAACCGCATCGTGCCCATCGACCACAAGGTCCAGACCGGCGAAATTATTGAAATCATCACCGGCCCCGAAAACCGCGGCCCCAGCCGCGACTGGCTGAACATCGTCAAGACCAGCGAGGCCAAAAACAAGATTCGCAACTGGTTCAAAAAAGAACGCAGGGAAGAGAATATTCAGGAGGGACGCGACGCACTGGAACGCGAAATGCGCCGCAACCTCATGACCCTGACCGACGAGCAGCACGACGTCTTTATGGAGGCATTGGCCCGCCGCAACCGCTGCAACAGCGTTGAGGAAATGTACGCGGCCATCGGCTATGGCGGTCTGCAGATTTCCCGCATGCTGCCAAAACTGAAAGAGGAGTACACCAAGCTGCAGGCCACCGAGCCGAAGCCGGTCGCGGTGGAACTCAAGCGGATGCACTCCTCCGACGGCGTTATTGTAGAGGGCATCGACAACTGTCCCATCAAGTTTGCCAAGTGCTGTTCACCGCTGCCCGGGGATGAGATCATCGGTTTTGTCACCCGCGGCTTCGGTGTCTCCATCCACAAAAAGGACTGCGCCAACGCACGCGAGAGTATGCGCCACCCCGAGAACGCCGACCGCTGGGTTCGCGCTTATTGGGATGAGGCAGAAAAGGAAAACTACAAAGCTACGCTGGATATCATCTGTATGGATCGCCCGAACCTTGTGTCCGACGTGGCTCTGGCGCTGGGGGATATGCGGGTGCCCATCTATTCTTTGATGGCCCGCGCCGCCGAGCAGGGCCGCGCTCGCATGAGCGTGACCGTGGGCATCACCAACACGGAACACCTGAACAGCGTCGTTGCCCGTTTGAAGAAAATCAAAGACGTCGTTAGCGTGACGAGAAACTGAGGAAACAATTATGCGAGCCATCATCCAACGCGTTACCCGTGCCAGCGTAACCGTCAACGGCGGTGAACCGCGCAAAATCGGGCCGGGCCTGGTCATCCTGCTGGGCGTGCGGGACACCGACGATAGCGCCATCGTGCCCAAACTGGCCGAAAAATGTGCCCATCTGCGCATTTTTGAGGACGAAAACGGCAAGCTGAACCGCAGCGCCGTGGAGCTTGGCTACTCGGCCCTCGTCGTGTCCAACTTCACACTCTACGGTGATACGGCCAAGGGCAAGCGCCCCAGCTTTATCCATGCCGCCAAGGGCGAGCTGGCCGTGCCGTGCTATGAAAAATTCCTGGAGGAGATGGGTCATCAGGGCCTCAAAGACGTCCAGCACGGCGAGTTCGGTGCGGACATGAAAATTGACCTTGTCAACGACGGCCCAGTCACCATCGTCATCGACACCGACGAATGGAAGAAATAAACCCACAAACCCAAGGGGAGGATGCAATGAATATCCAGCACTTCCACGGCGTTCCGCCGCTGTACACCAACACCTTTTTGATCATCACCAATGCAAAGCACGGCATCATCATTGATGCCGCCGCCGAGCCGGAAACCTACCTGAAAGCCTTGGACGAGGCGGGGGCAACATTAACGCATATCCTGCAGACCCACGGCCACTTTGACCATGTGGGGGCGGTGGCCTCGCTGAAAAAGGCGACCGGCTGCAAAGTCTATATGGATAAGATCGACGCCGAGGGCAGCCAGCTTCTGCCGCTGACGCCCGACGTCATCACCGACGAATGGCCCGCCAACGGCGAACTTGTGATTGACGAATTACCGTTTAAAATCTACCGCACGCCCGGGCATACCAAAGGCGGCGTCTGCCTGTCCTGCTATGGGCTTTTGTTCAGCGGCGACACGCTGTTTGCAGGCTCCTGCGGGCGCACGGATTTCGCGGGTGGCAGTATGCAGGAGATGCAGAAAAGCCTCTCCCTGCTGGCAGAGCTGCCGCTGCCCGATGCAACAACCGTCCTGCCCGGGCATGGGGAATCGTCCACCCTTGGGCAAGAGCGCAGCACCAATCCTTACATGAATGGGGCATGGTACTAATGCAGATCATTTT
>ERZ1673744.1823-NODE-1823-length-17592-cov-5.117010_pt1 | contig 17592 bp, 15 predicted proteins | sample MGYA00580207_ERZ1673744 | MGnify/ENA primary metagenome ERZ1673744 (study PRJEB41218, sample SAMN15661751) | gut metagenome | host: Homo sapiens | place: Canada: London | collected 2015-08-20/2019-03-30 | study: EMG produced TPA metagenomics assembly of... | reverse complement strand
GCCGCGTTCCCGATTTTGACGGATGAAGGCGGTCAGCGGATCGTTCGGCGCGTCCGCCGACGGTTTTTTCTTGATGCCGATGCGATAGGTGTTCCCCGTAACTTGCTTGATGGTGTTCACCAGAATTTGCTTGTTGCCGTCACGGGTGACGAGCGCACGGAAGGTGTCATTGTCGGTGCAGACAAGCACGATGTCGCCGCGCAGCAGCGCCGTCGAGCCGACAAGCACGCCGCAGAGCGGGGGACATGCCGTTTCGAGCGCCTCCACCACCTCGCCCCAGGAAGAAAACGGCACTTCCGTATTTTCCACCGCCGGTACTACCGGTGCTACCGGTGCTACCGGTGCTACCGGGGCTGCCGGCGCGGGTGCGGGAGCAGGTTCCTGCGCGGGCGCGGGTTCTTGTGCGGGCGCAGGCTCTTGCGTCGGTGCCGGAGCAGACGCCTGCGTGGGAGCTGACATCGGTCGGTTGTTTTCCAGTGCCGCTACACGGCGGGTGAGGGCGGCAAGGTCGTCGGACAATTCCGGACGGCACAGCCGCAAGACCGCCATCTCCATCTCCACGCGGCGGGACACGCCTCCGCGCAGACGGTCGAGCGTCTCCTGCAGCACCGCCAGGTGATGCAGCACCGTCGCCATATCGGTGGCGGCAGCGGCAGCCCTCAGCTGTTCCAGCTCCTCGGCAGAGACCACGACAAGCGCCGTCGGATCCTTGACGGTCTTGACGATCATGATGTCGCGGCAATGCTCCACCCATTCGGCGCACAGCCGTTCCATGTCCTTTGACCCGCGATAGAGCGTGTCGATGACGGCAAGCGCCTTTGCGGTGTCGCCGGCGGCGACTGCCGCAGACAATTCGAAAATGTGCGCCCTCCCCGCCAGTCCCGCGGCGGCGGTCACGACCTCGGCGGTCACCTCGCGGGAATGGGATACGCACTGATCGAGCAGGGAAAGCGCGTCCCGCATCGCACCGTCGGACAGCCGCGCCAAAAGCAGCGCCGCGTCATCGGTGACGGAAAAGCCCTCCTTGTCCGCCACAAAGCGGATGCGCGCCGCGATGTCGGCGGGGGTGATGCGGGTGAAATCAAACCGCTGACAGCGGGACAAAATCGTTGCGGGCAGCTTGTGCACCTCGGTGGTCGCCAGGACAAAAATGACATGCGCGGGCGGCTCTTCCAAGGTTTTGAGCAGCGCGTTGAACGCACCCGCAGACAGCATGTGCACCTCGTCGATGATATACACGCGGTATTTTGCGGCGGCGGGGGTGAAGTTCACTTCCTCCCGCAGCTCGCGGATGCTGTCGACGCCGTTGTTTGACGCGGCATCGATCTCCACCACATCCAAAATCGAGCCGTCGTCGATGCCGCGGCAGATCTCACACTCATTGCAGGGATCACCGTCCACGGGGGACAGACAGTTGACTGCCTTGGCAAGAATTTTGGCACAGGTGGTTTTTCCCGTACCGCGACAGCCGGTGAACAGATAGGCATGCGCCGGTGTGCCGTTTTTGATCTCGTTGCGCAGCGCGGCAGTCACCGTTTCCTGTCCGCAGACATCGGAAAAGGTCTGCGGGCGATATTTGCGATACAGCACCTGATACAAGGCTGTCACTCCTTTGCAGAAAAATACCGTAGGCACTCCGGCATACGGACGGACAGGCGGACTGCGGCGCACGGAGACAGCTGCTTAATGCTGCTCGGTTCCCCGCCTGACATGGTTCACAGCGCACCGTCGCGCAGGACCCATCCGTCCGTATGCCGGAATGTATACGGCACCTCTTATTATATGTGTACGGCGGCGAAAAGTCAAGAGCACCGCGAAAAAATAAGGCTGCACTTTGTGCAGCCGTCCGCGTGTCAAAATCAAATTTTGACACGCGGGGTGTCGTCTAAAAACCGCAGGAGCAAGGAAACCGCCCCTGTCGGCGTATTTGGAATACGCTAGGGCGGCAGGAAGACGACATCGGCTTCCTGCAGATGACGCAGACAGCAAAAGCGTGCGTTTCAAAGAAAAGCCCCCTTTTTCACAAAAACTTTTTCTGCCACCTTTTCGCTGAAAATGCGCTTTTGCGTCCTGCGGATTTTTCGGCAACAAAAAAATAAGGCTGCGCAAAGCGCAGCCTTACAGATTGTCCTCACGCATTCGCTTTTTTAGCGAGGGCGGACTTTTTCCTTGCAGCCGTATTCTTGTGCAGGAGACCCTTTGCAGCAGCCTGATCGATCTTCTTGACGGCGGCTTTCAAGGCTTCTTCCTTGTTCTCACCGGCAGCGATGGCGGCGTTCGCGTTCTTGATCTCGGTTTTCAGAGCGGAGCGGGCAGCTTTGTTGCGGGCGGCCTTCACCGCGTTGACCTTCACGCGCTTCTTGGCGGATTTAATATTGGGCATGGTCACACCTCCTAAACAGCAAATTCAAATCACGCACACAATATAGTAGCACCCTTTTTCAAAAAAAGCAACTGTTTTTTTCGGAATATCCCGATTTTTTTCACGGATACTAGTGAAAACGAGAAAAAAAGAGGGAGAACTATGCAACTGCGCACCGATCTGGCGCTCGAAGCGGTCGCCATGGCGGGGGAAACACTGGGGGAGGCGGATCGCACGCTGTTCGAGCAGGAGCGGGCGGGCATCACCGTCACCCGCCTCACGGTCAAAAGCGAAAGGGCGGCGGCGGTGTATGACAAGCCGTGCGGAGAATATGTGACGCTGGCGCTGCCGCCGCTCTCGGACGACGAAAAAAAGCTGCTCGAGGCGGCGACGCTGGCAGCGGAGGAGATTGGCCGCTTTTTGCCAAAGGAGGGGACGGTGCTGACGGTGGGGCTGGGCAACCGCGCCATCACGCCGGACGCGCTCGGTCCGCGCGCGGCGGATATGGTGCTTGCCACCCGCCACATACAGGGTGAATTTGCCCGCAGTGTGGGGCTCTCCGACCTGCGCCCGTCGGCGGTGGTCGTGCCGGGGGTGCTCGGACAGACCGGCACGGAGAGCGGGGAGCTGGTGCGTGGGGTGTGCGGCGTGGTGCGCCCCGCCGCCGTCATCGCCGTCGATGCGCTTGCCGCCCGCAGCGTGGCGAGGCTCGGCTGCACGGTGCAGGTGTCGGACACCGGCATTGCCCCGGGTGCGGGCGTCGGCAACCATCGACTGCCGCTGTGTGCGCAAACGCTCGGCGTGCCGGTCATTGCGGTCGGCGTGCCGACGGTGGTGGACGCGGCGACCGTCGCCGCCGATTGCGGCGCGGACGCGGAAACGGTCGAGCGCATTGCGCCTGCGGCAAGACGCCTGGTGGTGACACCGCGGGAGATCGATCTGCTCATCGGCAGAGCCGCCCGCCTTGTCGCGGCGGCGATCAACGCCGCCCTGCAGCCCGACTATGCACCGCTCGAGCTTATTTCTCTGGCGCTGGATTCATAAAATCCGGCGCACACACCATGCAAATTCCCCTTGCCGCCCCCTGACGATGGGCGGCAAGGGGAATTTGACGGAGGAAGGGAAGCTTTGTTTCCCGTCCTCCTACTTTCCGACACAAAATCTGCGGAATACCTCGTCCACCACCGCCTCGGTGGTGCGCTCTCCCGTGAGGGACAAAATGGCGGCGACGGCATCGTCGATGCACACCGACACCGCATCCGGCGTCATGCCGATCGCCATGGCGTTTTGCGCCTCCCTGACGGCGGCAAGCGCATTTTCGGCGCATACGCGCTGTCGTTCGGTCTGCAAAAGCGCCGTGTCCGGCTGCAGGCGGCAAACGCCGGTGACCTTCTCCACCGCCGCCCTCAGGCGGTCGGCGCCGTCTCCCGTTTTTGCCGACAGGAGCACGACGGCAGGCACGGCAGCGGCGATCTCGTCGACCTCGATCACCGTGCCGATATCCGTTTTATTGATGACGGCAATCGCCGTTTCATTTTTGAGAGCGGCAAGCAGCGCGCGATCCTCCGCCGTGAGCGGTGCGCCGCCGTCGAACACCGCCAGCACCAGCGCCGCGTGTGCCATACGGCGGCGTGCCTTTTCGACACCGATCGCCTCGACGGCGTCGCCCGTGTCCCGCAGCCCCGCCGTGTCGGACAGGCGCAGCGTGACCTCGCCCAGCCGCACCGTTTCCTCCACGATGTCGCGGGTCGTGCCCGCGATGGGGGTGACGATGCTGCGCTCGCAGCCGGCAAGCAGGTTCATGAGCGTGGATTTGCCGACATTGGGGCTGCCGACGATAACGGTATCGATGCCCTCACGCAGCACCCGCCCCGCGTCGAAATCGGCGAGCAGCGCCGCAAGCGTCTCTTCGGCGTCGGCAAGGGTGGCGGACAGTGCCGCATCCGAAAGGTCGGGGATGTCGTCGTCGGGATAGTCAACAAAGGCGGAAAACTGCGCCGCCGTCGCAAGCAGGGCGCTTTTCACGCCGTCAAGACGGCGAGAAACGCTCCCTTCCTTTGCGGCGAGGGCGGTCTTGGCGGCAAGACTGCCGTCGGCGGCAATGAGCGACATGACCGCCTCCGCGCCGGAAAGATCGAGCTTGCCGTTTTCAAAGGCGCGGCGGGTAAATTCCCCCGCCTCTGCGGGACGCGCGCCCGCTGCATAGAGCGCGCGCAGCGTGCGGCGCAGCAGATACACGCCTCCGTGCAGCGACAGCTCCACGGTGTCCTCGCCGGTATAGCTGTGCGGCGCGCGGAAAACGAGCGCCACGCATTCGTCGATGACGCCCTCTTTGTCCGCCACATGCCCGAAGGCGGCGCGCCAGCCGCCGAGGGCGGCAAGCGGCTTTCCCGACACCGCACGGAAAACGCGGTCGGCCGTGCCGATCGCGTCGCTGCCCGAAATGCGCAAAACGCCCAGTCCCGCGGGCGCGGCGGGGGTGGACAGCGCAGCGATGGTATCCCTTTGCAAATTCACGGTTTGTCCCTCTCTTTATCGGTATAGTAGAAGTATAGTGGAAAAGGGGACGATTGTAAAGGCATATTTTCGCCGATGGGGGCATATATATTTGGGGAAGGGGGCGTGTCCGATGAAACGCAGGCAGGTGATAAAACGCATAACGGCGCTTTTTCTGACGGCAGCGTCGGTGTTTCTGATCGGACAAGGCTCTCCCGCCTTTTGGGCGGGGCTCGGCAACCGTATCGCCCTTTTGGCGGTCGGTCTGCAAAAGCCGGAGGGCGGCGCAGCGGCGCTCAGCGCACAACTGCAGGCAAAGACCGCTGCGGCTACGCCCGCGACGACCGCTCCCGCCCCGACAACGGCGGCAACGACGGGTGAGACGACGGCACCGACGGATGCCGTACAGGCGGACAGCGCCAATGTCACGCGCATCACGCTGCCGTCATGCAATGAGAAAGCGCCCGAAAAGGCGGCAAACGCGGGGGCTGTGTCCGAACAGAAAATCTCCCCCGGCAGCGATCCCGTGGAGGGGGTCTGCGTGCGCAACCGCAGCGGCAAAGCATTGGACATCGCCGCCGCGCTGACGAAAACGCCGGACATCCATATCGACCGAAAAAGCGACCAACCGCAGGTGCTCATTGTCCACACCCACACGACCGAGGGGTATCTGACCTATGATGCGGGATTTTATAATCCGGCGGATGTGGAGCGCACGCAGGATCACACGAAAAACATCTGCGCGGCGGGCGAGTCGATCGCCAAAGCGCTGCGCGCGGCGGGCATCGCCACGCTGCACGACACCACCGTGCACGATTATCCGAAATATACGGGCGCCTACAGCCGCTCGGAGCAGACGGTGAAGGCGGCAATGGAAAAATATCCGACGGTGAAGGTGGTACTGGATGTCCACCGCGACGCGATGATCGCAAACGACACGCACACAAAGCCCACTGTCACGGTGAACGGACAAAAGGCGGCGCAAATGATGATCATTGCGGGCGTGGTGAGCACCGCGGCGCTGCCGCACCCGAACTGGGAGCAGAATTTTCGCTTCGCCGTGCGGCTGCAGCAGTCGCTTGCGACGACCTATCCCGACCTCATGCGCCCGCTGAGCCTGGTGGCGTCGCGGTATAACCAGCATCTGGCAAACGGCTATCTTCTGGTGGAGATCGGCACGGATGTCAATACGGTGAGCGAGGCGGTATATTCCGGTGAAATGTTGGGAAAAACATTAGCAAATCTGTTAAATTCAAATTGGGAGCGGTAGGGATGAAAAAAGCAAAGGGATTTTTCGGGGCGTTCACGGTGACGCTGTGCGTTTTGGGACTGGGTGCGGGGTTATTTGTCGCGGGCTATAATTCCCGCCGCATGGCAAAGGGGAGCGAGAGCGCCGCCTACCGATTCGACGGCGGTACGCTGCTTCTGACTGACAGCGCGGGCAACACCGTGCGGCTCATGCCGGTGGCGGAGGAGGACCCGCGCGCGGCACTGCTGCCCGCGCCGCTGCGCGTTTGCGCGCACGGGCTGCGGTTTCTTGCCGCCGCAGCCGAAAGGCTCAGCGAACGGCTGGGATGAAAAAACCGCCCGTTGTGAAACGGGCGGTTTTTCATTTCAGATAGGTTTTCGCGTCAAAGTGCGTCAGGCGGATGTGTTTGCGGTCGACCGTATAGGACAGATATACCGTGCCGTCCATGACCCGCGCAAACGGATAGAAAAGGCTTTCTCCCATGCGCACCACCGCAAGCGGGCGGCTGTTTGCGAGGTCGTCCCGATCGATGCGGACGATGCCGAAGCCGTCGCGGTCGAGCGGTGCGTGGAAGAGATACAGCTCTCGGTTATACACGATGAAATCCGACCGCGACTGCGCGTCGCGGATGAGACAGGGCGTTGCCCACTTTTCGGTTTTGAGATCGTAATAGGTCAAAAAGCCCTGCTTGCAGTCGTCGTCCTGCCGCACGAAATAATACACCCGGTCCTCCAGCACATACACCGCGTTTTCCCACTTGGAAAGGTTCACGAAGTCCGGCGCAGCCACAAAGGTCCACTCGACAAGATCGCGGCTTTTGATGACGGCGTTGAGAAAACCGGAATACATGCCGGTGTAGTACCATTTCTCGCCGTTTTCCTCCCGCACGCTCAGCTTTTGCATGATGCCGATGTCGCTGAACATCTGCTTTACGGGGATGCCGTTTGCGGCAAAGGCGGACACGATGCCCGTCGCGGAAAAATCGTTCACGACCTCGCCCACCCGCAGACGGTTGGGGCGGACAGCGCTCATCGTGCGGCGGGAAAGGCTGAAGGTGCGGTAGAGCCGATAGTATTTGTTGTCCACCGATGCCGTCCACGCGATATACAGCGCATCGCCGCCGATATAGAACAGGATGGTGTCATACACGCCTGTGACCGTTTTGCCGTCCAGCGTGTCGCCCACCTTCTGCACCGTCACGACGGTCATGTCGGCGGGATCGCCCTCGGGGCAGAACGCAAGACGCGCCTCCTGCTGATCCGCGCGCTCCTCGCCCGTGCCGGTGTTGGCATAATAGGTCATATAGATATAGCCGTCTATCTTCTCAAAGGTGGACACATGTACCATGCGGTCGGGGTCGCTCTGCCCGTTTTTGGCACAAAACGCCTCGTCGCGCTCAAAGTCCGCGATCCTGCCGCCGACAATGTCCGCCTTGAGCTGATCGCCCGTTGCCAGAGCGGCTTCATCATTGCCCGGTACGATATACCCGTGATAGCCGTTGATCGGCATATGCGCCTCGCTTTGTGCCGCCTTTGCGCACGGCTGATCCTCCGAAAAAATGTCCGTTGCCGGTTCTTCAAAAAATACTGTTTCCATCGCACTCGCCCTTTCGTGGAATATGCTTGCATTATAGGTCAAAAAACGCTATAATACAAGTCAAAAGCAGTCTGTTTTCGGTCAAAAAACGCTCGGGGTGTGGGAAAGTTGGAGTTTTTTCATCAGTATAACAAAGAGGCGCTGGTCGTGTGCAACGACCGCATCCGCTATGCGCCGCATCTGCACAGTGACGCGGAGATCGTCACGCTCTTTGCGGGGCGCGCGACGCTGCTGCTCGACGGTGCGGAATATATCTTGGAGGCGGGGGATTTCGCGGTTATTTTTCCCAACCGTCTACACAGCTACCGCGCCGACGATGCGGTGACGGTCGGAAAGTTTATTTTCAGCCCCCGCGATCTGCCGCCGCTCACGGAAATTTTTGAAACGCAGCGTCCGCAAACGCCGGTCATACGGGCAGCAAGGCTGCGCGACAGCGGTATCCCGCAGCTGGCGCAGGAGATCCTTTCGGCATACGCCGACGCTGCCCCCGCCGTCCGGCGCGCTTATCTTATGCTGCTTTCGGCAAAGCTCGTCACCCTCTGTGCGCCGGAAAAGACGCAGGACGGCAACAACACCGCCGTTCTCAGGGTGCTTGCCTATTGTGAGAAAAGCTTTGCCGAGCCGCTCACGCTGGACAGCGTTGCCCACGCGCTGTTTCTCAGCAAAAGCTATATTTCGCACATTTTTTCCGACAAGATCGGGATACCTTTTCGGCAGTATATCAACCGACTGCGGGTGGACGCCGCCGAGCGGCTGCTGCGGGAGACCGACCGCAGCATCACCGACATCGCCGCTGCCGCCGGCTTTTCCGGCATCCGCACCTTCAACCGTGCCTTTCACCTGAACACGGGCATGTCCCCGCGCGCCTATGCAAAGGAGCACCGATAAAAAGCCGCGGACTTCAAACGAAGTGCGCGGCTTTATTGTATATCAGTATTGCACGGCAGCCTTGCCGTCGCCGTCATAGGAAACGAGGGCACGGCTCTGCATAAAGGCGTCAAGCGCTTTGAAATACGCCTCCTTGCTTTCATATGGCGGCGTGTAGTCCGAGAGAATGGCGTTTGCCGTTTTTGCACCGTCCCGCAGCAGCTCCGCCGCCATGAGCAGTTGTCCGACAGCAGAGGTCACGCAGGCACATTCCGCGTCCGCGATGCGATAATCCTCGCCGTGGGGCGTGCCCCTTGCACCCGCGATGTGCGGATGCAGACAGGGCATAACGCAGCTCACATCGCCGATATCGGAGCAGCCGGTATACCATTCGTTGTGGATGGTGAGCTTTTCCTCGCCCACCAGTGCCGCCATGCAGCGATGGGCGACATCGATGAGCCCTTTGTTGTTGATAAGCGGGGCATAGCCGGGGCGGTCGTGCACCGTCACCCTTGCGCCGAGCGCCAAAGCGCCCGCCGCCAGTGCGCGGTTGACCTTTCTGCTTTCTCTGGCGATCGCCTCGATGGTCGCGCCGCGGACATAGGACTCCAGCGTGACGCGGGAGGGGATGATGTTCACCGAGGTGCCACCCTCGGTCATGATGGGATGCACGCGGATGTGCTCCTCGTCGCGGAAGGTTTCGCGCAGGGCGTTGATGCCCGCGAGTCCGACCTCGGCGGCATACAGCGCGTTGATGCCGTGCTCCGGATCGGCGCCGTGGGAGGGCACGCCCTCAAACACCACCGACTTGGCGATGCAGCCGTTTTGTCCATAGTGGCAGTCGAATACCGTGCCGTCGTCCTGCAGACCGGTGTGAAACATATACGCCATATCCACGCCGTCCATATAGCCGCGATAGAGAAATTCCGTTTTGCCGCCGAAATAGTGGATCGTGCCTTTTCGGCGCAGCTCCTCGCGGAACTCCACCTCGATCAGCTCCTCCGCCGGTACGCACATGAGGCGGATCGAGCCGGAAAGCCCGTCGAGCGCGCCCGGCTCCTTGAGCGCCAGTGCGATGCCGACCATGGCGGCACACTGGGCATGGTGACCGCAGGCGTGCGCACAGCCGTTCACCGCTTCAAAGTGCCCCTGCACCGCCAGCGCGTCCAGCTCTGCCATGATGAGGAGCTTCGGACCGGGACGGCCGGTGTCGATGTCGGTGTAAAATCCGGGGATGTCACCCGCCTTATGCAGGGTATAGCCCGCTTTTTCAAAAATCCCCTCCAGATAGGCGGAGGTCTGCCATTCCTTGAAGCCGGTCTCGGGATGCTGCCAGATATGGCGCTCTGCGGCAAGAATTTCCTTGCGGTGTTGCGCGACGAGCGCGCGGTATTTTTCTGTTTCTATCATATATGCCCCCTCATTCATCCAATTTTAAGACGGCAATGAACGCCTCCTGCGGCACTTCAACGCTGCCGAGCTTGCGCATGCGCTTTTTGCCTTCCTTTTGTTTTTCAAGCAGCTTTTTCTTGCGGGTGATGTCGCCGCCGTAGCACTTGGCAAGCACATCCTTGCGCAGCGCGCGCACGGTCTCGCGCGCGATGATCTTGCCGCCGATCGCTGCCTGGATCGGCACCTCAAAAAGCTGACGCGGGATGTTTTCCTTGAGCTTTTCGCAAAGCCGTCTGCCGCGGCTGTATGCCCCGTCGGCAAACACGATGAACGACAGCGCATCCACCACCTCGCCGTTTAAGAGAATGTCCAGCTTCACAAGGCTCGAGGGGCGATAGCCGAGCAGCTCATAGTCAAAGCTCGCATACCCCTTTGTGCGGGATTTGAGCGCGTCGAAAAAGTCATAGACGATCTCGTTGAGCGGCAGCTCATAGTGGATGTCCACCCGCGTCTGATCGAGATATTTCATATCCTTGAACACGCCGCGCCGCTGTTGGCAAAGCTCCATGATGTTGCCGACATAGTCATTGGGCGCGAAGATGTGCGCGTTGGCGATGGGCTCCTCCGCCGACCGGATCGTGCCGGGGTCGGGGAAGTTGGTCGGGTTGTCGATCTCCATGACGGTGCCGTCGGTCTTGGTGATGCGGTAGATAACGCTGGGGGCGGTGGTGATGAGGTCGAGATCATATTCGCGCTCTAAGCGCTCCTGAATGATCTCCATGTGCAAAAGCCCCAAAAAGCCGCAGCGAAAGCCAAACCCCAGCGCCACCGACGACTCCGGCTCAAAGGTCAGCGAGGCGTCGTTTAACTGCAGGCGTTCGAGCGCCTCGCGCAGGTCGGTATAGTGTGCGCCGTCGGCGGGGAAAATGCCGCAGAACACCATGGGGTTCACCTTGCGGTAGCCGGGGAGCGGCGCTGCCGCGGGACGGTCGGCAAGCGTCACCGTGTCGCCCACGCGCGCCTCGCTCACCGTTTTGATGGAGGCGGCGATATAGCCGACCTCGCCCGCACACAGCCCGTCGCACGGATCGAGCCTGCCGGGGCGCATATGCCCGACCTCGACAACATCAAAGGTCGCGCCGGTCGCCATCATGCGGATGCTGTCACCGGGGCGGATGACGCCCTCCTTGACGCGGATATAGACGATGACGCCGCGGTAGCTGTCATAATAGCTGTCGAAAATGAGCGCCTGAAGCGGTTTTTCATCGTCGCCCGCGGGGGCGGGGATGTGCTGCACGATCGCCTCCAGCACCGCTTCGATGTGGATACCGTTCTTGGCGGAGATGAACGGTGCATAGGACGCATCGATACCGATAACATCCTCGATTTCCCGCTGCACCGCCTCAGGGTTTGCGGAGGGCAGGTCGATCTTGTTGATGACCGGCACGATCTCCAGTCCGTGCTCCACCGCAAGATAGGTGTTGGCAAGCGTCTGCGCCTCGATGCCCTGCGAAGCGTCCACCACCAAAAGCGCGCCCTCGCACGCCGCCAGCGAGCGGGACACCTCGTAGTTAAAGTCCACATGCCCGGGGGTGTCGATGAGATTGAATTCATAGTCCTCGCCGTCGTCGGCATGATAGGTCATGGTGACGGCGTGCGCCTTGATGGTGATGCCGCGCTCCCGTTCGAGATCCATGCTGTCGAGCAGCTGATCCTCCATGTCCCGCAGGGCGACCGCACGCGTTTTTTCGAGGATGCGGTCGGCGAGCGTGGACTTGCCGTGGTCGATATGGGCGATGATGCAGAAATTTCTGGTGTGCTCTCTTGAAATCATGCTGTTACCTCGTTTATAGACTTATAGACAGTCTACCACACTTTTTTGCTTGCGTAAAGAAATTTTCTTGTATATAATGGGAAAAAGATAGGAGTGAGTACATGGACTGGACCGAAATTTGCATCCGCATCCCGACGGCGGCGGTGGACGCGGCGACGGCGATCGCCAACATGACTGTGCCGTATGGGGTATACATTGAGGACTACAGCGATTTGGAGCAGGGTGCGCGGGAGATCGCGCACATCGACCTCATCGACGAGGAGCTGCGCAAGAAGGATCGCAGCGCCGCGATCATCCATATTTATGTCGAGCCGACAGACAACCCTGCCGAGGCGCTCGCATTTTTGCGGGAGCGGCTGACGGCGGCGGGCATCCCGCACACGCTGGCGGCGGAAACGGTGCGCGAGGAGGACTGGGCGCACAACTGGAAAAAGTTTTTCAAGCCCCTGCCTGTTGGCGAGCGGTTACTCGTCTGCCCCTCCTGGGAGGAGGCGGGAGACGCCGCGAAGGGGAGAGCGGTGCTGCGCATCGACCCCGGCATGGCGTTCGGCACGGGTGGTCACGACACCACGCGGCTTGTGCTCGAAACGCTGCAAAAGCATCTGAAGGCGGGGGACACCCTGCTCGATGTCGGGTGCGGCAGCGGTATTCTCGGCATCGCGGGCTGCCTTTTGGGCGCTGCGTCGGCGCTTTTGGTGGACATTGACGCGCTTGCGGTCAAGACGGCGGTCGAAAACGGCGAAATGAACGGGCTGCGCGCACCGCGGTATACGGTGGTTTTGGGCGATCTCGTGGACAAGGTGAGCGGACAGTTCGATGTCATCACCGCCAACATTGTGGCGGATGCCATCATCGCGCTTTCCCCCGCCGTCGAGCCGTTTCTGAAGCCGGACGGGGTGTATATCGTCTCCGGCATCATCGACACGCGCGAGGCGGATGTGTTGCCCGCGCTCAAGGCGGCGGGCTTTGCGGTCGTCGAGCGGCACGTGCACGGCGGCTGGGTGTGCCTCGTGTGCAAACGGGGGTGACAAAATGCCGCGGTTCTTTTTGGATGAGGCGATCGGCGACACGGTCACGATCACCGGCGGCGACGCGCGGCACATCGCGCTATCCCTGCGTATGCAGGTGGGGGATGCGCTGACTTTGTGCAACGGGTGCGGCACGGACTATGCCTGCCGCATCACGGCGCTTTCCCCCGACAGCGTGACGCTGTCCGTCATGGAAACGACGGACAGCAAAAGCGAGCCGTCGGTGGCGGTGACGCTGTATCAGGGGCTGCCGAAGGGCGACAAGCTGGAGCTTATCGTGCAAAAGGCGGTGGAGCTGGGCGTCACGCGGATCGTGCCGGTGGTGACTGCCCGCAGTATCGCCAGGGAAAGCGCCAGAGATCAGAAAAAGACCGCCCGTCTGCAAAAAATTGCAAACGAGGCGGCGGGACAGAGCGGCCGCGGCATCCTGCCGACGGTCGAGCCGCCCGTTTCCTTTGCGGCTGCGGCTGCGCGCATGGCAGGGGAGAACACGGTCGTTTTGTATGAATGCGGCGGCGCGCCGCTGCGGGAGACAGTGAAGGACGCGCCGCGGGCGCTGTCGCTCTTTGTCGGGCCGGAGGGCGGCATCGCCCCCGACGAGGTGGAAACGCTCGTGAAAAACGGCGCAAGGACGGCGACGCTCGGGCCGCGCATCCTACGCTGTGAGACAGCGCCCATCGCGGCGCTTGCCGCCGTCATGGCGCTGACGGGGAATATGGAGTGAAAAACGCCGAGGCAGCGCCTCGGCGTTTTTTTATGCTTCCGTTTCCGGCTTTTCGTGCACCGTGACCTCGATCTCCGAGGCGCGTTGCTCGTCGGTGGCGGTGACGCGCACGGTGAGATTTTCAAAGTCGAAGGTGTCGCCGACGGCGGGAATTTTGCCGATGTGGGCGGTCACCCAACCGTTGACGGTGGAGACCTCCGTCTCCTCCTCCACGCCGAACCGCTCGAAAAACTCCGAAAGCTCGGTTGCGGCGGGGACGGCAAAGGTGTCCTTGCCGATCTCTCGTATTTCGGCGGCGACGGTGTCGTGCTCGTCCCAGATCTCGCCGACCAACTCCTCCACGATGTCCTCGATGGTGACAATGCCCTCTGTGCCGCCGAACTCGTCCACGACAACGGCGATGTGTACCTTTTCCTGCTGCAGCCGCTTCAAAAGCTCGGAAATTTTGACCGATGCGGGAATGAACAGCGCCGGCTGCAGGATGCTCTCAATGGTGTTTTCGGTGTCGCGCAGATGGCGGTGAAAATCCTTTTCGTTCACAACGCCGACGATGTTGTCGATCGTGTCGCGATAGACGGGGATGCGGGAGAAGCCGGTCTCCTCAAACAGCTCCTGCAGCGCCTTCGGCGTTTCCTCAATGTCGATGGCGACCACATCGATGCGCGGGGTGAGGATGTCGCCCGCGTCCAGGTCGGTGAACTCGATGACATTGTGGAAAAGCTCCTTCTCGCCGCTGTCGATACCGCCGTCCTGCTCCGCCTCGTCCACCAGCGTCAAAAGCTCGTCCTCGGTCATGCCGCTGCTTTTTTCCACGCGAATGAGGCGGGAGACGGCACCTTTCAGGTGAATGAGCAGAAAGCTCAGCGGAAAAAACAGGGTGTTGAGCACCGTGACCGGACCGGAGACCTTCAGCACAAAGCTGTCCGCCGCCTCCTTTGCCAGGCTTTTCGGCGTGATCTCGCCGAAGATCAGCACCACCACCGTCATCACGACGGTGGAAACGGTGGCGCCGTTGCTTTTAAAAAAGCCGACAAACAGCACCGTGGCAATACTGGCGGAGGCAATGTTCACGATGTTGTTGCCGATGAGCACGGTGGCAAGCAGGCGGTCATAGCTGTCAAGCAGCTTCATGACGCGCCGCGCGCGGCGGTCGCCGTCGTTTGCCATGTTTTTGATGCGCACGCGGTTCAGCGACATATATGCCGTCTCGGTCGCCGAAAAGAAGGCAGACAGAGCAACAAGAACGATGAGGGCTATGATAAGCCCGATACTGTGACTGTCCATAGCGGATGTGTTATACCTCTTTCTTCTTCAGATGATGGAGTATGTCTGCGTTGGTGATGAACAAAGCGGCAGGCTTTTCCGACGCCGCCATTTTCCGAAACCAAAAACGGATGAGCAGCCATGCGGCAACGCCGCACAGCGTGCCGACGATAGCACCGCCGACAATGTCGGAGGCATAGTGCACCTGAATGTAGATGCGGGAAAAGCCGATGAGCAGCGCGGGGATATAGGCAAGAAAGCTATACTTTTTGTTGCCGCACAGGAACACCGCCGTCATCGCGGCAAACGATGCCGTCGCGTGGCCGGACGGGAAGGAATAGATCTCGTTTTCCAGTCCGTGTCCGATCGCCTGCCAATAGGTGAAAAAGGTACTGAGCTCGTCGGCATAGGGGCGCGGGCGCGCGATGCCGTTTTTGAGCGCGAGGTTCGTGACGAGCAGTCCGAACAGCAAGGCAATGAGCATGGTCGCGCCGGTGCGCCGCCCTTTCTTGAACAGCAGGCAGACGACCGCCACCGCGATGAAAAAGATGCCGCCGTTGCCGAACAGCGTCAAAAACGGGAAAAGCCAGTCAAAAAAACCGCCCGCGGCGCTCTCGTGCAGCGAGAAGGCGAAGTGTGAAACCGTGCTGTCCATGCCGGAAAATGTCACATTGAGCCATGCGGCAAATGCCGTCGATCCCAAAAATATCCCTCCAAAAAGTATGTATTACGGATAGAATACCACATATTTTTTATCATTGCAATAGTGAAAGAAATGTGGTAGAATGATAAAAAACTGTGAAAAAGGATATGTCGGATATGAAAATTGTGTTATTGGATGTGGACACCGTAACAAACGGCGATGTGTCGCTTGCGCCGATCGAAAGGCTCGGCGAGGTCGTCGGCTACCCGCTGTTGCCGCCCGAAAAGGTGGCGGCGGCGATCGGCGACGCCGATGCGGTGGTGTGCAACAAAACGGAGATCTCCGCCGATGTGATCGCTGCCTGCGAAAGCCTCAAATTCATCGGCGTGTTTGCAACGGGATATAATAACATTGACCTTGCGGCGGCGAAGGCGCGGGGAATCACGGTGTGCAATGTGCCGGGCTATTCCACCGACGCGGTGGCACAGCATGTGTTTGCGATGGTGCTGTCCCTTGCCGGCAGTCTCGCCGCCTATGACCGCTCGGTGCACGCGGGCGACTGGGTGCGGGAAAAGCGCTTCACCTATTTTCCGTATCCGCTGCACGAGCTGGCGGGAAAAACGCTCGGTATCTTCGGCTGCGGCGCGATCGGCAAAAAGGTCGCGGCGATCGGCAGGGCGTTCGGGATGGACATTCTGGTCTCGACCCGCACGCCGGCGCACTGCCCGGGAGAGACCTGCTGCACGCCGGATGAGTTGTTTGCGGCAGCGGATGTGCTGACCTTCCACTGCCCGCTGACGCCCGAAACGCGCGGCATCATCAACCGCCGCACCCTGTCGCTGATGAAACCGACGGCACTGCTCATCAACACCGCGCGCGGCGGCATCATGGACGAGGTCGCGGTGGCGGATGCGCTGCATGCGGGCGTGATCGCGGGTGCGGGCATCGATGTGCAGATAAAAGAGCCGATGGCGGCGGACAATCCGCTGCTCACCGCGCCGCACTGCATCCTCACCCCGCACATCGCGTGGGCGCCCTTTGAGACGCGGGTGCGGCTCATTGACCGCGTCGCCGAAAATCTTTCTGCGTTTCAAAACGGAAATCCCATCAACACCGTTATATGATAAAGGAGAATATGTATGAACACTGCCATGACCACAAAAGCCCTTTTCGACCTGTCCCACACACAGGCGGCGCCGCTGCTCGAAAAGCACAGCTATCCCTGGGAGGCGTTGTCCGAGATCGGCGCGTTCATTTTGACGCTTGGGAAAACGCTGTCGCCCGATGAATATGACCACCCCGCCGAGACGGTGTGGATCCACAAGACGGCAAAGGTGTTCCCCTCCGCCTATATCGGTGAAAATGTCATCATCGGTGCGGACACGGAGGTGCGGCACTGTGCGTTCATCCGCGGCAACGCGCTGGTGGGTGCGGGCGCTGTGGTGGGCAATTCCACGGAGCTTAAAAATGTCATCCTGTTCGACAATGTGCAGGTACCGCATTATAACTATGTCGGCGACTCGATTTTAGGGTATAAGTCCCACATGGGCGCCGGCTCGATCACCTCCAATGTCAAGAGCGACAAAACGCCGGTCACCATCCGCGCCGACGAGCGGGTGGAGACGGGGCTCAAAAAGATGGGCGCGGTGCTCGGCGACCGTGTAGAGGTCGGCTGCGGCAGCGTGTTGAATCCCGGTACGGTCATCGGCAGCGGCAGCCAGATCTATCCGCTGTCGGCGGTGCGCGGCTTTGTCCCCGCGAACAGCATCTATAAGCATCGGGGCGAGGTCGTGGAGAAACGGTAATGCACTCGCCGCAGCTTTCCTCTTTTCACAGAGGGAAGCCTTGGTTGGCGCACGCACCAAGGAAGTATTTGCTTACCGCAAATCGGCGCGCTCACTGCATACAATTCGCGTGTTTTTTGCGCCTTGCGCAAATTGATCGAGATTTTTTATAATCAGCGTACCTACCACGCAAATGCTCCGTGCAGTCCGCAGACTGCACGGAGCATTTGACCAAGGAAGCGCTCCGCACTTCCTTGCGCCCGCGCGCAACAAGATCATTTTATAATCGGCGCACCCACTGCGCGCAAATACGCCACGCTGCTGCGTGGCGTATTTGACCAAGGAAGCATGGGA
>ERZ1673744.1817-NODE-1817-length-17678-cov-5.095443_pt1 | contig 17678 bp, 17 predicted proteins | sample MGYA00580207_ERZ1673744 | MGnify/ENA primary metagenome ERZ1673744 (study PRJEB41218, sample SAMN15661751) | gut metagenome | host: Homo sapiens | place: Canada: London | collected 2015-08-20/2019-03-30 | study: EMG produced TPA metagenomics assembly of... | reverse complement strand
ATCGACGGATGGATTGGCGGATAGGCTTATATCCACACAAAAGGTAAAAGGGAGGAAAAAGGAGGGAAAACCGTACCGGTTGGCAGAAAAATGTCCCCTGCTGTTCCCGGAAAGGAACGGCAGGGGGAATATTTTTGTTCTTTTACAGGGTGACAAGGTTCCGGAGAACTTCGACCATCTTTTCCAGCGAACGGACGGGGATAAATTCGTGGATGGAGTGGAAATTGAGACCGCCGGTGGAGAGGGGAGCCCAGGAAATGAAGAAATAGGGCAAAGGACAAAGAGAAAGGGCCAGCCGGGGAGACAATTCCGGCTGGCCCCAAAAGAGAGAGGGAAAACCTGTTACTTTTCGAGTTCCTTCATGCACTTTGCAAGGAAGGCATCAAAGTTTGCGATGATCTGATCGAAGGGCTGAGAGGCATCATCGAGCCCCAGACCATAGAACGGAGGCATGGGTAGGCCACGATCGCGGATCGCCTTTTGCATTTCATCGACAAAAACGCCGACACCTTCGATAACAGCATTGCCGTAATCCAGAGGAGCCTCAGGGGGGCCACCCCAGTTTTCATCCCAACTGGTCAGCCCGCAACCGCAGGTGGGGGAACCATCACAGCACAGCACTGCTACGGTATCATAATCCATCTGCATGTAGGAGTACATATAGTCTACTTCCTTTTCCGCCAGCTGACGGCAGTGACGGCGGAAGCCAACATTGTCATAAAGATTCTTGGTGTGCTGCCAGCGCTGGATGCCAAGGTATAGGGTTTCGGGGCAATCCATCTGCTGTACGCCCAGATCGTATTTAGCAAGGATATCAATAAATTCCTTGCTGAAGCCACCGTAGCGTGCCAGCGGAAGCACCTTATTATTGGTATTCAGTAGGCAGCTGGAGCAAAAGACGATCTTTTTGCTGCGGTTGTCATTTTTATTGTTCATTGCCATAAGATTTGCCTTCCTTTGCTTAGAGGTTTTCCGCGGTGAGGCGGAAGTCGATATTTTCCTGCTTGCCCTCGAATTCCAGTGTGCGGCGGGCGGGTACCGTGCGGCAGACGACGCAGCCATGGCGAATGACATAGAGACATTCACTTTGCAGGCGGATAGCGTCAAACTCGCTTTCGGCGTCCAGTACGATCATATTGGCGGGATTGCCAACGGTGAGACCATAGCCCGTAAGGCACATAGTGCGGGCGCTGTTGCAGGTGATCATATCAATGAGCTGGGCGACCTGCGGATAGCCGCTGAGTTGGGCGTAGTTCATCAGCAGGGCGGCACCGGCAAGCGGTGAGCCCTTGCCCATGGGATACCACGGATCCATGATGTCATCGCTGCCGATGCAGACATTGATGCCATTGGCCAGGAGCTCATCCACGCGGGTGTGCCCGCGGTGACGGGGGTAGCCGTCGGTGCGGTTTTGCAGGCAGGAGTTGGCGAAGGGATTGGTGACCATGTTCATTTGGGCTTTTTTGAGGAAGCCTATGAGCTTGAACGCGAAGTCATTATTGTAATTGTGCATGGCGGTGGTATGGCTTGCCGTAACACGGCCCTGCATTCCACGGACAATTGTTTCCCGTGCCATTGCCTCCACAAAGCGGGACTGGTCATCGGTATTTTCATCGCAGTGGATATCGATGAGCGCACCGTATTTTTCCGCGAGGTCAAAGACAAACTTGACATCGCGCAGGCCGTCCTCAGGGCTGTACTCCATGTAGGGTAGGCCGCCAACGGCATCGCAGCCCAGCTTCATGGCGTTTTCCATCAGGTCGGTGTGACCCTTTTCGGTGAAGATACATTCCTGAGGAAACGCGACGATCTGAAGATCGACGAGGTCCTTCATTTCCTCACGAACCTCCAGCAGCGCTTCCACCACAGTACCAGTCGGCTCGGTGGCATCTGCATGGGTGCGCAGGAACATGGAACCATTGGCGACTTCCCACTTGATGACATCGCGGGCGTTTTTCTTGATGGTCTCCTTGGTAAGACCCTGCATGCGCTCGCCCCAGATGTTGATGCCCTCGATGAGGGTGCCGCTCATATTGTAGCGGGGCTTGCCGACGCTGAGGACAGCATCCAGATGCAGATGGGCATCGCAGAACGGGGCGGAGACCAGCTTGCCGGCGACATCAATGATCTCATCGGCAGGGTAAGAAAGCCCGCCCCCGATCTCGGCAAAGACACCGTCCTTGATGTAGAGATCGGTGAGCTCCTGATGACCGCGCATTCTGGCGTTTTTGATGAGAATAGTGCTCATAGTTTAGTTACCGCCTTTCTCCATGGATCATTTCTTATCGGCGACCAGATAATACAGGATACCGATGACGAGGAAGGTGGGAATGCAGGAACCGAGAACCGGCCAGAAGTAATAGAGCATGTTGTACATAACGGCACCGATGAGCCAGATGATGATGGCCTTCCAGTTAAAGCCGCCCTTGAACCAGTACTTGGAGGTGCTATCCTCTGCCAGCATTTCCTCGGGAACCACTTTCTGTTTCTTGATGAGGAAGTAATCTACCAGCATGATAGCGATAAGCGGAACGAAGATGGAGCCGACGATGGTGAGGAAGCTGATGAAATGACCGATGAGGTTGGGGATCAGCGCGATACCGGTCATAACGATGCCGCCGATGCCGATGATCTGCCAGGGCTTCGCCTTGGGCCAGACATTGACGAAGGAGATGGAGGCGGAGTAGAGGTTCATAACATTGGTGGTAACGGAGGACAGCACGATGATGAGCAGCGCGGGAATACCAAGCCCCAGAGAAAGCAGCATATCAACAGGGTTGGCATTGCCGGTGGTCATATAGGAGATGCCGCCCACGAACATGAAGCCAGCAGCACCGGCGAGAGAACCGATGAGGGTGCCCCAGCTGGAGGAGGACTTGCTTTTGGCGTAGCGGGTGTAGTCGCAGACCATGGGACCCCACGCGAAGGCGTTGCTGGCGACGATATCAAGACCGGCAAGCAGACCGATGGCGGCGACAGGCTGATAATTGGTGATGCTGCTCCAGCCGTAGTTCTTGATGATGAGAATGGCGGAAACAACTGTGAGAATAGCCAGCAGCGGAACGGAAACACGCTGCAGCCAGGTAATGGAACGCACACCGTAGGCAGTGATGACGAGCTGAACGATGCCGGTGACAACGATCCACAGGGCAAGGTTCTCAAAGCCGGTCATTGCCTTGATGATGCTGTTGATGGAAGCGCCGCAGATGACGGTGACATTGGCGCCCCAGCCCAGCAGCTGAATGCCGTTGGCGACGGAGGGCAGATAGGAGCCCTTAACGCCGAAGGTCATGCGGGTGGCAGCCATGGTGGGGATACGAACATTGAAGCCGATGACGCCCAGCGCCAGCAGAGGCAGGAATACCAGAATGTTGCCGGCGATGAGAATGAGTATCATTTTGCCGAAGCCCAGCTCCGCCAGTGAGCCGCCGATCATCAGACGGGGGACGGCGACATTGGCACAGAACCAGATGAATGCCATATCCCACAGACCGGTTTTCTGCTCGGTCAATGGGGTTACGACCAAGCCTTCCTTTTCTAACTTCATAAAACTACACTCCTCAAATATTCTTGAATCTTTCTATTATTTGAACACTGTTTTGTGCGCGCGCCACACATTACAGTTTCATGTTACCGTCAACATTCGGGAGTGTCAAATGAGAAAAAGAGTATTTTGACTGAAATAGAACGGAAAAACATTGCTTTTTGGGCCGAAAAAGTGTATTATTTACGCAAATTGGACTTCACTGTTTCTGATTAAGGTAAAAATGGTGCTGGATTTCACAAATATGCCAAAAAATAAACAACAATTTGACGATTTTGAACAAGAGGAAGAGGTTATCAAAGGCAAGACAATGAAGCGGAAAGCACATGAAAGTGCTGTTTTACGCAAATTTTGACACCAAAAAAAGATTAGAGGAGGCTAAAACAGTAAACTGCACAAAAAGGGAAACGATTTTTTGGTAAAACATAAAGGAGGGCGAATATGGCGACCATTCAGGAGATCGCGAAGCGGGCGGGTACATCGGTGGCGACGGTGTCGCATGTCATCAACCGGACAAGGTTCGTCAGTGACGAACTGCGCGGCCGTGTGGAGCGGGCCATGGAGGAGCTGGGTGCGCCAAAGCAGGAGCGTGGGAAGATCACGGTGGGCTTTTTACTGCGCAACTATCGGTGCAGCTTTGCCGAGGACCTGATCGATGCCCTGCACTGTTGTGGGGATATCCACAACCGCGAGGAGCTTTCTCACCGTGTGGTGGGTCCCGGTGATATTGAGGTGGTATCGATTTTGGTAAAGACCGAGATGACCCTGCAGGAGCTGAAAACTTATCAGAAGCGCTATGGGTTGGACTACATCATACTGGACTACACGGTGCGGCTGGTGCAGACCCGCTATCACGAGACAGTGGAGGCACCCATCATCTTCCTGAACCACGACCCGAAGGTGTACCCGCGCTGCTACCACATCAACTTTGATTACCGTGCGGCGATGGTAGCGGCGCTGCGGCATATGGTCTCGCTGGGGCACCGCAACATTCTGGTTATCACACCCAAGGAGAACCCCTACACCAATCGGCTGGTGCTGGAGACATGCAAGCTGTTTTACAAGCAGAACCATATGGTATTTCCTGATGAAAACCTGGTGGAGATCGAGACTTACCTGTTCCGTACGCTGGCGCTGGAAAACCTGGACCAGGTATTGGGAACACTGCAAAGCCGCGGCATTACCGGCATTATTACCACTGAAATGATGGCGACGATGCATGTGGTGGATTACCTGCAGCATCAGGGCGTCACCATGCCGCAGGATATCTCCCTTTTGGCCATCGGGGATATCTTCCTTACCAAGTACCTGTTTTTTAACCGCACTCGTATCGATATGAGGATCATCGAGGTGGTGCAGGATATCATCAAAATAATAAAAGGGGACGGCGGGCAGCGGTTTTTCAGCATCTCGCCGGAGTTCATCACCGGGGACAGCACCAAGGCACTGGTTTTTGACCAGTTTGACCGCCCCGGCGCCAGTCAGCTTTCGCTGGAGCTTTCCGAGGCGGATATCCAAAAGGTGCGGGCGGGTGACTACAAGGTGTGCGTTTCCACCTATATGGAGACCACGCCGGTGAGCCATTCCAAGCTGGAGGGGCTGCGGGACGGCCTGAATACGCTGGGGATCCATCTGGTGCAAAAGACCGACGCCCACGGCAGCTATGAGATCCAGGAGCTGCAATTGCAGAGCTTTGCTGCGGCCAAGCCGGATGCGGTTATCTGCATCCCTAACCTGGATGAATGCAGTGTTTCGCCTTTCCGGAAGCACCTGCCCCGCCGCACAAAGGTGCTGTTTTCCTCCTGTGTGCCGACAGGCTTTACCGCGAACCAGTACGACTGCTGTATTGCCAGCAACATGGTGGAAAGCGGTAAGCAGGCCAGCTGGCTGCTGGGCAAATACATGACAGCGCATGGGCTGACCCATGCCGCCTACCTGTGCTACGGCGGAGATTCCCAGCCGGCGCGGCACCGTGATCGCAGTGCCATCAGCATATTGGAGGAGGAGTTCCCACTGATCACACTGGACAAGGTGGTGCAGTATACCGAGGAAACGCAGGCGTACACGATGATAAACGACCTGCTGCGGGAGCTGCCGCAGATAGAGGCGCTGTACATCAGCCAAAGCCGCATGGCGGAGGCGGTGTTGGGAGTACTGTCGCTGCTGGGGCGTACCGATATTAAGGTGGTGACGCAGGGCGTAAGTAAGGAAGTGATAGACCAGCTGGATGAGCACAGTAATGTCATTGGCGTGGTGGTGCCGAACAGCTATGAAATAGGACGGCTGCTGGCATACGCCTGTGCTCACTATTTTCTTGGAGTGGAGCCTGCCCCCTTTGTGGCGGTCGATCCGGTGGCTTTTACACCGCAGAATCTTTCCGGCGCATGGTTGAGCGTTATGAAAAATAAGCTGACATAAAAATTCCCCCTGCTGTTCCCGGAAAGGAACGGCAGGGGGAATATTTTTGTTCTTTTACAGGGTGACAAGGTTCCGGAGAACTTCGACCATCTTTTCCAGCGAACGGACGGGGATAAATTCGTGGATGGAGTGGAAATTGAGACCGCCGGTGGAGAGGTTGGGGCAGGGGAGCCCCTCATAGGAGAGACGGGCGCCATCGGTGCCGCCACGGATGGCGACGATCTTGGGAGTGACGCCGGCCTTTTGCATGGCGGCTTCGGCGTTATGGATTAGGTACATATGGTCGGTGAGCTTCTCTTTCATATTGTAGTAGCTATCGGTCATATGCAGGGTAAAGGTGCCGGCACCGTATTTCTGATTCATAAAATCGGCAGTTTGCTGCATGAGCACCTTGCGGGTCTCGAACTTTTCCCGGTTGTGATCGCGGATGATGTAGGCCGCTTCGGCGGAGGATTCATCGCCCGACATTTCGCAGAGGTGGAAGAAGCCCTCATAGCCCTCGGTGTGGGCGGGAGTTTCGGCGGCGGGCAGCAGGCCGATAAATTCCGCCAGCAGCAGGGCCGCGTTCTTCATTTTGTTTTTGGCACTACCGGGGTGGATATTGAGCCCCCGCACCTTGACCGTCGCCGCCGCGGCATTGAAGTTTTCATACTCGATCTCGCCAAGCTCGCCGCCATCCACGGTATAGGCCTCCTTTGCGGGGAAGCGTTCCATGCGGAAACGGTCGGTGCCGCGGCCGATCTCCTCATCGGGGGTGAAGCAGACGGCAATGGGACGATGCTTTACCTCGGGGTGAGCCAGCAGGTACTCGCACAGGGTAACGATCTCCGCCACACCGGCTTTATCATCGGCGCCCAGCAGGGTGGTGCCATCGGTGACAATAAGCTCCTGGCCGATGTATTCCTCCAGGAAGGGATAATCGGTGGGGGAAAGGGTGGAAGCGCCCAGCTCCAGTACGCCGCCGGGGTAGGTGACAATGCGGGGCTTAATGTGATCGCCGCTGACGGCGGGACTGGTATCCATGTGGGCAATAAGGCCAAGGGCTTCGCCCTCGCCGGGGAGATAGCCGTAAACATAGCCATCGGCATCCTGCTCTACATCGGTAAGTCCCAGGGCTTTCAGTTCTTCAGCAATGGCGACCCCCAGCACCAGCTGATTGGGGGTGGAGGGACAGGCCTCGCTCTTTTCATCGCTGTTGGTGCCGTAGCCCACATATTTTAAGAAGCGTTCAGTAATATTCATGGGATGAGCCTCCTTCGTTTATTTTAGGAATCCGTTGACGATCTCCCGCTCGGCTTCCTCTTCGGTCAGGCCGAGGGTCATCAGCTTGATGATCTGCTCACCCGCGATCTTGCCGATGGCGGCTTCGTGGATCAGGGCGGCATCAACATGGTTGGCGGTAAGGGCCGGGGTGGCGATGACGCAGGCCTTATCCATGATGATGGCGTCACATTCGCTGTGACCGGCGCAGGCATTGTTGCCATTGATGCTGCTGCGGAACTCCTGCTTGCTGTGGTCCCGCGCCACGCTGCGGCTTACCACATCGGTGCTGCAGTTCTCACCGTTCAGACCGATGGCAAAATCGGTGATGGCGTGCTGGTCGCCGGTGGTCATGATCTTTTCGTGCACCGTAAGGGTGGAACCGGCCGCCAGAGTGCCGCCGGTTTTGCGCAGGGTGTCATCCACTCCGGCGATCTGGGTAGTCTCCATATCCATGGAAGCCCCTTCCTCCAGGTAGACAATGGTGGTGGGGTTCATTACCCGCTTGCCGCGGCCTTCGCCTTCGCCGTAGTGCTTTTCCACATAGCGCAGGTGGGCGCCCTTCCCCACATGGAAGGTATGGATGCCGTCGTGGGAGGTTTCCTCGGCCCCGGCGCAGTGGATGCCGCAGCCCGCAATGATGACCACATCGGCATTTTCACCAATATAGAAGTCATTGTAGACCAGGTCCTTGAGACCGGTCTGGCTGACCACCACGGGGATGTGGACGCTTTCATTTTTGGTGCCGGGGGCGATGATAATATCGATACCGGGCTTATCGGTTTTGGTGACGATATTGATGTGGGCGGTGGTATTGCGTCCGGCAGGGGCACCGTTGGCACGGATATTGTAGGCGCCTACCGGCAGGCTGTCGAGGTCGGCGACCTCTTTCAGCAATCGTTTCTGGATTTCGTCAATCATTTAGCGCACCTCCTTGATGGGATCGGAAAGCATACTGCACACCGGCGGGGCGGTATCGATATTGCGCAGCAGGCGGGGGAGGACTTCCTCCCGGGGACCGCATTCCGCCAGGCGGCCATCCTTCAGCAGAACGATGGTATCGGCGATATTAAGGATACGCTCCTGGTGACTGATAATGAGGATGCTGCCGCGGGTCTGCTCGTACATCTTTTCAAAGACACGGATGAGATTCTGAAAGCTCCAGAGATCGATACCGGCTTCCGGCTCATCAAAGACCGAAAGGGCGGTGCCGCGGGCCAGTACCATAGCGATCTCGATGCGCTTTAATTCACCGCCGGAGAGGCTGGCGTCCAACTCACGGTCGATATAATCCCGGGCGCAAAGACCAACCTCGCTGAGGTAGGCGCAGACTTCGGCGATATTGGCGTCCTTTCCGGCGGCCAGGTTCATCAGGTCGCCGACCCGTAGGCCCTTAAAGCGCACGGGCTGCTGAAAGGCATAGCTGATGCCCCGGCGGGCGCGTTCGGTGATGGAAAGGGCGGTGATGTCCTCGCCATCCAGCAGAATGCGGCCGGAGGTGGGGGTATAGATACCGGCAATGATTTTGGCCAGGGTGGATTTACCGCCGCCATTGGGGCCGGTGATGGCCACAAAGCGGTCCTGGATCGTCAGGCTGATATCGTGCAGTATTTCACGGTTTTCTTCGGTTTCGTAGCTGATGTGTTGCAATTCCAGCATAGAATACTCCTTACATAATAAGAGATGGATGGGCCGCAAATAAGACCTTACGAGTATAGTTTACACATTTTTGGGGCAAAGTGCAAGGCTGTGGGGGAAATTCTCCATAAAAAAGGAGCAAAACAGTAATGCGGCGGGGGAAATGACGAGTTAGCCTTGGCAAACTGCACAAGTTTTTTGTTAGTCAAGGCTAACCTGATGGCAGGACTGCCGAAAATGCGGGAGGAGAATTTTTTTTGAGAAAAATCCATTGACAAGAGAGGGCGGTTTTTGTATTATAATGCATGGTTAGCAAGCGCTAACTGCAAAGTGACATCAGCCAAAAGAAAGACACCGGCTGAGGAACGGAGGACAAACAAATGATGCCTTTAAGCCTGGCACAGGTAGGGGAAGAAAATATCATCAAGCGCATTGGCGGCAGCCCGGAGGTAAAACGCCATTTGGAGAATCTGGGCTTTGTGGTGGGCGGTGAAGTGACCGTGGTAAACACCCTGGGCGGCAATGTGATAGTGAATGTAAAGGAAGCCCGCGTGGCCATCAGCAAAGAGATGGCGGTAAAAATTATGGTATAACGGCAGCGATGCCTTTTTACACTACATAAGCACAAGCGAAATGTGACAAGAAGGAGGAACCAGACGATGAAAAATCTGAAAGAGGCCAAGATCGGCGAGACCGTCCGTGTGGTAAAGATCCATGGCGAAGGCGCCATCAAGCGACGCATCATGGATATGGGCCTGACCAAAGGTGTTGAGGTTTATATCCGCAAGGTAGCGCCGCTGGGCGATCCCATTGAGGTAACGGTGCGCGGGTACGAGCTTTCTCTGCGCAAGGCCGATGCCGAACAGATAGAGGTAGAATAAGTCGGACCCCGCGGGAGGCTGCATCCCGCATTTTTAACGACATATGGTTAGCGTCTGCTAATCAAAATCATCAGAAAGAGAGGCCATAACGCATGGATGTAAGAATTGCCCTTGCCGGTAACCCCAACAGCGGTAAAACTACCCTGTTCAATGCTCTTACCGGTTCCAACCAGTTTGTAGGCAACTGGCCGGGTGTTACCGTAGAGAAAAAGGAAGGTAAGCTGAAAAAGCACGAAGGCGTTACCATCACCGACCTGCCCGGCATTTATTCCCTTTCCCCCTACACCCTGGAAGAAGTAGTAGCCCGTAATTATCTGCTGGGCGAGCGCCCCGATGCCATCCTGAACATCATTGATGGTACCAACCTGGAGCGTAACCTGTACCTAACCACCCAGCTGACCGAGCTGGGCATTCCGGTCGTCATCGCCATCAACATGATGGATTTGGTAAAGAAAAACGGCGATAAGATCAATGTAGAAGAGCTTTCCCGCCAGCTGGGCTGCAAGGTTGTAGAGATCTCTGCCCTGAAGGGTACCGGCGTGATGGCTGCCGCCGAGGCTGCCATTGATGCCGCCAAGAACAGCAAGACCGTTCCGCAGCACACCTTCTCCGGCAGCGTAGAGCACGCCCTGGCCCACATTGAGGAAGCCGCCGTGCACAATATGCCCGAAGAGCAGCAGCGCTGGTACGCCATCAAGATCTTTGAGCGTGATGATAAGGTGCTTTCCTCCCTGAATATCGATAAGGGAGTATTGGAGCACATCGAAAATGACATCAAGGCCGTAGAGACCGAAATGGATGACGATGCCGAGTCTATCATCACCAACGAGAGATATATCTATATCGGCGAGGTCATTAAGGCCTGCTACAAGAAAAAGAATCACGGCGGTCTTTCCGCCTCCGATAAGATCGACCGCATCGTGACCAACCGTTGGCTGGGCCTGCCCATTTTCGCAGCCGTCATGTTTATCGTTTACTGGGTTGCCATGGTGGGCGTGGGCGCCCCCGCTACCGACTGGGCGAATGACGGACTGTTCGGCGATGGCTGGCATCTGCTGGGTATTGGCAGCAAGGCATATCATGAACAGGCAGACGATTATACCGCAGCTACTCAGGCGGTAGATGCCTTCTTGGGTCTGGACATGGAAGCGGAGGATTTTGACGCCGATGCGGCCTTGGCGGAGATGAAGAAATTTAAGCCCGCCGGAAACACCGCTACCATAGAGGTAGAAGATGAAGAAACCCTTGCGGTTGACGAGTGGACTGCATACTATGACGCAATCCCTGAAGGAGCAGATGAAGATACCACTGTTCCCATGACTTATGTAGACGCAGTAAGTTATTTGGAGAAGAACGGCTTTGATGAGCCAGACCCCGCTGATTACGGCATATGGGTGCCCGGTGTCCCCGTGCTGGTGGGGAACGCCCTGGAGAAGGCCGATACCGCCGACTGGCTCTCCGGCTTGATTTTGGACGGTATTGTGGCTGGTGTCGGCGCGGTGCTGGGCTTTGTGCCGCAGATGCTGGTGCTGTTCCTGATGCTGGCTTTCCTGGAGGCCTGCGGCTATATGGCCCGTATCGCCTTCGTACTGGACCGTATCTTCCGTAAGTTCGGCCTTTCCGGTAAGTCCTTCATCCCCATGCTCATCGGTACCGGCTGCGGTATCCCCGGCATCATGGCTTCCCGTACCATCGAGAATGAGCGTGACCGTCGCATGACCATCATGACCACCACCTTTATCCCCTGCGGCGCCAAGGTTCCCTTCATCGGCATGATTGCCGGCGCTCTGTTTGGCGGCAGCGCCTGGGTTTCCACCTCCGCTTACTTCATCGGCATGGCTGCCATCATCATTTCCGGCATCATGCTGAAGAAGACCAAGATGTTTGCCGGCGATCCCGCTCCCTTCGTTATGGAGCTGCCCGCGTATCACTGGCCCACTCTGGGCAATGTCCTGCGTTCCATGTGGGAGCGCGGCTGGTCCTTCATCAAGAAGGCCGGTACCATCATTCTGCTTTCCACCATCTTTGTGTGGTTTACCTCCCGCTTCGGCTGGCTGGACGGGCAGTTCGGCATGCTGGAGGAGGATCAGATCAGCGCTTCCATCCTGGCCAAGATCGGCAATGCCATTTGCTGGATCTTTGCACCTTTGGGCTGGGGCAACTGGCAGGCGACCGTTGCTTCTATCACCGGTCTGGTTGCGAAGGAAAACATCGTTGGTACGCTGGGCGTACTGTACAGCGGCGGCGCCGGTACTGTATATGATGCTATCGCGGCTGCGTTCAACGGCATCACCGGTTACAGCTTCCTGGTATTCAACCTGCTGTGCGCTCCCTGCTTTGCGGCCATCGGTGCCATCAAGCGTGAGATGAACAGCCCCAAATGGACATGGTTCGCTATCGGTTATCAGTGCGGCTTTGCCTATGCGGTAGCCCTGATGATCAACCAGTTCGGCGGCCTGTTCACCGGCAATGCCAATATCATTGGTGTGATCGCTGCGGTCATCGTACTCGCTGCTATCATCTACATGCTGGTACGCCCCTATAAGGAGGCCACCAAGCTGACCACCAAGGTAGAGATGTAATTCGCAAAATCACTTTAGGCCATAGACATAACAGAAAGGAGTCAGACTTATGCTAGCATGGATCACGGAAAATATCGGTACGATTCTGATCTCGGCCGTATTGCTTCTCGTTGTTGTACTCATCATCCGGAAGCTGGTAAAGGACAAGAAAAAAGGAAAATCCAGCTGTGGCTGCAACTGTGCCCACTGCGCCATGTCGGGCTCCTGCCACCAGAAGTAACAAAGCAACAGGCGGGGAGACGCGGATGGAAGCATCTGCGTTTCCCCTTTGCCTTAACAGGAGGTAAGCAATGGCTAACCAAAACGCACTGACGGCCGCCCATATCCGCTACCTGCTGGTGCTGCTGCGGCTGACTGCCGCAAACGGACACACCCGCTGCGTCGATCTGGCGGCGGCACTAGAGCTTTCTCCACCCAGCGTCCATAATATGGTGGATACCATGACGGCGTTGGGGTTAGTGAAGAAAGGCACCCGCGGGGCGGTCTCGCTGACCGAATACGGCAGCAGAACGGCCAAGCGGTACCAGCGGTACTACCACAGCGCGGCGGCACTGCTGCGGCAGGGTTTCCCGGAGCTGACAGAGCCGCAGACGATGATCTGTCAGCTGCTGGCGCAGGTGCCGGAAGAAAGCCTGGCGGGGCTGTGTGACCGCCAGGCGGTAGAAGAGGCGGCCTCCTAAGGAGGACCCCATGAACATACAGGAACTGTGCTGGACTGCGGCGCTGCTGCTGGCGGTGGCCGCGGGACTCAGTTACATCAAATACAAAATAAAAACACTGCTGAAAAACGCGGCGGAGAAGAAAGGATGAGTGAGATGGTACAGATGACGCTGAAGGTGGATGGTATGGCCTGCGGCATGTGTGAGGCGCATATCAATGATGCCATCCGCAGCCACTTTGCTGTAAAGAAGGTGAGCTCCAGCCACACCAAGGGCGAAACGGTCATCCAGTGCGAGGAACCGCTGGGGGAGGAACGCCTGCGGGCGGTGATCGCCGAGACTGGCTATGAGTTGAAAAGCGTGACCACCGCGCCCTGTGAGGAAAAGCACGGCCTGGGCGGTCTGTTCCACCGTAAATAAAGCGGAGCCAAAATGATATACTAACAGCACAAGCGGAAAGGGGGCGTCGGGATGTCGGAAGAACTGGTGGTGGAGCAGTGCAGCCCCACCATGGCAGGGCTAAAAACAGGAAACCTATTCAGCTGCCCAGCGGAGGATACCCGCACGCTGTGGCAGAGTATCCGCCGACTGAACCAACGGCTGGTGCCCTGCGGTATCCGGCTGGTACCGGTAAAAAGCCTGGGTGACCGGGAGCTCATCTACATGTATCGCCCGGAAAAACTGCGGCGGGACCTGCGGGAGCAGGGGGCACGCGACATTCTGAGGGAAAAGCGCTACCCCACCGAAGACCCCGAGCGCTGTGTGGTGGAGCTGGTGCGCCGCCTGAACAGGGGAAAGGATTTTCCGCATGAGATCGGATTGTTCCTGGGTTATCCGGCGGAGGATGTCAGCGGATTTATCCGGCATGGCGCCCGCTGTGCCAAGTGCGTGGGCACCTGGAAGGTATACGGCGATGAGGAATCCGCCCGGAAGAAATTTGCCCTGTACCAGAAGTGCACCCGCCTGTACTGCGAAGCCTATCGCAAGCACAATAACCTGGACCGGCTGCTTGTGCGCACGCACGGCAACTGAGCAAAAGCCCCGCCATTAGCGGGGGCTTTTCTTTTGGGGCCGGGTGTGGCATAATAGGGATAGTAAAGCGGAAAAGAGGCGCGGTAAAATGGAAAAACCGAACTTCCAGCGGGAGACTGAAAAAGCAATAGAGCGGCTGTGCGTGGTGTCCCGTCCGCCGCTGCTGCTGCATGCCTGCTGCGCGCCTTGCTCCTCTTATGTACTGGAGTACCTGACCCAATATTTCTCCATTACGCTGTTTTTCTGCAATCCCAATATCACCGACCCGGCGGAATACCAAAAGCGGCTGGCGGAGCTGCGGCGCTTCTGCGCCGAGGCGCCCTTTTGCCGGGATGTGACGGTGGTGGAGGATTCCATCTCCTCCGAGGCCTTTTTGCGGGCTGCGGCCGGCCTGGAGGACGCCCCTGAGGGCGGCAGCCGGTGTGAACGGTGCTTCCGGCTGCGGCTGGAACGCGCGGCGGCCTATGCCCAAGAGAAAGGATTTCCCCTTTTTGCCACCACGCTTACGGTAAGCCCCCATAAAAACGCTCCGCTGCTCAATGCCATTGGGCAGGAGTTGGGCAAGCGGTACGGGGTAGAATACCTGCCCTCTGATTTTAAGAAAAAGGGCGGCTATCAGCGGTCCATCGCGCTTTCGCATGAATATGGTCTGTACCGCCAGCCCTACTGCGGGTGCGAATTTTCCCGCCGGCAGGCCGAGTGGGAGGGCCGCTGATACAAAATCCCCAAAGGAATAAAGCACGCAAAAAAAGACGCCGAAAGGCGTCTTTTTTGCAAACCGCAGAAGTTTTTCGCAACCGGCGCAGGGATAGAAAAGGGGCGGGCGTGGGTTGAACCCATATGCCCGCCCGCGGTTTTAACTTACTGCGCGGTTCCTAATGGCTTGGATCAGCCCTCAACAACCATCTCGAACACCAAGGCGTTGGTGCCGGTGGAATCCAGCATGGCAACCAGAAGGGGACCATATTCGCCCTCAGCAAAGACAGCGGCATAGGTGACACCCTCTACCTCGATCTTTACAGTGGTGTCATTTACAGCAGAGTAGGTACCTTCGGGTGCAGTGTCGTTGCCCTGATACAGTGTAACGGTGGTCTCATCATTGAAATAGAACTGATAGTAGTCATCCATCTGGCTCAGAACTTGATTGACCTGATCTTCGGTCATCACAACGCCGTTGACACAGCCACCGATAAAGCTCCAAGCAGTGCCGACCAGATCAGGGACGGTATCCATAAAGGTATACATGGTCAGGACGCTCTGAGCATCCTCGCCGCCCTCATTGGGGGTATCTACGGGGTCGGGATCGGGGGTGGGGGTGGGCGCGGGCTCATCGCCGCAGGCGGCCAGGGCCAGCATCATGATGGCAGCCAGCAGGATAGCAAGCAGTTTCTTGGTGTTCATAGTTCGTTCCTCCAAATACTTTTTCTTTTTTATATAAACCGCGGGATGCGGTCTATAACGGGATAGTGGGTCATTCGTAGATCAGGGTAGAGATCTTTCCGTCCTCGCACAGGAAGAATACGCTATCGGAATAGGCGTAATTATCCATGGCGTCGCGCATCTCAAATACCATGCCGTAGCGGCCGTTCGGCAGCTCCATTTCGGCAAAGGCGGTGTCTGCGGTCACGGTCAGCTCCTCCACGGCATAGGCCTCCAGGCCATCCTCCCCAGAATAGGAGGAGAGATACCAGATGGTGGTGAGGGTATCGCCGGGCTGTAGCAGCCGCAGCTCCTTATCGGACATACCGGCTTCGCCAATGCCCTGGCGGGCCCCCAGGATGCGCCACTCTTCCGTGGTAAAGTCGTAGGCGACCTGCAGGTTGTAGGGCTCGCCGTTCAGCAGCACCGGCACGGAGTAAAGGTTATAATCCTCACCCTCAAAGCATAGCTCCATGTAGACCATATGCCCATCAATGCCGCCCCATACGCCGCGGAAGTTATCGGAGAAGACACCGTTTTCCCAGTCAGCGTTCATGTCGTTATCGGTACCAAGAAGCAGCATGATATCGTTTTCTTCATCAAAATAGTACAGCGAAAAGCCGATGCCCGCCAGAATGCTGTCGGCTTCCGGCCCCAGGGTGAGATGGGAAACGCCGTTCTCATCAACCTGCAGCGGCATACCGTCCCAACCCATAGCGGCCAGGCTCTGTATCTGCGGCAGCTCCTCGTAGTTCATGCCGGAGATATACTCCATCCCGTTGTCATCCAGCTGGCCGGTCAGCTCGTAGGAGTAGAAATATTTGAACGCCTGGCCGGCGCCGACATTGGTGTAGCCATACAGATCGTTCAGGTCGCCATTGTAGGAATAGTAGCAGGAAAGGCCGGTGGATTCGGCGCGGTAGGGCCCGCTGACCCGATACAGCACACAGTCCTCCAGGGCATTCAGCACATCTCCGGCGGTTTGCAGCAGGCCGGTGCTCTGCCGGGCCATGTGGCCCAGATCCACCATGTTGGTGTAGCCCTGCTCACGGGTGTTGCCGCCGTAGTTTTCGCTCTGCGCGGCAATGCGGGCAAACCGGGAGAAGAACCCGGGATCCTCGCAGGCAGCGGCCAGCGCTTCAGCGCCAAAGGCCTCATAGGCCTCCAGCAGCGGGCCGGTGCGGGTCAGGTCGGTCAGGGAAAGGGTGGCGTTGCTGTGGGTGCCCACCGCCTGGCAGCCGGCGTAGTAGGCATCACAGATGACCTCACCCAGTGCGGCGCCGTCCATGGCGGGATCGGCGGCCAGGGCGCCCAGCCAGCCGGTATAGTCCCATCCGTTGGCGGGCTCCACTTCCTCGGAGGCCACCAGATAGTGCGCGGTACCGGCAAAGGTGCCCGCCACATCCACCGTGGCCATCAGGCAGGTATCAAAGCCTACCAGCTCCAGGGGCGGATTGTTTTCATCGGCTTCCCACACCAGGCCAAAGGCAGTCTGCATCTCATCCAGGGTCAGGGAGTCATAGCCGTAGCGTTCATCAAAGGCCGCGCCGCTTACCGAGCCGCCCCCGTGATTCCAAAAGAGAACGGCAGTCTTTTCAGCCGGGTAATTTTGCTTGCAGTAGCGCAGAAAATCCGTCAGCGTGGCGGCATCGCCCATGCTGGCGGGTGGCAGCTCATCCACCAGGGTAAGCCCCTCGCTATCGTACACATAGCGCTGCAGGATATCAGCATCGACGACATTGTTCTGCCAGGTCTTGGCGCCGCCGGTTTGGATGACGACACGGACATTCTCAGGCAGGGCTACCTCCATCATTTCCATCAGGTCGCTGGTGGCAAAGCCGCCATTCGATTCCAGGTCGCTGCCGCACAGGTACCAGTAGATGGCCCAGGTGCCGGCCTCGGCGTTGGGTTCGGGCGTGGAGATATCTTCTCCACACGCACCAAAGGCCAGCACCAAAAAGAGCGCCAGCAAAGAACTCAGTATTCTTTTTTTCAAGGGTAGTTCCTCCATGTTGATTGGGTAAAATGAATAATTGCGATAAGAGTACACTATTTAATTGCCTTCATTGTAGCATGGGAAAGCAAGTGGAAATGGCCCAAGTGCGAAATGCGAAAAAATCGGTGTGAAATGCAGCGCGATATAGTTGCAAAATCGACATGGATAAAATAGAATAAGACTAACGACAAGAGGAGGTGAGGGGCATGCTTCGCATTGGCGTATGTGATGACGATAAGGAATTCCGGC
>ERZ1673744.1816-NODE-1816-length-17678-cov-7.784316_pt1 | contig 17678 bp, 13 predicted proteins | sample MGYA00580207_ERZ1673744 | MGnify/ENA primary metagenome ERZ1673744 (study PRJEB41218, sample SAMN15661751) | gut metagenome | host: Homo sapiens | place: Canada: London | collected 2015-08-20/2019-03-30 | study: EMG produced TPA metagenomics assembly of... | reverse complement strand
CCTCAGAGCGGTCAAAGCCGCCCCGCCGCCGTATGTTCCACTCGTTTTCCGTTCCCCATGATACCATAAAAAAACAAGATTTGCAAGTGACGATGAAATTTGGTATAATAAATCTAAATATGGCGTGAAATTTTTGGGAGGAACAAAGGATGCAGCTGCTTTTCAATGTCCCACCCGAAGCCGATGGCGTGCTGCTGCGCGGCTTTCTGCGCCGGTGTGCCGTCTCCACGGAGCTGGCCCGGGCGGTCAAATTCCATGGCAGCGGCTTTTTTGCAGACGATGTGCCCATTCTGGCCAACCGCCGCGTGCAGGCGGGGCAGACCATCCGCTTTGCGCTGCCCGCCGACGGCCCCGGCGTGGAGCCGCAGCCTGAGATTCCGGTCAGGGTCGTATACGAGGATGCTTTTGCCGTGGTGCTGGAAAAACCGCCCCATCTGGCGGTCCACCCCACACTGAACTACCCCCGGGATACCCTGGCCAACGGCTATGCCGCCTGGGCGGCTGCTCACGGCGAAAGCCCGGTGTTCCGCCCGGTGAACCGGATCGATAAAGACACCAGCGGGCTGGTGCTGGCCGCAAAGAACGGCTATGCCGCGCCCCTGCTGGCCGAGGGCGTAGAGAAACTCTATTACGCCATCGTGGAGGGCAAACTGCCCCTTGGCCCCGGAGTCATCGATGCCCCCATTGGCCGGAGAGAGGACAGTATCATCGGGCGGTGCGTGACCCCCGAGGGGAAGCCCAGCCGCACCGAGTATACCATATTAAGGGCAGCGCAGGGCCTGAGCCTTGCCGCCTGTGTTCCCGTGACGGGCCGCACCCATCAGATCCGGGTGCACTTTGCATCCATTGGCCACCCGCTGGCCGGGGACGACCTTTACGGCGGGCACCGTGACCGCATTGCCCGGCAGGCGCTCCATTGCGCCCGGCAGAGTTTCCGGGTGCCGGCTTACAGCGAGGTGCCCGGCGGCATCCGGCTGGAAACGCCGGTGGAGGAACACGCCCGCACCGTTGCAGTGGAGAGCCCCCTGCCCGAGGATATGCGGGCATTGCTGGATGCTGAAATATGAAAATATGGTGAAACCTCTGTGAAAGCTCTGCCCAAATTTTGTGACAAGCCTTGTATCAGCCCGGGCAGAGTGTATAATTGATATGAATTTGTAACTTTCGACCCAAAACGTCAGGAAGGAGCAACCCCTTTTGATCGAAGAAAAAACAAAGGAGCCGCAGAGCCAGGCTCCTGCAGCGCCGGTAAAGGGCAGAGAAAAACTGCGAAGCCTCTGGGCAAAGGTCCAGATCTCCGGCCTGCTGCGGCGGCACCGTTTCCGCCGCAAAACGCAGCGGCACATGAATGATGTGGCCAAAAAGCTGCGGGCCAGTGCCGTGGTGCTGGCAGTTGGCGAGGCACTTTATGCACTGGGCTTTGCGGCAGAGTACATGGTGGTGCGCACAGGGCGCGGCATTGCTGCCGTGGCCCACAGACTGGCCCGCTGGTGCAGGAATGCCCGGCATACCATCATTGCAACAGCCTTTCCCGGTGCGGCGCAGATGTTCAAGGATCTGCTGGCACCGCTTTACCTGTTCTTCAAGGGCCTCGGCGCTGTGGCGGCCCACGCCAACGACGTGCGCCGGGAGCGGGGCTTTGGTGCTTCCGTAAAAGCGGCCGGGCGCTATTTTGTGAGCGGGCTCAAGCGCAACCTGAGCCTGCTGCCCCGGACAGCAATGTACATCCTGCCCCTGTGTATGCTGGCCGTGTTCGTCACGGTCTGGAACAGGACGATGGCCCAGCCCTATGCGCTGGCTGTGCAGGTGAACGGCCAGACCGTTGGCTATGTGGCCAATGAGGAAGTGTTCAACCTCGCAAAAGAGGATGTGATGCAGCGCATCAACTACGCCGGTTCGGACAAGACCGAGCTGACCATCGAGCCGACCTATACCATCTCTGTGACCCACAAGACCATGGACGAGGGCGAGACGGCAAACGCCATTCTGCAGAGCGCCAGTGACCAGATCAGTGAGGGCACCGCCCTGTATCTGGATGGGGAGCTGACGGCAGTCTGCTCCGATGGTGACACCCTGCGCAGCTATCTGGAGAGCCTGCTGGCCCCCTACGAGGATCAGACGGACGAGAATATCAGCGTGGGCTTTAACAAAAATGTGACGCTGGAAGATGGAATCTACTTCAGCGACAGCTTTGAGGATGACAATTCCATCGAGAATATGCTGACCGGCGTGCAGCAGCAGGAGAAGATCTACACGGTCAAGGCGGGCGATACCCTGTGGGACATTGCCCAGAAGAACGACCTGACCTTCCGGGAGCTGTGTGCCCTGAATACGAATTTCAAGGGTGCTCCCCTGACCGAGAACTCCAATATCCAGGAGGGCGACCAGCTGATCGTGACCAAGCAGGAGGCTCTGCTGGAAGTCCGCATCACCAAGGTGGAGACGCGGGAAGAGGAGATCCCCTTCGGCACCGAAACCACCCAGTCCAACGAGTACACCAAGGGTACCACCAAGACCCTGCAGGAGGGCCAGAACGGCCTGCGCCGCGTCACCATGCAGAACGTCTACGATACCAACGGCGTGCTGCTGGAGCAGACCATCCTTTCCACCGAGACCATCCGGGAGCCGGTGAACAAAAAGGTGGTCGTTGGCACCAAGAAGGTCACAAAGTACGGTGCGGCGGCATACATCGGCGGCAGCGGTCAGTTCATCTGGCCTGTGCCGGGCTACCGCAACTGCTCACGCTGGTATGGCAGCGGCCATAAGGGCGTGGATATCTGTGCCTCTGCCGGTACGCCCATCTATGCATCGGCGGGCGGCACCGTGACCAAGGCGGGTTATAACAAGGCCGGTGCCGGTACGGGCTATGGTTATTCTGTGATCATCAGCCACTCCGGCGGTTATACCACGGTCTATGCCCACTGCCTGTCTCTGGCGGTCAGTGCGGGCCAGACCGTGCGGCAGGGCCAGCTCATCGGCTATGTGGGCAGCACGGGCCGCTCTTCCGGCAACCACTGCCACTTCGAGATCCGCCGCAATGGCTCGTACATCGCACCGCAGAGCGTGTTCTCCGGAAAGCGATAAATCAGAACAGAACCTCTCCGTCAATGCTTCGCATTGCCACCTCTCCCAATAGTAGAGGCAAGAGAGCGAAAGCATAAACTTGCCTCCCCTATCAGGCAACAACGACGACCGCCGCCAGTGGCGGATGAAGGGAGGCGTTGTTGGGGCAGCGGCCAGCAGGACACGAGTGCAATACTTTGCACGAAGTGGACGCTGGGAGCCGCAACTCGTATGCTGGCGTGAAGCGCCGGAGAGGTTTATTTTACAGACAAAAAGGAGAATGATTATGGCAACACCCCACATCAGCGCTGAAAAAGGCGATTTCGCAAAGACCGTCCTGATGCCCGGCGATCCGCTGCGGGCAAAGTTCATTGCGGATACCTTCCTCAAGGATGTCCGCCAGGTCACCGGTGTCCGTGGAATGCTGGGCTTTACCGGCACCTATGAGGGCCGCCCCATCAGTGTGATGGGCAGCGGCATGGGAATGCCCTCCATCGGCATCTACTCCTACGAGCTGTACAAGTTCTACGATGTGGACAACATCATCCGCATCGGCTCTGCCGGCAGCTACACCGACAAAGCCAAGCTGTTCGATGTGGTGCTGGCCGCCGGTGCCGTGAGCGAGAGCAATTATGCCCGGGTCCAGAGCGGCTTTGAGGGGGACCTCACCCTGCCCAGCCAGACCCTGAACGACAAGCTGCGTGCTTCCGCCGCAAAGCAGGGCATCCCCCTGATCGAGGGCAACATCCATTCCTCCGATGTGTTCTATCGCCAGCCCTCCGATGAAAAGCCCACCTACTGGGAAAAGCTGCGGGATGAGCGCGGCTGCCTGTGTGTGGAGATGGAGAGCTTTGCCCTCTTCGCCAACGCTCAGGTTCTGGGCAAGAACGCCGCCTGCCTGCTGACCATCTCCGACAGCTTTGTCTCCCCGGAGATCACCACCGCCGAGCAGCGTCAGACCAGCTTCACCAACATGATGAAGGTCGCACTGGGCGCGGAGTACTGATTTGCATTCACAAAAAGGGTTGTTGTCACACGACAACAACCCTTTTATGTTTTAAGTGTCACTATAATGTCCGAAACAGGATGCGATAATGATATTGCCGTCCTGCTCTTTATAAACAATGCGGTGCGTATCGTCGATGCGGCGGCTCCACCATCCACTCAAATCACCTTTTAAGGGTTCGGGTTTCCCAATGCCCTCGTAGGAGTTCCGCTGGATGTCTTTCAGAAGTGTGTTGATACGCTTCAGCAGCTTTTTGTCTCGCGTCTGCCAAAGGCAGTAGTCCTCCCATGCTTCCTCTTCCCAAAGCAATCTCATTTAATCTACCTCGATCAAATCGTGCTCAGTGAGCTTGGCTTTTCCGGTATCGATGTCGTGGACGATCTGGCGGAGATGATTGATGTTGCTTTCCGAGTAGAACGGGTCGGCGGAAACCTCAAAGGGAATGCGGTGCTCCCGGGAAACTTTTTTGGCGAAAATCGTGAATGCCGTTGTCATAGAAAGTCCCATCTCGGCGCAAACCTCTTCCATGTTGCGTTTCAGGTCTGGGTCCATCCGGAAGTTCACATTGACTGCATTTGCCATTCTAATACACCTCTTTCTTGATTCTATTATATGCGTCTGTAATGAAAAATGCAAGAACTTTCGTTACATAATAAATGAACAACGAGAAATCTCTTGAAGAATTTGAGAACACGCCGTATAATTGAAGTGCAAAAGAGGGGATGAAAGATGAACGACTTTCAACCAAATCAGGATATCTGCCTTGTACCTTATTACCCAGCCTATGAAATTGCCCTTCCGTGGTATCAGGACGCAGAACTGTGCCATCATGTAGATAATCAGAATCGCATTTATGACCTGTCTATCCTGAAAAATATGTACCAGTATCTGGATAGTCATGGTGATTTGTTCTACATTGAATATAGGGGCATTTTGTGCGGAGATGTATGCTTGCAGACAAGCGGAGAAATTTCGATTGTGGTCTGCAAAGAGTATCAGAACCGGCACATTGGGAGAACAGTGATTGGGAAGATTCTTGCACTGGCAAAAGAGAAGAAGTATCCGCAATGCTATGCAGAAATTTATTCTTTCAACAAGCAGTCCCGCAAAATGTTTGAAAGTATAGGATTTGTTCGGAAGGACGCAGAAACGTTTGTTTATACTTTAGAATGAAAAGGAGGCCCCTATGACCAATCTGACTTTAGACGAAAAGAAAGCCCTGATCCGGATGGCGCTGGATGCCCGGGAGCAGGCCTATGTGCCTTACTCCGACTTTATGGTGGGTGCTGCCCTGCGGGCCGAAGATGGCCGCATCTTCACCGGCTGCAATGTGGAAAACGCTGCCTTTACCCCCACCAGCTGTGCCGAGCGCACGGCCCTGTTCAAGGCGGTGAGTGAGGGCGTGACCCGCTTCACCGACATTGCCGTGGTGGGCTCTCGCCGCGGCGAGGTGAACAAGCAGATCACCTCACCCTGCGGGGTCTGCCGTCAGGCGCTGTTTGAGTTCGGCGGGCCGGAGCTGAATGTCATCATGGCAAAGACCCCCGATGATTTCATCGAGCGCAGCATGGACGAGCTGCTGCCCTTCGGCTTTGGCCCCTCCAACGTGGCAGGCAACAAAGCCGTGGAAGAGTGAGGCGGGAAGCGGATATTTTGCCAAAATTGGCGAAACAGTACGACTTTTACGCGAATTTTACAAAAAATCTGTAAAGATTTTGTAATCGGAAATGCCTTGCTTTCCTCACATGACCCGGCTATACTTGGGTCAGTAAATGTGCAAGTGTGCGCATTCCCTTTGTAAAGCGCAATTTTTAATGTATAAAAAGGAGAGTTTTCTTATGATGATTTCTCGTCGTAACTTCCTGGCTGTGGCTGGCGCTGCAGCTGCTGCCGCTGCCCTGACCGCCTGCGGTGGTTCTTCCTCTTCCACCAGCACCGCTTCTTCCACTGCTTCCTCTGCAGCTTCTGAGGCTGGCTCCGAGGCTGCCAGCAAGATCACAAAGGTCGCTCTGACCTGCGATACCGGCACGATCGATGACGAGAGCTTCAACCAGGCTTGCTGGAGCGCTGTCTCCAGCTACATGGGCGATGACTGCCAGTACTACATCCCCGAGGCTGACGCTTCCGATGAGGACCGTGAGACCATGATCCGTCAGGCTGTCAACGATGGCGCTGATGTTATCGTCTGCGTGGGCTACCTGTACGGTGCCTCTCTGGCATGGGCTGCTGAGCAGTACCCCGACGTCAAGCTCATCGCTATCGATGTGACCCAGGGCGATATCGGCACCGACAGCATCCCCGCCAACTGCTACTGCATCACCTTCAAGGAGGAGCAGGCAGGCTATCTGGCAGGCTACGCCGTTGTTAAGGACGGCTACACCAAGCTGGGCTTCCTGGGCGGCATGGCTGTGCCCGCCGTTATCCGTTACGGCTACGGCTATGTGCAGGGCGCTGACGCTGCTGCAAAGGAGCTGGGCACCAACATTGACATCAACTACTTCTACGGCGGCCAGTTCTACGGCGATGCCAACATCACCTCCCGTATGGAGGGCTGGTACTCCAACGGCACTCAGGTCGTCTTTGCCTGCGGCGGCGGTATCTACACCTCCGCTGTTGAGGCTGCCCTGAAGAACAACGGCTACGTCATCGGCGTTGACGTTGACCAGAACTACATCGGCGCAAACGGCGTTGCTGATGGCACCTATGCTTACAACCCGTTCATCACCTCCGCTATGAAGGGCCTGTCTGAGGCTGTTTCTACTTCTCTGTCCGACATCGAGGCAGGCGAGTGGAGCACCATCGCAGCAACCAACGGCAACTTTGGTCTGGAGGACGGCGATTACATCGGCCTGCCCACCGATGAGGACAGCTGGAACTTCGAGACCTTCACGGTTGAGGAGTACGAGGAGCTGAAGCAGAAGATCGCTTCCGGCGAGATCGTTGTTGACAACAGCTCTGATGACGCTACCAAGCCCACCGTCAGCGAGTTCACCAACGTCACCTACATCCAGTAAAATTTGAACAGTCCGCAAGGGCTGCAGGGAACGACCCTCTCCGTCATTGCCGCCAGGCTTTGACGGAGAGGGTCGTTTTTGTCTCGCGAAAAATCGTGCAGCTTGCACAAAAGTAATACTTATAAGAGTACATCCCGCCAAAAAATCAAAAAGAAGTGTGCAAAACCGCAAAAATACGGTATAATGGTACACAGAATAGTATAGGTGTCGATTTGACACGAAAGGAGAGTGAGCAGATTGGCAGAGGATTTTGTGATCGAGATGCTCCACATTACCAAGGAGTTCCCTGGAATCAAGGCAAACGATGATATCACCCTGCAGCTGCGCAAGGGCGAGGTACATGCCCTGCTGGGCGAAAACGGCGCTGGCAAAAGTACGCTGATGAGCGTGCTGTTCGGCTTGTACCAGCCGGAAGCCGGTAAGATCCTCAAGAACGGCAAGGAGGTCGCTGTCCGCAACCCCAACGATGCAAACGCGCTGGGCATCGGCATGGTGCACCAGCACTTCAAGCTGGTGGAATGCTTCAGCGTGCTGGACAACATCATTCTGGGCGTGGAGCCCAACAAGATGGGCTTTTTGCAGAAGGCCGAGGCACGCAAAAAGGTGATGGCGCTGAGCGAAAAGTACGGCCTGCGGGTGGACCCGGACGCACTCGTCAGCGATATCTCGGTTGGTATGCAGCAGCGCGTGGAGATCCTGAAGATGCTGTACCGCGACAACGAGATCCTGATCTTCGATGAGCCCACCGCTGTGCTGACCCCGCAGGAGATCGACGAGCTGATGGAGATCATGCGCGGGTTCAAGAAGGAAGGCAAATCCATCCTCTTCATCACCCACAAGCTCAACGAGATCATGGCAGTGGCAGACCGCTGCACGGTTCTGCGCAAAGGCAAGTATATGGGCACTGTGGACATCAAGGACACCACCAAGGAAGAGCTTTCCCGCATGATGGTCGGCCGCGATGTTCAGCTGCAGGTGGACAAAAAGCCCGCCGCCCCCGGTGAGGTGGTGCTGGACGTGCAGAACGTTACCATGCACAACGCCCAGCACAAGAAGGATGCCGTCAAGAACGTCTCTTTCCAGGTGCGCGGCGGCGAGATCGTCTGTCTGGCGGGCATCGAGGGCAACGGCCAGACAGAGTTTGTCTACGGCCTGACTGGTCTGGAAAAGTTCAACAGCGGCAAGGTGCTGCTGGACGGCAAGGAGATCACCAACGAGAGCATCCGCCAGCGCTCCAAGGACGGCATGAGCCATATCCCTGAGGATCGCCACAAGCATGGTCTGGTGCTGGATTACAGCCTGGAAAACAATATGGTGCTCCAGCGCTACTGGCAGCCCGAGTTCCAGCACAACGGCTTTATCCGCAGTGAAAAGGTGCGGGAGTACTCCGATAAGCTGATCGCCCAGTATGACGTGCGCAGCGGCCAGGGCAGCGCCACCATCGTGCGCAGCATGTCCGGCGGCAACCAGCAGAAGGCGATCATTGCCCGTGAGATCGACAAAGACCCCAAGCTGCTGGTGGCAGTGCAGCCCACCCGCGGTCTGGATGTCGGTGCCATTGAGTATATCCACAAGCAGATCGTGGATGAGCGCGACAGGGGCAAGGCTGTGCTGCTGGTCAGTCTGGAGCTGGACGAGGTGATGAACCTCTCTGACCGGATTCTTGTGATGTACGAAGGTGAGATCGTGGGCGAGTTTGACCCCAAGACCACCACAGTCCAGGAGCTGGGCCTGTACATGGCCGGTGCCCGCAAGCAGGGAAAGGAGTAAGCAGAAATGAAAAACAAAAAACTTTCCCACAACGGGCTGCAGGGTTCTGTCACCAGCGTGATGGCTGCCCTGCTGTGTATCCTGATCGGTTTGTTTGTGGGCTTCCTCGTGCTGCTGGCCATCAATCCGGCCCATGCATGGGCAGACGGTTTTGTCCGCATCCTCAAGGGCGGCTTCCATGATGCCCCCTATGGTGTCGGCAAGGAGCTGGCCAACGCCGCGCCCCTGATCATGACCGGCCTTTCCGTGGGCTTTGCCTTCAAGACCGGCCTGTTCAACATCGGTGCCGCCGGTCAGTACACGCTGGGCGCTTACGGTGCCCTCTACTGTGCCATCATGCTCAAGCTGCCCTGGTTCGTCTGCCTGCTGGCTGCGGCCATTCTGGGCGGTCTGTGGGGTGCCATCCCCGGTTTCTTCAAGGCCTACTTCAACATCAACGAGGTCATTACCTCCATTATGTTCAACTGGATCGGCCTGTACCTTGTCAATGAGCTGGTCTACCAGAACGGCACCGGCCCCATGTATGATGTGCGCAACACCCGCACCCTGAACCTGGGCAAGAACGCAGATTTCGCCCAGTCTGTCATCCCGGACTTCGGCCTGAACAAGCTGTTCCAGACCAACAGCACCACCATTGCCATCTTCCTGGCCGCTGCGGTGGCCATCCTGATCTGGGTGGTGCTGAACAAGACCACCTTTGGCTATGAGCTGAAGGCGGTCGGCCTGAACAAGAGCGCTGCCCGCTACGCCGGTATCAACGAAAAGAAGAACATCATCCTCTCCATGGCCATTGCCGGTGCGCTGGCAGGCTTTGGCGCGGGCCTGTTCTACCTGTCCAACGTGGGCCAGTGGAACCCCCTGAACTCCACCAGCCTGCCCGCCATGGGCTTCAACGGCATCTCCGTTGCCCTGCTGGCAAGCTCCAACCCCATTGGAACCATCTTCTCGGCCCTGTTCATCTCCCACATCTCGGTGGGCGGCACCTTCCTTTCCACCAAGTATTATCCCACGGAGATCGCCGACCTGATCAGCGGCATCATCATCTACCTGTGCGCATTCTCCATGCTGTTCCGCGGCAAGATCCAGAAGCTGCTGTTCAAGAATGCGGACAAGACCAATGTGAACGCAGAGCCTGCCCCTGCCAAACCTGAGACCAAGAAGGAGGGCAAATAAGATGCTGCTTTTGATCAAATATACCCTGCTGTATGGCATCGTCCTGATGCTGGTGGCACTGGGCGGTATGTTCAGTGAGCACTCCGGCATCATCAACATCGCGCTGGAAGGCATCATGGTCATCGGCGGTGTGGCGGGTGTTCTGACCCTGACCATGCTTCCGGCCGACATGTCGCCGTTCCTGGTGGTGCTGATTTCGGTCCTGGTGGCTGCGTTGGCCGGCATGGTGTACAGCCTGCTGCTGGCCTTTGCCTCCATCAACCTGAAAGCGGACCAGACCATCGGCGGCACGGCCCTGAACCTTTTGGCCACCGCCATAGCCGTGGTCATTGCCAAGTATTTCAGCGACAGCGGCAGCGCCAAGCTGAACTATTCCAACAAGCCGTTCCTGTTCAGCATCGGCGGCCTGGAGCTGAGTATCTTTGTGCCGTTGGGCATCGTGCTGCTCGTCATCAGCTATGTGGTGCTGTACAAGACCCGCTTCGGTCTGCGCCTGCGCGCCTGCGGCGAACATCCTCAGGCAGCCGATTCTGTGGGCATCAACGTCTACAAGATGCGCTACGCGGGTGTGCTGCTTTCCGGTGCGCTGGGCGCTATCGGCGGTCTGGCATATATCGTGCCCCCGGTGCAGACCTGGAACTTTGAGGTCGGCGTGGCTGGCGCGGGCTTCCTTGCACTGGCTGTTATGATCTTTGGTCAGTGGAAGCCTTTCAACATCTGTGCCGCCGCCATGTTCTTTGCCGTGTTCAAGAGTCTGGCAAACATTGCGGACTCCACCTTCCTGGCACAGCTCCACTGGTCCAGCAACATCTATAACATGATGCCGTTCATCGCATCCATGATCATTCTGGCCTTTACCTCCAAAAACAGCATGGCCCCCAAGGCCGAGGGTATCCCTTACGACAAGGGTTCCCGCTGAGCGAGGTTTGTTCCAAGGGCGCAGCTGCTTTTCAGGGCAGCTGCGCCCTTGGTGTTCAAAAACCGACAAAGGAGACGGAATGTGGATTGCCTTTGTCAAAAAGTCTGTTATAATGGAATTTACTGAAAGTCATACTGTCAGACAGGAGAATTGCGATGCGTATTTATGATCTGATCGCGAAAAAGCGCGATGGCGGTACCCACACCCGGGAAGAGCTGGAGGCCATTGTCAACGGCTTTGTCAGTGGGGAAGTGGCCGATTACCAGATGGCTGCCTGGATGATGGCGGTCTACCTGCGCGGCATGACCAACGAAGAAACAGCCGAGCTGACGGACGTGATGGCCCACAGCGGCGTGATGGTCGATCTTTCCCCCATCCCCGGCATCAAGGTGGATAAGCACTCCACCGGCGGCGTGGGCGATAAGACCACCCTTGTGATCGCCCCTGTGGTGGCGGCCTGCGGTGTAAAGATCGCCAAGATGAGCGGCCGCGGCCTGGGCCATACCGGCGGCACCATTGATAAAATGGAGAGCGTGCCCGGCACCAGAACTGCCCTTTCGCAGGAGGAGTTCTTTGCCCAGGTGAACAAGATCGGGCTGTCGGTCATTGGCCAGAGCGAGGGCATTGCCGTGGCGGATAAGAAGATGTACGCCCTGCGGGATGTGACCGCCACGGTCAGCTGCATCCCCCTCATCGCCTCTTCCATCATGTCCAAGAAGCTGGCCTCCGGCTCTGATGCCATCCTGCTGGATGTGACCACCGGCACCGGTGCCTTTATGAAGACCGTGGACCAGAGCATTGAGCTGGCTGAGCTGATGGTCGCCATCGGCACCCACCATGGCCGCCGGGTGGCCGCCATGATCACCGATATGGACACCCCGCTGGGCCGTAACATCGGCAACAGCCTTGAGGTCATGGAGAGCATGGACGTGCTCAAGGGCAAGGGCCCTGCCGACCTGACCGAGGTCTGCCTGCAGCTGGCCGCCAATATGCTGGTGCTGGCAGGCAAGGGTACCCCGGCGGAGTGCCGTGCCATGGCACAGGCTGTGATCGCGGACGGCTCTGCCTTTGCCAAGTGCAAGGAGATGTTTGCGGCCCAGGGCGGCGACACCCGTGTGCTGGACGATTACAGCCTGTTTGAGCAGCCCGCAGCCAGCTTTGAGCTGCTGGCCGAGCAGGATGGCTACATCGTGGCCAACGATGCCGAGAAGATCGGCTCTGCCAGTGTGCTGCTGGGCGCTGGCCGCCAGAAGAAGGGTGACCCGCTGGACTTTGCGGCCGGCATCACCCTGCACAAAAAGCGCGGTGACTATGTGCACAAGGGCGAAAGTCTGGCCACCTTCTACGGTGCGGCAGATAAGTTTGAAGCCGCTGCTGCGGAGTACCGCAGCGGTCTGGTCTATGGTGCGGAAAAGCCCGAGGAGGCCCCGCTGGTCTACGCCCTGGTCACCAAGGACGGCGTGGAGCGCTACTGAGAAAGCATCCTTCCCGCAAGGCGGGAGGGACGGAAAGGACATTTTCTATGAAGATCATTCTGGTGGGCTGCGGCAAAGTCGGCACAGCGCTGGCACGTCAGCTCAGCGAGGAAGGCCACAATGTCACGATCATCGATACCAACAAGGCCCGTGTGGAGCATATCAGCGAATCCTATGACGTGATGGGCATTACCGGCAACGGCTCCTCCATCATAACGCTGTCCGAGGCGGGGATCGAGGAGGCGGACGTGTTCATTGCAGTCACCGGCTCGGACGAGCTGAACCTGCTCTGCTGCATGTTTGCCAAAAAGGCGGGCCACTGCCACGCCATTGCCCGTGTGCGCAACCCCTCCTACAGCCATGAGCTGGACTTCATCAAAAAGCAGATCGGCATTTCGGCCATCATCAACCCGGAGATGGCGGCGGCGCGGGAGATCTCCCACCTGCTGCGCTTCCCCGGTGCCAGCAAGATCGATACCTTTGCGGAAGGCCGGGTGCGGCTGATCAAGTTCACCCTGACCGAGGCACAGGCACTGGACGGCGTGGCCATCCGGGAGATCCCCACCCGGCTTAAGAGCGATATCCTGGTCTGCGCCGTGGAGCGCGACGGCGGGGTCATCATCCCCAACGGTAACTTTGTGCTCCAGACCGGCGATCAGGTCACCTTCCTTGCAACGCAGGAAAAGGCCCACGAGTTCTTCCAGCGCATTCATCTGGCCGTGCGCCCGGTGCGCAATGCCCTCATCGTGGGCGGCGGTGCCATTGCCTTCTACCTGAGCCAGGAGCTGCTGGAAAACCATGTCCGGGTGCGGATCGTGGAGCGGGACCCCGCCCGCTGCGATGTGCTGGCCCAGGCCCTGCCCGAGGCACAGATCCTGTGTGAGGACGGCTCCAACCGCGAGTTCCTGCTCTCCGAGGGCCTGACCTCCACCGAGGCCTTTGTGGCCCTGACCAACATCGACGAGGAAAATGTTCTGCTGACCCTCTTTGCCAAGAAGCATTCCAATGGCAAGCTGGTCACCAAGATCAACCGCCTGGAATTTGACGATATCCTGGCCGGGCTTGATCTGGGCAGCATCGTCTACCCCAAGTACATGACCTGCGATTACATCGTGCAGTATGTGCGCGCTTTGCAGAACGAGGCAGGCAGCAACATCAAGACCCTGTACCGCATTCTGGACGACCGCGTGGAGGCGCTGGAATTCACGGTCCATGAGAAGAGCCGCGCCACCGGTGTACCCCTGAGCCAACTCCACCTGAAAAAGAACCTGCTGCTCTGCTGCATCACCCGCGGCAACGAGATCAAGATCCCGCGCGGCGGCGATGAGATCCAGGTGGGCGACAACGTCATCGTGGTCACGCTGGAGCACGGCCTGCATGACCTGCGGGACATCGTGGAAGATTAACGGAGGCGCGGCATGAATTATGCGATCGTTCTGCGGCTGCTGAGCTACATCCTCTATTGCGAAGCCGCGCTGCTCCTGCTGCCTGCCATGGCCAGCCTGATCTACGGTGAGTGGATGGTGCTGGGCGTGTTCCTGCTCACGGCAGCGCTTTCTGCTGTGGCGGGCGCGCTGCTCCACCGCATCAAGCCCAAGAGCCAGATTTTTTACATGCGGGAGGGCTTTGCCACCACGGCGCTCTGCTGGCTGCTCATCAGTGTGGTGGGCGCGGTGCCCTTTGTGCTCACGGGCAGCATCCCCAACCCGGTGGATGCCATGTTTGAGACCGTTTCGGGCTTCACCACCACCGGTGCCAGCATCCTGCCCGGCGTGGAGGACCTGCCCAGGGGCATCCTGTTCTGGCGCAGCTTCACCCACTGGATCGGCGGCATGGGCGTTCTGGTGTTCCTGCTCTCCCTGCTGCCCCTGACCGGCGGCTCCCATGTCAACCTGATGAAAGCCGAAAGCCCCGGCCCCCAGGTGGATAAGCTGGTGCCCAAGGTGCAGTCCACGGCAAAGATCCTCTATGGCATTTATTTTGGCCTGACTGTCATCGAGTTCGTGTTCCTGTTGTTCGGCGGGATGCCGGTGTTTGAAGCTCTGCTGACCTCCTTTGGTACAGCGGGCACCGGCGGCTTCGGCTTCCGCAATGACAGCTTTGCCAGCATGTCGCCCTATGTCCAGTGGGTCGTGACCATCTTTATGATCCTGTTTGGCGTGAACTTCAACGCCTATTTCCTGCTGCTGATGCGCCGCTTCCGCCGCGCTGCCGCCAGCGAGGAGGTGCGCGCCTACTTTGTGATCATTGGTGTGGCTGTGGTCATCATCACGGCCAACATTTACAGCATGTACAACGGCTTGGGCGAGGCCCTGCGCCACGCCGCCTTCCAGGTGGGCTCCATCATTACCACCACAGGTTTTTCCAGCTGTGATTTTGACCTGTGGCCCACCCTCTCCAAGGAAATCCTTGTCATGCTGATGTTTGTGGGTGCCTGCGCGGGCAGCACCGGCGGCGGCATGAAGGTCAGCCGCCTCCTGCTGATGGGCAAGACTGTGGGCAAGGAGCTCAAGCAGGCCCTTCACCCGCAGGTGGTGGCCCCGGTCCGGATGGACGGCAAGGTGGTCAACCATGAGACCATTCGCGCCACCAATGTCTATGTGGCGGCCTACATCTTCATCTTTGCGGCATCCTTCTTCCTCATCAGTCTGGATGGCTTTGATATGGTGACCAACTTCACCGCCATTGCCGCCACGTTGAACAACATCGGCCCGGGCCTTGCCCAGGTGGGCCCCATGATGAACTTTGGCAGCTACTCCAATCCCGCCAAGCTGGTTATGATCTTTGACATGCTGGCGGGCCGTCTGGAAATCTTCCCCATGCTGGTGTTCTTTATGCCGGACACCTGGCGGCGGTTCTGAGCAAAATAACAAAGCGGATGCGCTCCCACCGGAACGCATCCGCTTTTTGCTGTATCAGGATTCCTGCGGCTTTTTCCCCAAGAGCGCCACGCCGCTCAGCACGATGACCCCGCCCAGCAGGGCAAGGCCCGCACCGGCCTGCCCGAAGGCATCGCCGACAGCACCCACCAGAGGACTTGCGGGGATCATCAGCAGGCTGTAGGCCATGCCGTCCACGCTGATGAGGGTGGCCCGCTGGTCACTGGGAATGGCATCGTTCAGCTTCTGGCTCTCGTGGAGCAGATAGACCTCCAACACACCCTGCACCAGCATCATGCCCAGGATGCCGCCCCAGGCGGGCGCAGTACCCACCAGCAGAGTGCCCACACCGCAGAGCAGGGCACAGGCCGTGTAGAGCCGCCGCATGGAGCGGCATCTCACCCGGCGGCCGATCTCGGTGCCCGCCACGCAGGCCAGACCGCCCAGCAGCAGGGGAAGGAAGAGCAGCTCCGTGGGCCAGCCCAGCTCAACGAGCCGCTGCTGCAAAAACATTTTGGTCAGGTAGCTGGGCACGCTGATGAGGGCGCTGGATGCGATAAGCTTCACCGCCATTGGGCAGGTGCGCAGGACATGCAGGCTGTCCCGCACCAGCTGGCGGAACTGTTCGGGCAGAGCGTGCAGCGGGTGCTTTCCCCGGCTGGCCTGTGCCTTGGTGACGATGGGCTCCTCCATCAGCGCAAGGGCGGCGGTGGAAACGCCCTCGAACGCAGCGCTCAGCAGGTAAAAGCCCGCAAAGCCGAGGAAGCGCTTCAAAAGGCTGGCCAGCGAACCTATGGCGTTGGCCAGCATGGAAATCTGGGAACTGTTGGCGGAGACTTGGATGTACTCGTCCTCGCGGCCCTCGGTCTTCAGGCTGTCGTAGACAAGGGCTGTGAAGGTGCCGGAAAACATGGTCATAGCCAGCGCGTTCAGCCCCATGGCAAGGCAGATGGTGAACAGGTTCGGCGCAAAAGCCATCAACAGATTGCAGGTCACGGTCAAGACTCCGCCGGACAGGAGGGTCTTCCGGCGGCCCAGCAGGTCTGCCGCCATGCCGCTGGGCACTTCGCAGAAGAGGCTGACGATGTGATACACGCTTTCGGCCAGGCCAATCTCCCACAGGGAGAAGCCCCGGGCCGCCAGCAGGGCCACCCATACCGCATCCGTGATGCGCAGACCGGAGAAAAAGTCGGAGATGTAAATGCAGCGAAGCTGCTGTTTCAAGTTGAGATTCTGATTCATGGGGAGCACCCTTTCTATTACAATGGATAGGACTGTGTGCCCATTTTCAGGCAAAACAAAAGCGCCCCACAGAAAAGCTGCGCGGCGCTGAAAATCATGCTCCACGTCTTGCTGAAAGGTTTCCTCGATTTGGCTCCCCTATGAAGGGAGCTGGCTGCGCCAGAGCGCAGACTGAGAGGTTCTGTTTCCAATAAAAGGGTACGCTTCGAGCCGGAACGTATTAAATCTGACCTTTTTTGAAAAAGATGCAGCCATTCCAACCCATCTGGGTGTATCCTCCTTTCAGTAAAACGTTACGCTTACAATACCATACTTTCGGCCAAAACACAAGCAAAACCGTAAAATTCAGGGAAAAAGTGCCGCCCCGGCTTGCAAACAGGCCCAAAGTGTGGTAAGATGATATCCGGTTATGAAACCTGAATATCTTGAAAACGCAGCGACGGAGAGAGTACGCATGCAGTTCCACAGCAAAGAGAGAAGCTTCACCGGCTGAAAGGGCTTCCGCGTGGGTGTGTGCCGAAGTTCGCTCCTGAGCGGCCTGCCCGAACGGCTTCTATTAGGGCAGGACGGCGCGCCCCGTTACGGCGTTTGAGAGCCGCCCTTCTTTGTGCAGGGCGGAAACCGGGTGGTACCGCGGAGCATTGGATTTGCAAAGGCTTCGTCCCTTTTGTCAGGCCAGAAATGGCCCGGCAGGGGACGGGGCCTTTTTTGCTGCCCCGCTTTGAAAACACGAACTGAGAAGGAGAGAATTTCCATGCAAGCAATGATCGACGAGCTGGCCAAACAGGCCGCAGAGAGCCTCGGTCAGGTCTCTTCCAAGGAGACGCTGGCCTCGTTCTGGCAGGAATATCTGAGCAAAAACGGCAAGATCCCCGCGCTGATGAAGAATCTGCGCTCTGTCGCACCCGAAGAGCGCCCCGCCATGGGCAAGATCATCAACGAGCTCAAGCAGAAGGTGCAGGCAGACTACGATGCCGCCGCTGCCAAGGTGAAGGAGGCCGAGCTGGCCGCCCGCAACGCCGCTGAGACCGTGGACATCACCCTGCCCGCCAAGACCCGCACGGTGGGTGGTCTGCACCCCCTGACGCTGGTCACCAACCAGATCATCGACGTGTTCTCCGGCATGGGCTTTGCCGT
>ERZ1673744.1810-NODE-1810-length-17702-cov-9.022553_pt1 | contig 17702 bp, 19 predicted proteins | sample MGYA00580207_ERZ1673744 | MGnify/ENA primary metagenome ERZ1673744 (study PRJEB41218, sample SAMN15661751) | gut metagenome | host: Homo sapiens | place: Canada: London | collected 2015-08-20/2019-03-30 | study: EMG produced TPA metagenomics assembly of... | reverse complement strand
CCACCCTTGCATATCATAGTAGAATCTTATTTACAGACTTTTTCTCACAGTCTCGACAGAAATGGGTGGAACTAAAAGATGTTCCACCCATTTCTGTCATTGGCTTAAAATTTGTCATTGGTATCGTTCAGGGAGAAATGAGCCTCGAAAGTGCAATCTAATACTTTGGCAATTTCGACAAGCTCTTTTTCACTAAAATTATCACGCTTTAACTTGTTGTAAAAGTTGCTGGAACTCCAATTGAGCTGAGCAGCCAACCATGCTTTGCTTTTGTTACGCTTGGCTAAGACCAATCGTATTTTTTCTGACATCATATCGGGATTCTCCTGTTAATATTTCGTTTTCTTCCTTTTTTCTTGCTTCTGCTTGTAGCGCTCAATGATTTCCGGATCAACAGTCATAGCAGAAAAATCAATATCCTTTTCCATACAAAAGGATTCTACTGCTATGCTAATCAGACGGGAAATATTTCCATCTGCATATTGCTTGGCGAGAATCCGGATTTTTTCGAAATTTTCCGGCGGCATTGTTAAAGTAAATTGTTCATTTTTGAGTCCTGTTTTAGGGGGACGTCCGCCGGGATTTTTTCTTGCTTTTGGCTTTTCTGATGGTGATGCATCTCTTTTTTGATCAGAAGCTGAATTTGATGAGTTTGAAAAAAAACCTGCCGCCACTTCAAGGTTGCTAGCCAGATCAATGTTTTGAGGAAGCTTTTTTGACGCCATTTGCCCCTCCTTTCTGATTATAAGTTATTAACTAGGTTTTATAATGGTAAAAAACACTTATTATACTATTATAAAACATTTACAAGTTCCATGGTAAATGCTATGTAGTCTTTAACAGCAGAGCAAGAAGAATCCCAATCCAAAATTGGTTCTTTCTGGCTTTGAGCTTCCTTTACTTTTACGGTTTCTCTGATTTTGCTATCGAAAACCTTCGTATGCAATTTTGAAGACATTTTTTGAAGTCCAGCCAGCACTGCAGAAGTGATGTTTGCTCTTGCGTTATATTTGACCATCAAAATGCCGGAGATTTCGAGCCCCTTATTTGAGTGTTTTCTGACACTTTCTATTGTGTTGGATAGCTGATCCAGGCCGATCATAGCAAGATAGCTGCATTCGGTAGGAATGATGATTTTTGTACTTGCCGTCAGGCTCATTATGTTTAAAAGTCCTAGGGAAGGAGGCGTGTCAATAAGGATAATATCGTAATTCGCATCCTCAATTTGTTCTTTTAGAAGATATTCTCGGCCTAACTGATTGAATTCTGTATCGGCGTAGGCAAGGAGGAGCGACCCGGGAACGATGTCGTAATATTTAGATTTTACGATGCAATCATTAAGAGGACGTTCACCCTTGAGCAAGGTATAAAGATTGCGGTCACCACAAGCCATAAGATTGATTCCGGAAACCGTTGTGAGGTTGCATTGGGGATCTGTATCAATACAAAGAATTTTCTTCTTGTAATCACGGCTGAGAATTTCTCCTAACATTTGTACAGTGGTTGTCTTTCCACATCCACCTTTCGTGATATTTACAGAAATAATTTCCAAAATTTTTTCCCTCCAATAAAATAGTATTATAATGGTATAAAACCGGTATAATACTATTTTTATAATGGTTTTATACCGGTATTATAATGGTATTATACTATTATTTTATAGCGATTACAAGCTAAAAAATATAGAAAATATAACTTTTCAGTGATAGTTGAATAAAAATTGTTCTTGCTTTTTTGGGAGATATTTTGTAGAATGAATTAAGAGCTGAGAGCAAAAAAAAAGAAGCTATTGGCGTAGCTTCTTTTTTAAGATTTGATTTTACAGCTTTCTCAAGAGAATTGGCGTTCTCTTGAATATTGACTCCACCACGAATCACAAATCATAAAGCTGATGTAGCATAATCAATAAGCCATAGCATGGTCATTATAATAATTTATGGTTCGGTTCCAATTCCGAGGTTCCGACCTTCATGATATTTATGATAGTTATGGTCTTATGCCCTTATGCCTATGGCTTTATTATATGTTTTTTTGATGCTTGTGTCAACCCATTCTATGCAGGAAATACAAGGGTTTTAAGCCAAAATGAGGCGTTTTTCCCTAGGGAACATGGAAGAATTTTGGGGATGGGGTTGTCAGATACATATTTTTTAACGCCAATCCGGCTCCTTGGAAATAGGAGAGGGCTTTACATCAGCTAACCTAATTCGCTTGTGTATTGCTATCTGCAAAGCATGCGGCAGTATAAAGACAGACGGAGTGTTGCGAGCTTAACAAGAAAATCGCAGGGTTACACCCTATAACCAAGTTTCCATAGGGTGTATGACCAAAGGGGAGAAAAGCCGTTTCAGATCCTCATTGTGGCAGGGATGCCACACCCGAACCGAAAGGGAAGCCTAAAGGCCGAAAGGTCCACGGTTAAGGAGTTAAGGCGGGGGCGCACAGTTGCAGCGTAAAGCTGCAGGCTACCTCTTGGATAAGTTAGTGTTATACCAGAGGGATACACGCAACAGTTAGAAATGACTGGTAGTTGGAGTAATTGTTGGAGCTGCGGGAACTATTAAAGCGTGGTGGCATATCTACGGATAGCTACAGTCGGGAAACAAAAATACGGATACCTCATGAAAAAGGGATTAGAGTATTTGGTTGCACTTATCTGCAAATGTTTCTGCAGGAAAAGTGCGCCCAAAAGCCGTTTCCTATTCCCCTAGGATTATATCCTGGGTTGTGATATAGTCAAGGTTTTTTGTAACAAAATATAAAGAAAATAATGCTTTTAGCATAATAGATAGCATAGGGTGTAGTGTTGTAAGAGTAAGTAAGTGATATGTTTATGGAGTTGTTGGTAAGTTATGGATAATTTTCCGGCGGTTCATTAATGTGAAATATCGCTTACCTGTTCTTTTATTTTATAATGGTTTAATAACGTTATAAAAATGGTATAAAACCATTATAAAAGGGGTATAAAACCATTATGGAATCATACCCCTTTGTGATTATGCGGTTCCCAGAAGTTTGCAGTTGATATATTCATTGTCAATGCTGACGATTTTGAGTTTTGAGCTATGCATAATATCTACCTCATAGAATCTCAGCTCTTCGTTTACATTTCCCATATATACGCATTTAGTTCCAGCGGGTGCATAAATCCGTAATTTGTTTTTAGTTTGAATTTCATGACCTTTTACAAGGCTTGTCGAGAGGAAACCTTTTTCGAATAAGTCACAGTCGGCCATATGTTTTGCATTCTTTTTCATCAAGTTATATACATCATCACATACACCACGGTATAGAACCAAGTCCGTATCTGTGGTATGTAGGGATACCATATGAGCTATCTGCAGATCTATATCTTCGATTTTGTCCTGCCGGTATCGTTCATTTATTGATTCGCCGGCGTATGCAAGGCAATATTCCAAGGTATAGTGGTTCATATCAATCATTCGCTGTGGTTCTGGGTTGATGTGTGCATGTGCGTATTCTATAGCATTGTTTTCATCTGGTGCCAGTTCGTCCCAATGGGCATTGATATGTTTAAACTTATCTTTGATAGAATAAAATGTTTTAGTTTTCATAATGAAGTCCTCTCTAGTCCTTGTAACAATTTAATTTGGTTGCTTCGCAGTATTTTCCTTTGAAGTAAATTATCATTTTGTTGTTGGAGGATAAATCACCAAAGTATTCCGGTTCAAATACTTTTTCGGTTGCTTCCTGAACGGAACGACCGGTGGTATTATTCTGCGAATTGGTTTCTGAGTTACTTATTTTCAGCACTTTCTTTTTACCAAAAGTGTCAGAGAATACTTTGGAAGAATTGATGTCATTGCTTCCGAGAATGATTTGATAATTACAATTACCTAGAATGGAGCGTGCGCCGGTTGGCTGGTATCTGTATTCAAGCTGTGACAAGTTCTGCTGTATTATCATGCAGATAACAGACTTACTGCGGAGGGTAGATAAATTGGAGTTTATCAGTTTGTATGAGAATGTGAGCTGTGGGAATTCATCCAGCAACAGAAGTACAGGTCTGTTCTTTATTCCGGTGGAACTATCCGGCCTTTTGGTAAAAGCTGTACTCATACTTTGAATGAGCAGTGTAAATAATGGTGCATATGCATCCAAGTGTTCCTGACTGATCTGCAGATACAGGTCTGTTCCATGCTCTAAGGTCTTAATGGATATGCAGTTGCCATTCTTTGATAACAGCTCATCTAAGATTGGATTTGAAAAGTGTACCAGCGCGGTTGTGAGTGCATCATAGGCAGACGATACGTTCTTCTCAGAGTTTCCATAAAAACTTGCGAGAAGCTCTTTAGCAGGCTCACAGTCGCTTTCTATGGCTTTCGTAACCCAGTCAAAGACATTACCCTGCAGAATAGCATGTATCACATCCGGAAAACTTGCATTTGGGTTGCTGTGCAGCATTAAGTGTGTAATACCTTGAAACATCTTTCTTGCTCTTGTAGAGAAGTAGTTGCCGTCTGATCCGCCCTCATCTGCGATGAGAACGGTTGCAACGGATTCGAGATACAGCTTTTTATCCGTATCATCCATTTGCTCTATTTCTGCGAATGGGTCGAATCTTACGCTGTCTTTTAATGCTGTAGGACTGTCCGGACAGAATCTAACGATTTTTCTTTTGGTATGTTTTGATACATAACTGAATAAATCACCTTTAACATCCACAGCCAGCACGCTTCCCTCAAAGCTCATTGCATTCACAATGGCGATTCCACTAGTCTTTCCTGATCCAGGTGGGCCAAAGATGGCGACATTACATTCAGAATTTGATGGTATCTGAATTAGTCTTCCTTTAACTGTTCCGAAAATAATTCCCTTTGCATTTCTCCAAGCTTTTTTTTCAAAATCAGAAGTATCAAGTTTATGCGGTTCTGCATCCTGGAAGTATTCCACAAGTTCATGATAACTTCTTTTATATTTGCTGTTATCTGTGCGGTAGTTTCTTCCAGTCAGGTATCTGTACCGTTTATTCCTACAGATAGTAAATACCATTATGAACCATAGTGCAGCCAGTCCGATAGGAACTGCCATTTTATAGATATGGTATAATGGGTGTCTTTCTGTAAGGTTCATGTATTCGCATGAAATTTCAAAGATATAATCGTTGGCATATGCCAGTACGATTGCCCAAATTGCAAATGGTACCATGTAGTAATATTTTACGGTGTGCCATAAACCATATTTTTTTTTCATAAAGTTATTTCCTCAACATATTCTTTTGCATTATGGAGAACTTCTTTTCCCCATTTTTCAGTTGCTTTAATGGCAGATAATGTGACCTGATCCGTTATTTTGCATAGTTCCTGAAAATCTTTTTCTGTGGTATCAGTCGAACCATCCGTAGATGATTCGACTGATACTTTCAATTTTATGCTCTGCATTGAGTACGGATTTTAATGAGCTGTCTACCATAACTTTTCCTCCTCGACTGTGTGTTCTTTATTAGTTCTATTGCCCCATCCGGATGTCGAACCCCATCCGGAATTTGTCCCCCAGGTATGCTCTTTAGGTGTGACAGAGGCAGCAGATTTTTGCGTTTCCAGCTCTGTGATTTTCTGGCATTCTTGTTGCAGTTCTAGGTCTTTGAGTTTCAACGCTTCCTGTAGTGTTTTAATCTGACCTTGCAGTTTTTGGTTTTCTCCAGCAGTAAGATGTATTTCATGCTCTTTTTCTGTAATAACATTCTGCGCATTGGAAAGCAGCCGGTCTTTCTCTGAAATTATCTGCTGTGCAGCTTGTCTTAATTTCTGATTTTCAAGATCTTTCTCCTGTAGCTTTGCTTGGAGTTGGGCTTTCTCTTTATCTGCGGTTACTGTGTCAGTTTTTGATTTTAATTCAGACTGCAGATTGTTAATCTGATGTTTCTGTTCAGAAAGCATATTGTTAAGATGAAAAAGTTTGTTTTTATGCTCTGCATTGGCAGTTGTCAGCACATCTACTTTCTGACTTAATTCGATATTTTTCGACAGTATAGTTGCAAGTTCCTCTACTGTAAGAGAGTGATCGATTACAACACCCGTTTTGTTTGTGATTTCCTTTAACTGTTTTACAGTAAGAGGAACGGTTTTTCCGTCACCGGATTTTTTCTGGTATACAGTGGCTTTTATACCTGCTTTATCAAGTGCTGCTTGCAGTGATGGGTGCATGTCTCTAAGGATGGCTTTTTTGGTCAAGGCATCTGCATTCAATCTGTACTCGAAATTCGGATGCTTTTTTCCGGCAGGAACTGCAGGTACATAAGCGATATGGAGATGTTCCTTTGATATATCTTTTGGCCCGTTTTTCGTTTGGATCCATTTATGTTCATCCTTATGCACTTCAGCCACAAATACACACTCTTTTCCGGCAGGTAAATAAGTATGACAGTACCAGTCAAATGTTGTCTGGAAAAATGCTTCGTGTTGCTCCGGTGGGCAGTCACTTGGGCATTGAATTACAAGCTCTACTGCGTGAACCAGATTTTTGCGATTATACTTAAAAATTTTACTTTCAAAATCTTTACGGTATTGATTTACTTCTTTGAATGTTTTTCCTCTGTCTATCAGGCTATAATTTTTATCTGACAGTTTTGGATCTACAGATTCATTTCCGTATGATTTTCCTTGTGGAAGCTGTCGTAAATCATGCTTGATATGGGCGAGGATTTCTGTGCTACCATACTTGGTTAATTCCATAGTGAGATGTACCTCGCTTATATTATTCTGTTGTAGTTACATGGTATAGGTAAGGCTGCGAGAATAAATGTTGCTCTGCTGTATTGGGCGTGCATCTGTAGGAGAATCCATGCCGGATGATACGATCTTTAGCAAAGCGAAATTTTTTCTCTCCGCTAACTTCCCTATAACAAATTAGGGAAAGCAAGTTTTCCCTGCGTCCTGCGTCCTTGCCCCTGCGGGGTAATTTGTTCTCATTGGGAACACCTTGCAGGTTTTCCCAAAGCGAAGCTCTAACCTTTTCCGCCTGTTGCTCCATTCCGATATGTACCAACTCATTCGCCATTATTTTTGTAAGCAGAGCTTCCAAAAAATCAGGCTCATTCCTTGGCACATATCTTCATTACACAACAGCAGGGAGTTGCACTCCCTACGATAAAAATTATTCCCTACGGTCATGAATTTTTATCTACCTTTGCTCATTTCTTCATGGCTTCGAGCCAATCAGAAATGAAAGGGAAGCTGCGCTCCCTTACGATAACAGCCAAGATCCTGCGGATTGGCTGTTATCTATCCCATGCATGACTTACATTTCGTCTTTTTCTGCACGCTTTTTAATGAAGTAATCAAGACTGGATTCGGTACAGAAAACAGTAAGAAAATCTGTGAAATCTTCGTTGGATTTCAGACCAAAATGTGTTGCGATTTTTTTACCAAAATCGGTTGAAATGTCGTTGGCATTTTCCAGGAGTTTGTGAATTTTTTTTGCGTCGATTCCAAACTCGTTTTTTACTGCTTTTTCAAATAGTTTCTGCAGTTCTTCCAATTGGGTGCAACGAGCTTCCATTTCTGCTATTTGTTCTTGGATTGTTTTTGACATAATAGGATATTCCTCCGCTTTCTTTTAAGCTGTTTCTGCCACATATTCAGGGTGGCAGAGGGTTGATATTTTGACTGTCATTTATACATTTTTCAAGGAACTAATTCTGTGAAAAAGGGTGCAATTATCCTAGGGATATTTCTTACCATAGACAGTCTTGTTTTGCGTGTGGAATAAATAAGAATTGATTGAAAAAATCAGAAAAATTTGATATGATAAAGTCTGCTAAAACATATTACAAGTCAAATTTTTTGATTTGTAATCAGGCTGCAAATGCTACCAACATTTGCAGCTTTTTTTCTTATTTTTCTTCACTTTGGTTTGCAGTTCTTACAATCATAGCTCCATACGGATATTTCCCGGTAAGATTATCACCTTGCTCATCAATACTGAACAATCCAATAATTGGTGCGTTCATATATGCTTCTAAGTTCAGATAATAACCTTCATTATCTGGGTCTGGTACTGGCTGATTCTTTTTGTTCAGTTCTTCGATTTCTGAAAATCTCGGCCAAATCTTACGACATAGCGAGTAAAACTGTTCTTTCATGTCATTTGTGTATTGATTTCCGCGTTTGTAATTGTTCAAATAAATAAAATGTGGAATATCATATTTGGCTGAGTTTCTACATTCAAGAACGGCTGCATAACGACAAGTTTCCGCTCTTTCAGGATTCACTACAATCCAGTCGTTCGGAACAATTAAATAACCATCTGCCAGCTTGACTTTCTTCATGGTGTTATCTGCGCTATCTTCATCTGGAACAACATAGATTCCATCATTGATGAGCTTCAGAATGTCAAGATAAGATTCTCTTTCCTGTTCAAGAGGCTGTCTGTGAAATCCATCCGGAGTTTTTTCCAATTCTACAGTAAGTTTTTTGTATTCAGTAAGACACGCTTTCGCAATAACTTTCTTTATGCTATCCGGCATTCTGCAGAATGTTCCGATGATTTTATTAATCATGGGGCCATATTTCAGCATATAGTTTGCTGTAAGGTTGTCCAGAGTCTTTTTGTTGTCTCCTGATACATCCAGCGAGAATTTACATGAATCTGAATCAATGATTTTTCTTCTTGCCATGATCCTTTCTTCCTTTCTAAAGAGTGTTAGCATTCAGCTAACCTATATGTATTATACAAAAGAAAGGATACAAATGCAAGTAAAAATAATATATAATATTATTTTATTTTTTTAAATATTACAAATGACATTAGATACCATTCCAAGCATCGCCACTTCTGGCGTTGGTCTCCCCGAAATCCTGCGACCACTTGCCTCATACATTCATTTTCTTAAGGAAAATGAATGTATGAGGCAGAAAAAGGACGAATTAAAATCCCCTTTGCCAATCGGTTCCCCGGGGGAACCCCTTTTTCTTCGGTGCAACATTTCATGATCTCCTTTCAGCCATCTCTTTCTGAATTCCTTGCTCATCGGTTTGCCTATGTGCATCATAACCACTTGCAGAAAGACAGCAAGGGCCGTTCCTTAATCCTCCTTCGCTGCGCTACGTGCGGTTATCACTTTTCCCCTTGCTGTCTTTCTGCAAGTGGTTTTTGAAGATGCACGCAAACCCGATGGATGAACAAGGAACTCAGAAAGAGATAACAGAAAGGAGAAAGACAGTGAAACGATTCACCTCAGAAAAATTTGAACGCGCCCCTCCGGAAAGAGCTTCGGAATCTTGAAAGAGCAATTTTGCGCATTGGCGTGCGAAAAAATCAACCACGAATTCACAATGATAGGAGAAAAAAGATGATGAATAGAAAAATGATAATTACAGAGCTGGAGAAGAGAGGATACATGGCAAAATCGTATGATAGAGAGAAAAACGGTGTGATCCTAAAGGGAATAGAAATTGTCAATGATTCTAATATTGTACCTGTTGTTTACACGGACTCTCTTCTTAGAAATGCAGAAAAAAACAATGAAACAATGGAAGAGATTGTGTCAAAGATTATAAAAATTTATGAAAAAGAAAAAGATGTCGATTTAGATGTGAATCGAATTTTTAATAAGTCATATATGAAGCAGAACATTTTTATTGGATTGCAGAAAAAAGGAAAAGAGGAGGTTGAGAAAAGAGATTGCTTTCTTGAGGGAATCGAATGTTACATGTATCTGCGGCTAAAGGAAGATGAAGATGGATGCTTTTCAACAAAAGTTTCAAAAGACATTTTGAAATATGCAGGCATATCATTACAAGAGGCATGGGAAGAAGCAGAAAAGAATACGAATGCAGAAACAGTAATTGAACCCATGGCAAAGATTCTGTGTGAACTTTTACATATTAAATACTCGGAAGAAATGGAAAAAACAACCCCGTTTTTTGTGATTTCAAAGAAAAAAAGCAATGGTGCGGCGGCGATTCTGAATCGAAAGGCACTGGAAAAATTTGGAAAAGAACGTGGCATCGAAAAGCTTGTTGTATTGCCATCATCAGTACATGAAATGATTTTGTTGCCGTATGAGGAAGAAATGGATATGTGGGAAATGTCGGAAATGGTTAAGCAAGTCAATTTCAGTGAAGTAGAGCCGACCGAAAGACTTACAGATCGAGCATATTTGGTGACACTTTAACTTCAAAATTCAGAATTTTCAGGTGTGGGGATTTTTCCCCACACGGAAAGGAGGCAACATGACAAACGAACAGATTATATTTACAGAAAGTATGAATCTAATGGAAAAAGGAATAATCGGAAACACAGGGAGAAAAATTGTTGTGGAGAATGAAGCCGGGGAGAAAAAAGAAATATTTGAGCCGGAAAAAATTCATACATATGCTGGTTGGAAAGCGGTCGGTAGACAGGTAAAAAAAGGAGAAAAGAGTATCGCTGCGTTTCAGATATGGAAACATACAACAAAAAAGCCAAAGAAAGAAGATGAGGAAGAAGAAGAAAAAATGTTTTTAACCAAGGCATTTTTTTTCCGGGAATGCCAGACAGAAGAAAAAAGATAAAAAAGGAGAAGGAGGAACTGCTTTGCGCGGTTCCTTCTTTTTGGCTGGGGGACCCTAACCAACCATCCCCCAGACCCCCTTCCCAGTTTTGTCTTTGGGAACGGAAGGAAAAAATGGAAAGAGAAATGTCAATGAAAATGAAAAAATATAGGAAATGCGAAGAAGAAGATGTATACTGTAAAGAAAAGAATAAACAGGGGGGAGAAAAAGTAATGGGAGAATACGAACGGACACATGCGTATTTTTTCGGATATGGAGGAAATTGGGGATCGTTTTATGAAGTAGAGGATGGATACATTGGGGAACTAATTGGAATACCGGAGGAAGAGTATCCGGATGGGTACATATACTGCGGAAATACGCCGGCAGAAACATTTGGAGATTTTCTGGATGCGGTGTATGTTTATGAATTGGTGCAGGAACGTGACAGAAATCCAATTGAGGTAGAGCCATTATCGGAAGAGGAAGTGGAAGATATGTATTGTAAATTTTTAAAGCGAGTAAAAGAAATTGAATAAGAAAATGGGAGCGAGTTTGGATAAATAAAGAACCGCCAGAACCGACATTTGCCGGTTCTGGCGGTTCTTTTATGAATGATTTTTTACTTTGAGTGCCGTCCAGGTATCGAAATTAAGATTGTTTCCAGCTGGGAGCTGCTCTAAGCATTCGCCTCTGTTCTGGAAACAATCGATCCAGAAATTTTCGCGAGAAGCGAGTCTCTGCAGATCGACAGCATAATTTTTATAACGGAAAGGGACTCGTTCTAAAATCTCAACCTCGATTCGCATGTTGGGGTCGTCGAGAGCGGATATTAGACTTTGTGGTCTGCTGCAAGATCGCAGCATGGAAAGATCGCTGAGCTGATGAGAAAAATCAGCTGTTCGGCCAACAAAAACGCAGCGACGCTCATGGGTGGAGATCGATTCAGTGAAAAATGCGTAGATGCAGGGCGTATGATCGGATGGTGATACATCCGGGAGCGTGATTTTTTCGGGCAAATTGTTGACCGAAAGTCGAGTAGGGTTATTTTCCGATTCATCCGGAAGTGGGACATAGATCAAAGATCCATGCCCACAAAGGCTGACCAAAAGGTCATTTCCAGTCCGAGATGTAAACATGCCAGGTTCGATCTTACATGGAGTAAGGTTAGAGAGAGCGAACCATCCCTTGATTGTAGACGGATCTTCGTCTTCCCAGATAGAAGGAACGGTATAGCCCTCGGGCGGGGCAATTTTTTTAGAACCGAGATCATCGACATCAGCAAGAAGGGCATAACTCCCATCTCGCGTCGTCATCATCAAGCGGCGAATTTTGTCCTGTTCGCTAGGAGCCGGAAAACGTCCGACAGTAAAAAGTACATGACCAGAGTTTGCTGTGGCGTGGTCAAGGTGGATGCGGATTCCTTTGCTGGCACTTAAGCTTGAACCCCGAACAGATCGCTCGCCGAATTTGTAAGCGACCAGATAAGCTGTTTCTGTTTGATTCATTGAAAAACCTCCCTTGGATTGAAAAAAAGATATGCGTTTTATCTAATTTAAAACAACTAAACAGATTGTAAAACGCAACCAGATTACAACTAAAAATATAGTGCAGAAATAATGCTTTGTCAAGGACAAATGAAAAAATTTTCAGATCGTGAAAAATAAAATGTCTAAATGGAGCGTGATCCTAAAGGGAATAGAAATGGTCAATGATTCTAATATTGTACCTGTTGTTTACACGGACTCTCTTCTTAGAAATGCAGAAAAAAATAATGAAACAATGGAAGAGATTGTGTCAAAGATTTTTCTTCCGTTCCCAAAGCCCAAACTGGGAAGGGGGTCTGGGGGATGGTTGGTTAGTGTCCCCAGTCAAAAAGAAGGAACCACGCAAAGCAGTTCCTCCAGTAACAAAATGTCAATAGTTTTTTAATCACTTTTTCAAAAAAAGGCAAAAAATAGAACGTATAGATTATTTCCATACGCTCTATCGAGACTGTGAGAAAAAGTCTGTAAATAAGATTCTTCTATGATATGCAAGGGTGGTGAGCTTACAGTTTGAGCTTTTCACCCTTGTTTTATATATAACAGTTGTTGAATGGCATGTCAAGAGCAGGCGGTTTTCCGCCCGTCTCACATTTCATATTAAATTTTTGAATTCTACAAACTTGAATCTGTCTATTTCATCCTATCTATCATATTCTTTATTTTCAGTTCTATCTGATTAATTACTTTGATGAAATCTTCGTCTGATTTTCCTGTCGGATCATCCAATCCCCAGTTATCATCAAATGGTCTTCCAATGAACGGGCATCCAACATTACATCCCATAGAAATAGCAATATCTGGCTCTGGTATATCAGAAGTCAGCTTTGAATACTGTTCTTTCTCCATATCAATGAGAAAACAATCTGGTCAAGTTCATAGCAGGGAATCTTCTGCGACTCTCCAATTGACAGTAAGTTTACTCTATCAACGTTGATTTTTGATATTGACGTGGTTCGCATACTGGATATAAAATTATACATATAAGTCAAGCGAGGGAGAAAAATGGAAAAACCAGATAACGGAATTTTGGATAATCCGGATGATACAAGTAAAGGTTGCAATGTTCGCTGACAAATTTATTGTTAGAGAAATCAATTTTAGATTACATGATTTTGAAAAAACAGATTAGGATGTAGGAAAATATTATGAAAGAATTAATACTAATTGGCCTGTTATGTGTTATTGCCGTCACAACAATCTATCAAATTATAACATCACCATTTCACTATCCATACTTTGAGTATGAATTTAATGTTTCCGGTAAACGGAAACCGAAATTCGAAGATCTGATAGATCAGTACATAAATAACCGAGGAATAGGAGCATTTGAGGAACATTATAGAAAAGTTCAGCAATGGAAATATGATAGCCAACAAAAATTGGATAAATCCATACTGAAAAATTTACGCCAACGGCAATATTATGAGTGTTTGGATGACGAGCACATGTTTCAATTTATACTTACACGTCAACAGACCAGATATAAACAGGTTAATTATAAAAAAACATCGTATAAAGTAACTGTGCAGGATAAAATATACAGCTGTGATTATCAGGGACTGATAAATAGATATGCAATGCTTAGAGACATTGGTTTCCAATGTACTCTAAATGAATATCATAGCAAAAATCAGAGAAAACTCATGACAAAAGAGTTACGAAAACGGATTATGATCCGGGATAATTATACTTGTCAGATGTGTGGAAAATATATGCCGGACGAAGTTGGTTTACATATAGACCATATCGTTCCTGTTTCCAAAGGAGGTAAGACAATAGAATCAAATTTGCAAGTGTTATGTTCCAAATGTAATGGGAGAAAGTCAAATAACTTGTGAAAATTGAAAAACGAGAGTTTACCGCTACTTTAAGCAAAAATCGGGAAAATGGATGATAAAACATTGTTTTACTATGAGGTGACATCAAGGCAGTCACTTCAGAGTGTGTTTGAACAGCGCTCGATTGGGGCGGAGGCGCTGCGGAAACTATTTGAACAGCTGCTGGATCTTCTCGAAGAACTGGGGCAGTACCTGCTTGCACCGGACGGCCTCGTTCTGCAGCCGGAGCTGGTTTTTGCAGATGCAAATCTGGAGAACTTTTCCTTCTGTTATCTGCCGGGAAAGCAGAGACACACAGGCTGAAACTGTTTGGTATCTGATACTGTTTCTGGCTGTCTGCCAAATGTGAAGAAGAAGATGTATACTGTAAAAAAAGAATAAACAGGGGGGAGAAAAAGTAATGGGAGAATACGAACGAGCACATGCATATTTTTTCGGATATGGAGGAAATTGGGGATCGTTTCATGAAGTAGAGGATGGATACATTGGGGAACTACTTGGAATACCGGAGGAAGAGTATCCGGATGGGTACATATACTGCGGAGATACGTCGGCAGAAACATTTAGAGATTTTCTGGATGCGGTGTATGTTTATGAACTGGTGCAGGAACGTGACAGAAATCCAATTGGGGTAGAGCCATTATCGGAAGAGGAAGTGGAAGATATGTATTGCAAGTTTTTAAAGCGGATAAAGGAAATTGAAAAAGAAAATGGGAGCGAGTTTGGATAAATAAAGAATCGCCAGAACCGGCAAATGTCGGTTCTGGCGATTCTTTTATGAATGATTTTTTGCTTTGAGTGCCAGCCAGGTATCGAAATCAAGATTGTTTCCAGCTGGGAGCTGCTCTAAGCATTCGCCCCTTTCCTGGAAACAATTGACCCAGAAAATTTCGCGAGAAGCGAGTCTCTGTAGATCGACAGCACAATTTTTATAGCTGAAAGGAACTTTTTCTAAAATCTCAATCTCGATTCGCATGTTGGGGTCGTCGAGAGCGGATATTAGACTTTGTGGTCTGCTGCAAGATCGCAGCATGGAAAGATCGCTGAGCTGATGAGAAAAATCAGCTGTTCGGCCAACAAAAACGCAGCGACGCTCATGGGTGGAAATCGACTCAGTGAAAAATGCGTAGATGCAGGGCGAATGATCGAATGATGATACATCCGGGAGCGTGATCTTTTCGGGTAAATTGTTGACCGAAAGTCGAATCGGGTTATTTTCCGACTCATTTGGAAGTGGAACATAGATCAGTGATGCATGCCCACAAAGGCTGACCAAAAGGTCATTTCCAGTCCGAGACGTAAACATGCCGGAAAGCAGCTCTTTTCTGATAAAAAGAGCTGCAAAAAGCACCGGCAGAAAAAGGACGAATAGAAGTCCCCCCTAAATCCCCCAGAGGGGGGACTTTTTCCGAATATCCGTAGAAAATGTCTTTCTCCTTTCGGAAGATGAAGTCTACCGCATAATATTTCCTGATAAAAATGTCTAAATAGGGTGTACTCTATTTAGACATTGAAAGCGAAAGAAAAATATGTTAATTTAAAATTGAAACTGATTTTTTGACAAAATGTAAATAAATGTCTAGAGCCTAATTAGACATCGGAGGGAATATGGGAAAAGGACAAAAAATAGCGTATATACGAGTTTCAAGCGCGGATCAGAACGAGGAAAGACAAAAAGTTGCGATGCAGCATTTAAACATAGATAAATATTTTATTGAGAAGAAAAGTGGGAAAAATATGGATCGGCCACAGCTTCAGGAAATGCTGGAGTACATCCGGGAAGAGGATGTTGTTTACGTGGAAGAATTCTCCAGGCTTGGAAGATCGACTGAGGATTTGCTGAAAATCGTGAAAATAATTGAAGGAAAAGGGGCGCGTTTCGTGAGTATAAAGGAGAATCTGGATACTACAACACCTACAGGGAGACTTCAAATGACCGTTTTGGCAGCCATTGCAGAATTCGAAAGAGAAATGATTTTGGAAAGGCAGAGAGAAGGAATTGCTATAGCCAAACGAGCAGGAAAGTATCGAGGAAGAAAAAAAATTGTGATTCCAAATATTGGTGAATATTATGATTGCTATATGACACGGCAAACAACAAAATCACAGGCAGCAAAAGAATTGGGAATTTGCAGACAGACGTTAGATAACCTGTTTAGAGAATATGAGAAAAAGGAGAAAAAGACGAATGACTGATACGGAACAGAGAGAAGCAGCAAGGCAGTTTGCGAATAGGTGGAATGGAAAAGGAAAGGAAGATGAAGATGGCCGTTCGTTTTGGATTGACTTATTGAGCAATGTTCTCGGCATGGAGAATGTGACAGAAAAAGAAAAGACGATCTCCACTCTTGCAGAAAAACTGTCCATCGCAGAGGAAAAAGGAAAAGGGTATGATGATATTTCCCGGGCAGAGAAAGAAGCTCAGGAAAACATTAGAATGTTGGAGCGAAAGATTTCTGAACAGGAAAAAGATTATGCCATTGAAAAAAGGGAACTGCAAACGGAAATGGAACAGAAACTAAATGCAGCAGCCAAAGATGCTGAGCTGGAAGTAATAAATGCGGTTTCAAAAAAAGAGAAAGAAATGAATACTGCAATTCTGCAGCTGGAACGAGAAAATGCAAAGTTGCAGGCAAAAATTGAGATGCTGGAAGGAAGACTGCAAGAAAAGGAGAAATAAATTGGACTGACCAATGGGCAAAGAAAATATGTGGCCAATGACAGAAAGAGAGTATGAAACTTTTTCTGTAAAATAATGTTTATAAGGTTCTTCTATGATACAATAAATATCATTAGGAGGGCCTTTTATTATGGCAAGACAAAAGAAACCTGTACATCGTGTACAAATGACAGAAGGAAAACGAAACATCATCCATCAGCTCCTGGAAGAGTACGATATCCAGTCTGCAGAAGACATTCAGGATGCGCTCAAGGATCTTTTAGGCGGCACCATTAAGGAAATGATGGAAGCTGAAATGGATGATCATCTTGGTTACGAAAAATCCGAACGCTCAGATAATGATGATTATCGCAATGGTTATAAGCGGAAACAGGTCAACAGCCGGTATGGCTCGATGGAAATCGAAGTGCCACAGGATCGCAAATCAACGTTTGAACCACAGGTTGTGAAAAAACGCCAGAAAGATATTTCCGATATTGATCAGAAGATCATTTCCATGTATGCCAAAGGAATGACTACCCGGCAGATTTCCGAAACCATCGAAGATATTTATGGCTTTGAAACTTCTGAAAGCTTTATTTCTGATGTGACTGATAAGATCCTGCCACAGATCGAAGACTGGCAGAACCGGCCACTGGACGAGGTCTATCCCATTCTCTACATTGATGCAATCCATTATTCTGTAAGGGATAATGGCGTGATCCGAAAGCTTGCTGCTTACGTGATTCTGGGAATCAACACGGAAGGGAAAAAAGAAGTTTTAACCATCAGTGTTGGCGATAACGAAAGCGCAAAATACTGGCTTTCCGTTATGAATGAACTGAAAAATCGTGGTGTCAAAGATGTATTAATCATCTGTGCCGATGGTTTAACCGGAATCAAAGAAGCGATCGCAGCAGCTTTTCCAAAGACGGAATACCAGCGCTGTATTGTACACCAGGTAAGAAACACGTTGAAATATGTCCCGGATAAAGACAGAAAAGCCTTCGCTACGGATCTGAAAACCATTTATCAGGCCACAGATGAAAAGAAAGCTCTGGCAGCCTTAGAGCGTGTAACAGAAAAATGGACACCGAAATATCCGAATTCCATGAAGCGCTGGAAGGATAACTGGGACGCAATCTCGCCGATCTTTAAATTT
>ERZ1673744.1809-NODE-1809-length-17710-cov-6.367035_pt1 | contig 17710 bp, 15 predicted proteins | sample MGYA00580207_ERZ1673744 | MGnify/ENA primary metagenome ERZ1673744 (study PRJEB41218, sample SAMN15661751) | gut metagenome | host: Homo sapiens | place: Canada: London | collected 2015-08-20/2019-03-30 | study: EMG produced TPA metagenomics assembly of... | reverse complement strand
GTCAACAGGCTCCCCCATGCGGTGAGCGAGGCCTGGGAGATATGCCAGACCGGACGCCCCGGCCCGGTCCACATCGACCTGCCCGTGGACCAGATGAACTCCCAGGTGGACGAGTCCGTCCTCGACGAGGAGTACGGCATCAAGCCCCTGTGCGAGGACCTCTCCGGATTCGAGGAGGCAGTCCAGTGGATCAGGGCCGCGAACCGCCCGATAATCCTTGTCGGTGGCGGCGCCGTGAACGCGTACAGGGAGGTCATGGAGCTCTCGGAACTCCTCCAGGCCCCGGTGGACACGACCCTCATGAGCATGGGCGTGGTCCCGTCCACGTACGACCTCTGCATGGGCCCGCTGGGGATGCACGGCAGGATGTCGGCCCTCCACGCCATGAACGAGGCCGACCTGATCATATCCGTGGGCAGCAGGTTCTCCGACAGGACGTACAGCCAGAAGAGCCGCATGAGGAGCCCGGACGGCAGGGTCGTCCACATCGACCTGGACGCCACGGAGTTCGGCAAGCACAGGCACCCCGCGGTGAACCTCCAGTGCGACTCCGCCAAGGCGGTGCGCATGCTCATCGAGGCGCTGAGGCCCTCGTACACTCCCAGCATGGACTGGGCGGACAGGGCCAGACTGTTCAAGCAGCACTGTGCCTGCGACCCGGACTTCGGGTGCACGCCCATCGTCCCCCAGAAGGTCATGCACGAGATCAACAGGTTCATCGGAGACGACACCATCGTCACCACCGACGTGGGCCAGAACCAGATGTGGGCCATGCACTTCCTCGACATCGAGAAGCCGCGCAGGTTCCTTTCCTCGGGCACGTTCGGAACCATGGGCTACGGACTGCCGGCGGCGATCGGGGCGAAGGCCGCGAAGCCGGACATGGATGTCATGGCGATCACGGGCGACGGAGGGCTGCAGATGGTCATGCAGGAGCTGGCGACGTCCCTCGCCGAGGACCTACCGGTGACCGTGGTGCTCCTGAACAACGGGACCCTGGGCATGGTCAGGCAGTGGCAGAAGCTGTTCTGGAACGAGCGCTACTCCGCCACCACCCTGAGATGCGACCCGGACTTCGTGAAGCTGGCCGAATCCTTCGGCGCCAAGGGCATCAGGGTCGAGAGGCCCGGCGAAATCGCTGACGCGCTGAAGGAGGCCCGCGACTGCGGAAGGACCTGCATCGTCGACATCACCGTGGACCCGGACGAGCACGTGCTCCCCATGATACCCGCCGACCCCAAGGAGGACATCGTCATAGGCCGCTGCGGGTTCAGGATCTGAGCACGGGGGCGGACCGCGCCCCCCGCAAACAATCTTTCATCACCATTATATCGTTCCCCGATGTTCGCCGACGCATGGACCTTGAACAGAACGTGCTGGAAAGGATAGTACCCTCCCCCGACGTCGTCGCCTCCATCCAGGAGCGCGCGGACCGCCTAAAGGGGATCGTGGAGGAGTACATCGCATCCCACGGCATCGAGGTCGAGGCCAGGTTCGCCGGGTCATTTTCCAAGGGGACGTTCCTGTCCGATCCGGATCTGGACCTCTTCCTGATGTTCCCGGACACCGTGTCCGAGCAGGAGATGAAGCTCATCGGCCTGCAGGCGGGAGAGGACATCCTCCACGGGATCCGCATGTTCTCCGACCACCCGTACACCAGAGGGAACTTCGAGGGTCTGGACGTGGACATGGTGCCGTGCTTCAGGATCGACAGCACGGCCCACCTCAAGAGCGCGGTCGACCGCACGCCGTTCCACACGGAGTTCGTCAACTCGCACCTGGACGACGACGGCAGGAACCAGGTCCGCCTTCTGAAGAGGTTCATGAAGGGGATAGGCGCATACGGCGCCGAGCAGGACTCGAGGGGATTCTCAGGATACCTGTGCGAGCTCCTCGTCGTGAGGTTCGGATCGTTCCGCGGCGTGCTGGAGGCGGCATCCCACTGGAGGGACGGAACCGTCATCTCCGTCAAGGGCAGCGGACCTGAGATCGTGGCGCCGCTGGTCGTCTACGACCCGGTGGACCCGAAGAGGAACGTGGCCTCCGCGGTGCACCTGGACACCCTGTCCCTGCTCATCGTGGCCGCCAGGGCGTACCTCTCCGAGCCGAGGATGGAGTTCTTCTTCCCGAACCGCAGGTCCCCCATGACCGCGGGGGCGCTCCGCGACACCGTCGCCGTACACGGCGGCAGGCTCGTCTCCGCGACGTTCGACAGGCCCGATGCCATCGAGGACAACCTCCACTCCCAGCTCTGGAAGACGCAGGCCGCCTTCACGAAGAAGCTGGACGACTTCGGCTTCGGCGTGATCCGCGCGGTTCACAGGATGGATGAGAACGGGATGACCGTGGTGTTCGAGATCGAGCGCGACGTCCTTCCGAAGACGTTCAGGCACGAGGGGCCTCCCGCATGGGTCAACTCCGACTCGTTCATGGCGAAGTGGAGAGGCAGCCCCTTCGGCGACCCGTTCATAGAGGACGGCAGATGGAGGGTGGTGTCGGAGCGCCAGTACACCGTCGCCGCGGACATGCTCAGGAACGAGGCGCCCATGGCCGGGGTAGGGAAGGAGCTGGACCTCGGGACCATGCGCGTCCTGGGACACGAGGAGACCCTCTCGGGGATCGACCCCCTGCTTCTGACCGAGCTGCTAGATCCCAAGATGCCATGGGAGATCCGAGTCGCCAGTCCGCCCGTACAAAAAGAACTTTAACCTCCGGAGGATACGCATCCTCCAGTGGGCCTGTGGGTTAGCTTGGTATACTTGCGGCTTTGGGAGCCGTTGACCCCGGTTCAAATCCGGGCTGGCCCACCATTCACCTTATCTAGCATGGTTTTTCGGACCCCTCGTTGAGCTAGCGCTCGGATGGTCGTCTCGATCCTCTGAGCCGTGGCCGGCGCTCCAAACAGGGGGCCCACTTCCCCTTTCCCATGATGTATCCCACTATCCAGCCCCCCGACGTCGTGACGACCTCCGAGACGGCTGATGGTCACCGTCCTCCGGTTGGATGCCCGTTCGAATCTTTTCGGTCATGTTCCCACCTACGACCCGAACCGTCCCTTGAATCGATCGTATGAGACGGAAAACATCGGTCCGGATCATTGGAAGCCGGGTGGACTGAAATCCAGAATTCGGATGATGATGGAAAAGGAGAGGTCGCCGAAGCGGCCTTGGTTTGATATGGGAGGTTGCGCCTGCTGTTGCCGCTTCACTCTGCATCTTTAGTCAAAGCGGCACCGGCGATTCCGACAATCAACAGAATCACCCCGATTCCCAGGAGGACGGGGGAGAGCATGTTGAAAACGTCATAGAACGATGCATACAGTTCGGCGGCACATCCACATGTCGCAGAGCCTATGATCGACAGGAGCAGACCCTCCACGCCGAACCTTATCCAGTCCAATCTTGAGACACCCTTCATGATCCATCCCTTTCGATAACATTGTCGCGAGTCGCATTCGGTCTTCGATTCGCACCGAAGATTAAGCACGCAATTTGCCATATATATAGTGAAACACAGCTGTTATTTCATGATTGTAGCTTCAATTTTAAAATGAGCTTAATAATATGTAGCTACACGATGCATCATGAAAATATCGTACATCGAACGCAACGGCAGAAAGTACGCATACACCTGCACATCCCACAGGGTCCCTGGGAAGAAGAACCCTGTGTCGAAGATGACATATCTCGGCGTGGTTGATCCCGAGTCCGGAGAGATTCTTCCCAAAAAGAGCAGAACGCCCGAACCAATCTGTGATTCGGACGAGGTCGACATGAAGCGTCTTGGGGACGCCCTGCTCGTCATGTCCGTCGCCGAGAGACTCGGGATTCCAGAAGACCTGCAGGCGGTGTTCGGAGACGACCACCGTATGATTCTGGCCATCGCCCTGGCAGAGGCAATCCACCCGTCAACGACGAACCTGGTGGATACCGTCCTCAAATCATCCGCCATCCCCGAACTGCTCGGACTGGAGCCGTCTGAGGTCTCCAAGAGGAATGTGATGAGGGTCCTGAACTCCATCGATCGCCACTCCGTAGAGAGGTTCTTCGTGTTGAGATGGGCAAGAGTCGGTGGTAGCGCCATGGTGTTCTCGCACACTGTATCGCTGTCAGACGGATTCCATGACACCATCGGGGACCTGAGCGGGCTATCCGGTGCCGATGATGTCACCGTCTCCATAATCACGGATTCTCAGGGCTCCATGATCGGATTCTCGCTTGTGCAGCATCCACCCACAGACATCTCTGGGACGATCGAGACGATGGAGCGCATGAGATCCGCAGGCATAGAGTGCGTCTACGTATCGGACACCTCGGTTTCAGCATCGTTGAGGCTGGACGAACTGGTCCTCCGTGACCTGGATTTCATCATTCCGTACTCCGTTGCATCCCCTCAATTCCTACGGATGTACAATGACTACAGCGACCTGTCCGACCAAAAATACACCCACAACTACGACGGCAGCACATACCAGATGAAGGAGGGCTCCGTCAGACTGGTCGTCGAAAACGGGAGGTGTGTCCTGATCCCTCCAGACGATCCGCGCTTCAGAAAACAGGGTGCGTCCCTGAATGTGTTTATGGTGTCCGACCCCCGTATAAACAGAAACACGGTCCGGTCCATGGACGTCATCGTAAGAAGTCTGAAGGCCCGTCTCGACGGCACGATCTCGGACGACCCAGACACGACGCTGTCTTTGATCGCAGGACAGTTTGCACCTCTACTCGGATACACCGTGATGCCTGACGGAACCCTGTCGGTGTCCGTGAAGAGGGATGCCATGAAGAGGTTCCACGAGAACGCTGGGAAGGCATTAATCCTGACCCGCTCGTCATCGTGGGACGACATCATCAAGGCCCGTGAGACGCTGGTGAACATCAACGCCGCGATGGAACAGTTCTTCAAGGGATCCAGATGGGTTCTGAAGTACATTGTGAAAGGCACGGATATGGAAGGGCAGATGTTCGCAGAATTCGTTGCAATGCTAATCTATGACTCCATCCTTAGAACGCTAAGATCCTGTGGGGATGGGTCTGACGTGGACGAGACCGTGTTCGTCGCGTCCACATACATGATGTCAATCATCAACGGCAGGACTGTACGCAGCAACGTGAACAGAAAACAGAGACGGCTGTTCGACATGTTCGGACTGGATCCCTACAAATGCCCGATCGGTTTCGAGACACGGAAGCATGTCGGGATTCACGGCGCCCTTTCTGAAACGAGTGGCCCAGATTGATAGAAGTATCGAATTCAGCTACATAAATCGACAATACCGCGGCCTATTAACGTTATATATATACTCAGTAGAAGAGATTGCATCACATGAACAAGAACGGCATGATTCTGGCTGCTGTTGTCGTCGTCATCATCGTTGTCGCCGCCGCAGCATACGTCGTGCTTTCCGACAAGGATGGGGACTCCGGAAACGGAGATGGCCTGTACGAGGTCGGCGGAAGCATAGGCGTTCAAGTGCACTACACAAACGATCTCGGGGGGAACCAGATGACGTATCCAGAGTACACCGTCACCGGTTACGAAAACGGGGAGGCGATCGTCGAGGAGGGATTACACAACACGACGTATAGGATCGCGGATGGGGGCCTTGTGTCCCTCGCATTCCCGCTCGTGGACTACATGTTCGGGATGACCGTCGTCGGGACGGAGATCGTGACCATCCCCATCGGGGAATACTCGTGCGAGGTCTGGACCGCAGGCGAGGGCGATGACTACTGCGCAGTGTTCGTGGACATCGACACAGGCAATGTGGTCAAGACCATTCAGAACGGAACGATTGGCGGTGTCGGATACACAGAGGAGCGCACCCTGTACATCAGCGAATATCCCATAGATCCGTTCGTGATGACGAACGAGATGGAAATCAGGAGCGGTCTCGGAGTCGGAGACTACGTCACATACACGACAGAGTCCACAGAGGATGACGCCTCGGAGACACATGACACGACGTACACCGTCACTGCCGTCGACGGATTCCTCGTCGAGTACACCATCAGCGGTGAAGACAGCGTGATCACCGACACACTGGATGTCAGAGTCTTCATCGATATGTTCTGTCCTGATGAGACCCAGAACATGATCGCAGACAGGACCGAGACGATCTCGACCCCGTTCGGGGATGCAGAATGCACAGTGCTGTCGAACATGCATCAGGGGTACGGTGCCGAGCAGTGGGTGTCCATGGACACCGGATTCCTCTACAAGTCCGAGACGAACAGGTCCGACGGGATCGCATCGAGCAGCGTCCTCAAGGACACATCTCTGATCTGACGCCTTTAACACCCAACACGCGTTCGGGACACGGCTGAATCTCCAGCCACCGGATGTTCCCGAACGCGACCTTCCCACTGACGACCGGATTGATGCCGAAGAAAAGCCTAATCTGACCATACAACTGTTGTAACGCAATTGTTGAACAGCTATTTATATCGATATAATATTCAAATGTCATGGGATGCATTCAAACCGACAACCCCCCATTCACGTTGGGAGACAGATGCGGAACTCTGATCGAAGGGATCGAGTCCGCACTGGATTCCAACCGCCTTATCGATAGACTGGGATCCCCCGAGATCAGGTATGACAACCGGCTGAGGGCCGTACAGGCCACCGCCGCCATAGAGAACAACAGCCTGTCCCTGAAACACGTCAGGGATCTGATGGACGGGAAGGTCGTACCGGGTTGCCGCCGTGAGATCCAGGAGATCAGAAACGCCTTCGACAGCTATGCCGCGATCGGGAGTCTCGACCCCGGGGATGTCGGGGACCTCCTGAAAGCACACGGCATGATGACGGAGGGCATCCTCTCTAACGCTGGCAGTTTCCGCGACCATGGCGTCGGCGTGTACTCTGGACACGAGCTCGTCCACCTCGCCCCGCCGGCGTGCCTGGTACCGAAACTCATCGACGACCTCCTGGGATGGCTTGACAGGTCGGAGGACCACCCGTTGATCAGGGGATGCGTGTTCCACCACGGGTTCGAGTATGTCCACCCCTTCTCCGACGGCAACGGACGCACGGGCAGGCTGTGGCAGACCCTGATACTGTCGCGCTGGAAACCGCAGTTCAAATGGATTCCTGTGGAGGCCGTGATACTGGAACGCCAGCGGGAGTACTACGACTCTATACAGGCATCCGACGAATCCGGGGACTCGGGGACGTTCGTGGAGTTCATGCTGGAGACGATCCTGGAGGCCGTGGAAACGGAGTCACGAGCATGATTCGGTCATGCTGGCACATCGGGTTTTATGGGTCATTCGGAGACCCCTTCGCATGTGCCAGATGCCCCGGGGTCCGATGGGCGTGTTCGGCCACCTCCCCCTGCAATGCTCATAAGCCGCCCTCCGAATCGGTCGATCATGGACGCTTCAGAGGAGGACCTCATCGGCACGATGGAACATGCCGTGACAGAGATGGACAGAGCTCTGGGCAAGAAGATGTCAGCCATGGTCATATCCGGCTCGGCCACACCTCCGAGACGCAACGTCAGGACGCAGGAGAGCCCCCAGTTCCTGACATCCAGGGTGCTGGTGGTCCCGATGGTGCGCACCCTGGGCTACACCGATGTGACCCTCTCATACAGAGAGCTGGAGCACGCCCCCGGGCTGGTGATAGCGATAACCGCTGCGAACCACCCCCTTAAGGAGGCGTCGGAGAACCTCATCAGGACCATGAAGGCCGAGGACGCGGACCTGGGCGTGGCCACGGACGGGATAAGATGGGTCCTCGCCGAAAGGTACGGGAGATGGCCAAAGGTCGTGTGCATGTCCGACCTCAGGCCGTATTACGTGGAGGTCCTGGACCGCGACAGGTTCAGGACCGCCGTCCAGGAGGACAGGCGCAACCTGCGCCTGTTCTCCAGCCTCTTCTCCAAGAGGCCTCAGGACGAGGGCTGTCCACAGGGCGGGTCGTCAGGGGACCCGACGGCTATGTCAGCTACCACCGAGGAGTAAAGACGGAACCCTCCCGCGAGATGGCTGCACTCGTATCCGCACTGGGTGAGCATCCTCGCCGCGATGTAGCTGCGGAGGGCGCTGTGGCATATCAGGCGGATGCTCCTGTCCCTGGGCATCTCGGACATCCTCGACCTCATGTCGTCCACGGGGATGTTCACCGAGCCCTCTATGTGCCCGCGGGCGAACTCCTCCGGGGTGCGGACGTCCACGAACAGGTTGGACGGGTCCTCTCTCAGCGAGGAGACGTCGTCCCAGAAGAACTGCCTGACCCTGCCTGACACCACGTTGTCTATCACGAATCCCGCCATGTTCACGGGGTCCTTCGCGGACGAGTACGGGGGAGCGTATGCCAGGTCGAGCTCCTCCAGGAGCCTGTAGTCCCCTCCCGCGCGTATCGCGGTGGCGATGACGTCGATCCTCTTGTCGGTCCCCTCGTAGCCGACGATCTGCGCTCCCAGGATCCTCCCGGTGCCCCTCTCGAACAGCGTCTTCACGGACATGTTCCGGGCTCCGGGATAGTAGGTGGCATGGGATGCCGAGTAGGTGTAGACCTTGTCGTAGTCGATGCCTGCGGCCTTCGCGGTCTTCTCGTTGAGCCCCGTGGTGGCGACGGTCATGTCGAACACCTTGATCACCGACGAACCCTGGGAACCCCTGTACTCGCTGGGGATCCCGCAGATGTTGTCCGCCGCTATCCTGCCCTGCCTGTTCGCGGGCCCGGCGAGAGAGATGACAGCGTCCGTCCCGGAGACGAACTCCCTGACCTGCACCGCATCCCCGACGGCATAGATGCTCGGATCGGAGGTGCGCATGTGCGTGTCCGTGACGATGGCCCCCTTGATTCCTGTCTCCAGGCCGACGTCCGACGCCAGATGGGACTCCGGCACCACGCCCAGGGCGACCACGGCCAGGTCCGCGTCCAGCGTGCGCCCGCTCCTCAGGTTCACCCTCAGGGGACCGTCGGTGACGAACCCCGTGACCGCCTCGGACAGCAGGAGCCTGATCCCGTTGGCCCTGAGGCAGTGGTGCACGTCGGCGGCCATGTCCCTGTCCAGTGGCGGCAGGACGTGGTCGGGGCGCTGGACGAGTGTGACCTCCACGCCCATCCCGGCGAGGTTCTCGGCGACCTCCAGACCTATGTATCCGCCTCCGGCCACCACCGCGCTGCGCGGTCTGTTGGTGGTGACGAAGTCGCGCATGGCCAGCGTGTCCTCCACCGTGCGCATGGTCATCACCCTCGGATCGTCCGTCCCCGACATATACGGCATCAGGGGCTTCGCACCGGGAGACAGGATCAGGACATCGTACGGCTCGTCGTACTCGGAGCCGTCGTCGAGCCTCCTGACCCTGACCGTCTTGGAATCCCTGTCGATGGACAGGGCCTCGTTGCGGACCCTGACGTCGATGCCGAAACGTCTCCGGAACGACTCCGGGGTCTGCAGGGTCAGCTTGCCCCTCTCGGTGATCACCCCTCCGACGTAGTACGGGAGTCCGCAGTTGGCGTAAGACACGTACCCTGTGCGCTCCAGGATCACGATCTCCGCATCCTCGTCCAGCCTCCTGAGCCTCGCGGCCGCGGATGCCCCGCCGGCCACTCCACCGATGATCAGAACCTTCATGTGAATCGGAGAAGTAAACGCCGATAAGATATTTTAACACTGTGAATTGTCAGTTTCCGACCACAGCCTGGCACATCTGACCGCACGGTTCCAGCCGTTGATGTGCTCCTGCCGCTCGGCCTCGTCCATCTGCGGCACGAACCTCCTGTCCAGGGACCAGTTCTCCCTGAGGGCGTCCTCGCCGTCCCAGAAGCCGACCGCCAGCCCGGCCATGTACGCGGCACCGAGCGCTGTGGACTCTATGCAACGAGGGCGCTCGACCTCCATGCCTGTGATGTCCGCGAGGAACTGGCACAGGAAGTTGTTCGCGCTCGCGCCGCCGTCGACCTTCACTGAGTGGATGCGGGTCCCGGAATCGGCCTCCATCGCCCTTATGACGTCGTTGGCCTGGAAGGCTATCGACTCCAGCGATGCGCGGGCGATGTGGCAGCGGTTGGTGCCCCTGGTCAGACCCATGATGATCCCCCTGGCGTTCTGGTCCCAGTGCGGCGCACCGAGGCCGACGAACGCCGGCACCACGTAGCATCCGCAGGTGTCCTCGACGCTCTCGGCCATCCTCTCGGTCTCGGCGGACTCCTCGACGATCTGGAGCTCGTCCCTCAGCCATTGCACTGCCGCACCCGCGATGTATATTGATCCTTCGAGCGCGTACTCCGTGGCTCCTCCCGCGTTCCAGGCGACGGTCGTCAGGAGGCCCCTGCTCGTGATCCTGGGATCCCCGCCGATGTTCATCAGCAGGAACCCGCCTGTGCCGAAGGTTATCTTCACATCGCCGCGGTCGAAGCAGGTCTGACCGAAAAGAGCCGCCTGCTGGTCCCCCAGGGCTGATGCGATCGGCACCGACACCCCGATGACGGAGGGGTCGGTGGTGCCGAACACATGTCCCGGCGGGCACGGCGTCGGCAGCATGGCCTCCGGGATCCCGAGGATCTCCAGGAGTTCGAAGTCCCATGCCAGGTCGGTTATGTTGAACATCATCGTGCGGGCCGCGTTGGAGTAGTCGGTCGCATGGACCTTTCCCCCGGTGAGGCACCACATCAGCCACGACTCCACGGTCCCGAAGAGGACGTCGCCACTCTCCGCCCCGTCCCGGGCGCCGGGCACGTTCTCGAGGATCCACCTCAGCTTGGTCCCGGAGAAGTAGGCGTCCACCTGGAGCCCCGTCTTGGACAGAACTGTCTCCCCGAGACCGCGGTCCCTGAGCTCCTGGCAAAAGGCGTGGGTCCTGCGGTCCTGCCACACGATCGCGTTGCACAGAGGCTCCCCCGTGCGCGCGTCCCAGACGACGGTGGTCTCCCTCTGGTTGGTTATGCCCATGGCGACGCACTCGCCGGGATCTATGCCCGGCCTCGACAGGCAGTCGCGTATGACGCCCACACAGGAATCCCTGATCTCGACCGGATCGTGCTCCACCATCCCCGGACCCGGGTAGATCTGCCTCAGGGCCCTCTGAGACACCGCGAGGACCTCTCCCCGACGGCCGAACAGCATACAGCGGACGCTCGTTGTTCCGGCGTCCAGAGCGAGGACGAATCCGGTCATGCGATCATCCGCGGTAGATGTCGTCCAGGCTGAGGAGGAGGACGTTCACGCTCCCCTTGGCGTAGTCGGTCAGGTCGCTGTCGAAACCCGTCCCGGAGAACATGACGAACATCTTGTTCGAACCCTCTATCTTCCTGGAGCGGTCCATCAGCTCATCCAGGTCCTTCCTGGAGAAGGGCGCTCCGTGGAGCCTGCACCTGGCGGTCATAATCCTCCTGACGTCGTTCGCGTTGACGGACGCCACGAAGTCGATTATGGAGTCGCTGGTGTCGTCCTTCTTGCGGAGCTTCCCTATGAAGGAGTACTCGTACGTGTGGGTCACGTAGTCCATGCACACGGACTTGAACCCGCGCTCCACGTAGGCGTCGATGTCGTCCCTGGCGAGCTCGAACGAATCCGTGGGTGACTCGAACTCCACATGATGGGTGTACCTGTAGACGACCTCGTAGAAGAAGCGTATGATGTTGCTGCCAATCGTGTACACCGCCCTGCGGGACATCCCGGAAGACACCTCCTTCTGGACGAGCCCCTTGTGCTCCATGTCCTCCAGCATCTTCGAGCAGTAAGACGCGCTTATGTCGGCCCTGTCGGCGATGTCCCTCACGTTCTGAGCTCCCGACGCCATGGCAGACAGCACCTTGACGCAGGCGGAGCTGACCTCCGTCTCCGCGGCCACGAGACCCTCCGCCTCCAGCGAGTAGACGGACATGTGGTCGAAGAACTGGTCGCGGATCACCTCCTCCGGCTTCCCCACGAACAGCCTCTGGTACGCAGGCGTCCCCCCGACGATGCTGTACGCGGTCAGATGCTCCAGCGGCGTGTAGTCGGGATGGAAGCCCTTGCACTCCAGATACGTCATGGGCTTCAGGTCCAGGGTGTAGTAGAACCTGCCGAAGATGGAGCTGTCGTTGTCGCAGACTATGAGCATCATCTTGGTTCCCGGCAGCTCGCGGTTCATGAAGGTGCGGAGGTACGAGTTGAACTCCGGGAAGTTGTAGACCAGGTCGCTGTAGCGGTCGATGATGACCACGACCCTCCTCTTCCCGCAGAGGCTCTTCAGAGCCGGGAAGAGGTCCATGATGTCCTCGAAGTGGACGTCCCTGCCTGCGAACCTCGAGATGTTACGGCACATCTCCTCGATGTTGTCCGACTTCAGGCCCGGCACGCCGGTCAAGTACACGTGCGGTTTGTCCGCGCAGAACGCGCGCAACAGCGTGGTCTTCCCCAGGTGGCGGCGACCGCATATGGCGCACGCTACAGGCACCTTCTCATACACACCCTCCAGGTACTTCAGCTCCTCAGAGCGACCCACGCATCCATCCATAGTCCTGTATTCCATTGGAAGATAATTAAAGAACACGTTTTGGACCTCGGACCTTCACCCAGGGTCAGGGCTGGCATGCCTCTCGGAAATCGGGTCGGAATCCTTCGGGTCCGTACGAAACTTCGTCGGCATCTGAATGATACCTGAAGTTTCATTTATATACCACGACCTTCGGGAAATCAGGTGTCGGCTCATGAATGATATCCTGTTCATGATGGTCGTACCGTTCATCGCGGCATGCCTACTCCTGGTCGTCAGGAACGACAGGGCCAGGGCGGCGATTGCCGAGGTCGCGGCAGCGATCATCATCCTGTCATCGGTCTGGGTGGCGTACAGCTACCTGGGTGAGCCCCAGACGTTCGGGTTCCACAGCGAGACGATAGGCACCCTCATGTTCGTCGTCGAGGTCATCCTGGGACTCGTCATAATCTATCTGGGAATAAAGCACAAGAAATACGCGGCATCGGCCCTGGGGCTGGTGCAGCTCTGCATGTCATTGTACTTCGAGTTCGCCCTGAAGGAGGGCATCGAGGTCGAGAACGCACTGTACATAGACGACCTGTCCATCATAATGGTGCTGATCATCGGAATAATCGGCAGCCTGATCTGCGTATATGCGGTCGGCTACATGAGGGACTTCCAGGAGCACCACAAGGACGAGAAGGACCGCAGGCCGTGGTTCTTCTTCCTGCTGTACACTTTCCTTAGCGCGATGTACGGCATCGTCCTGTCCAACGACCTCGTCTGGATGTTCTTCTTCTGGGAGATCACCACACTGTGCTCCTTCGCCCTCATCGGCTACACGAAGACGGAAGAGGCGGTCAACAACTCGTTCAGACAGCTGATATTCAACCTCGTGGGCGGGATCTGCTTCCTCGCGGCCCTCATGGTGCTCGCGTCCGAGTACGGTTACCTCGACATGGAGTCGCTCCTCGCCGGCGACAGCGGCGAGAAGTGGCTGCTCCTGGTCGTTGGCCTTCTCTGCGTGGCAGGAATGGTCAAGGCGGCCCAGATGCCCGTACACACGTGGCTCCTCGGCGCCATGGTCGCGCCCACCCCCACATCCGCTCTCCTGCACTCATCCACCATGGTCAAGGCGGGAGTGTTCATGGTCCTGAAGCTCTCCCCGCTGATGATGACCGACGGCGACCCCAACCTGGTCGGCTACATGGTGATGTCCGTCGGAGGCCTCACGTTCCTCCTGGCGTCCATGGCGGCGATCTCGCAGTCCAACGCCAAGAGGGTCCTCGCGTACTCCACCATCGCCAACCTCGGTCTGATCGTGGCGTGCGCCGGTGTCGGAACTCCCGAGGCGGTCTGGGCCGGAATCATGCTGACGGTGTTCCACGCGATAACCAAGTCCATGATGTTCCTCTGCGTCGGTACGGCCGAGCACCACATAGGCAGCAGGGACATAGAGGACATGGACGGACTGTTCGTCAGGATGCCGAAGCTGGCCATCATGATGATGATCGGAATCGCCGGCATGTTCCTCGCCCCGTTCGGTATGCTCATATCCAAGTGGGCGGCGATGACGTCGTTCGTCGACAGCGAGTACATCGTCCTCATCGCCTGCATCGTGTTCGGAAGCGCGGTCACGTCGTTCTACTGGACCAAGTGGCTGGGCAAGCTCGCGTGCACCGCATCCAATGCGGAGAACTGCGAGGAGACCGTCCGCAAGCAGGAGTGGTTCGTGCTAGGATGCCTCGCCATCCTCACCATCGCGGTCTGTGTCCTCTACCCGGTCATATCATCGGAGGCCATCGTTCCCTACCTCGAGGGCGTGTTCGATGTCGGATCCGGCGCACTGGTACCGCTGCTGGAGTCCAACAACATGTACATCGTCATCCTCATGGTCATCGTGCTCGTCCTCCTGCCCCTGCCCTTCTTCGGCAGGACCAAGAAGAAGGTCGTGCCCAACTACATGGCAGGGGTGGGGATCGACGACCAGTCCTACGTCGGATCGATGGGGACGACGGTCGACGTCAGCCTCAGGAACTGGTACATGAACCCCTGGTTCGGCGAGAGCCGTGTCGGAAGGATAGGCGAGGTCGTTACGGCGGTTGTCATCGTCATCGTCATTCTCGCCATCATCGGAGGTGTTTCCATATGAGTGACTGGATTTGGATCGTTGCGGGGATCTTGTTCATCGTCATCGGACCCCTCATAGGATGCATCCTCGCGGGAATCGACAGGAAGATCGCCGCCAGGATGCAGAGCCGCAAGGGGCCGCCTGTGCTCCAGCCGTGGTACGATGTGAAGAAGTTCCTAGCAAAGGAGCAGGTCACGCCCAACAAGGTGCAGGACTTCTACGTCATGGTGTTCCTGCTGTTCACGATAGCCACGGGAGTCCTGTTCTTCACCGGGCAGGACTTGCTGCTGATCATCTTCACCCTGACGCTGTCCGAGACGTTCCTGGTCCTGGCCGCGTACTCCTCGGGTTCCGTCTACGCCCAGATCGGGGCACAGAGGAAGCTGTACGTCGCCATGGCCTACGAGCCAATCATCCTGCTGATGGCCATCTGCTACTACCTGGAAACGGGCAGCTTCAGCGTGGCCGACATCGCGGAGAGCGGGTCGATGGCGTTCGTCCCGCTGCTCGGTGTGTTCCTGGCGTTCCTGTTCGGACTGACGATGAAGCTCAGGAAATCCCCGTTCGACCTCAGCCTCTCCCACCACGCCCACCAGGACATCGTGAGGGGAATGGCGACCGAGTTCAGCGGAAGGACCTACGCGTCCCTCGAGATCGCCCACTGGTACGAGTCCATCATGCTCCTGGGCATGATGGCCCTGTTCTTCGCAGACGGCACATGGGCCGGAGCGGTCGTCGGAATAATCATCGCCCTGCTGGCATGGATCCTGGAGACCTGGATAGACAACGGTTTCGCCAGGATGAAGTGGCAGACCGCGCTGAAGAGCGGATGGGTGGTCGGACTGATCCTCGGAGTCGGCAACGTGGCCGTGCTCCTGCTGATATGAGGCGATCTGTATGTCTGGAACAACGAAATCACCATGGATAATGCACTACGACGCCTCGAGCTGCAACGGATGCGACATCGAGGTGCTCGCCTGCCTCACCCCCGTCTACGACGTGGAGAGGTTCGGCGTGATCAACACCGGCGACCCCAAGCAGGCGGACATATTCCTGATCACGGGGGCCGTCAACGACCAGAACAAGGAGGTCGTCAAACAGCTCTACGACCAGATGCCCGAACCGAAGGTCGTCGTCGCAGTGGGCATATGCGCCTGCTCCGGCGGGATCTTCAGGGACTGCTACAACATACTCGGCGGGGTGGACAAGGTCATCCCCGTGGACGTCTATGTCCCGGGATGCGCCGCCAGGCCGGAGTCCATCATCGACGGGGTCGTCAAAGGACTCGACGTCCTCGAGAAGAAACGCCTTAAGCTCCGCGAGGAGGAGGGGAGGAAATGACCGAAGAGATCAGACAGACGTTCGAGACGGTCTCCCCCGAGGACATCCCGGGGACGGCCGAGAAGATGAAGGCCGAGGGGTACAGGCTGATACAGCTCTGCGGGGTGACCAAGGAGGGCTGCACAGAGCTGCTCTACAGCTTCGACAAGGACTTCGCCGTCAGGAACCTGAAGGCGGTCGTCCCGTTCGGGCAGCCCGTCGGGAGCATCACGCCCTGGTACTGGGCGGCTTTCGTGTACGAGAACGAGGTCCACGACCTGTTCGACGTGGAGTTCACCGACAGCAAACTGGACTACAAGGGCAACTTCTTCCGCATGAGCAAGAAGGCGCCGTGGAAGGGGCCGGAGGCCGCACCGAAGGAGGGATCCTGATGGGAAAGAGAACGATCGTCCCGTTCGGCCCACAGCACCCCGCCCTCCCCGAACCGGTCCACCTGGACCTGGAGCTCGAGGACGAGACCGTCGTGCGCGCCATCCCCTCGATAGGGTACGTGCACCGCGGACTCGAGAAGCTGGCTGAGAAGAGGGACTACAACGACATGATCTACGTCATGGAGAGGGTCTGCGGGATCTGCAGCTTCGGCCACGGCTGGGGCTACGCCGGAGCCGTGGAGGGCCTGATGGGCGTCCAGATCCCGGACAGGGCCGAATGCCTGAGGATCATGTTCCATGAGCTGTCCAGGGTCCACAGCCATCTGCTGTGGCTGGGGCTCCTGGCCGACGGGCTCGGATTCGACAGCCTGTTCATGCACTGCTGGAGGATCAGGGAGAGGGTCCTGGACGTCTTCGAGGCAATCACCGGCGGAAGGGTGGTCATGTCCTTCTGCAAGGTCGGCGGGGTCAGGAAGGACCTCACACCGGAGATGCTCAAGATGGTCAAGGACACCTGCGACATGATCGAGAACGAGATGAGGAAGACCGGCCTGGTGTTCATGAAGGACACGTCCGTCAGGAACAGGCTGTGCGGAACCGGCGTCCTGAGCCGCGAGGACATCATAGACCTGAGCGCCGTCGGCCCCGTCGCCAGGGGATCCGGCGTCAACAACGACGTCAGGTCCGTCAACCCCATGTACAGGGACCTGGGATTCTCCCCCGTCCTGTACGACGACGGCGACTGCTGGTCCAGATGCATGGTCAGGGTGGACGAGATCATGCAGTCCCTCGACATGATCAGGAACGCTGTCAGAGACCTGCCCGACGGCGATGTGTCCGTTCCCGTCAAGGGCAGCGCGCCCGTGGGAGACTATGTCTTCCGCGTGGAGCAGCCTCGCGGGGAGGGATTCTACTACGTGCAGGGCAACGGATCCAAGTTCCTGAGCCGTGCAAGGGTCAGGACGCCCACGAACATCAACATCCCCGCCATGACGAGGATGCTGCAGGGATGCAACCTGCAGGACGTGTCCATGCTGGTCATCACCATCGACCCCTGCATCAGCTGCACGGAGCGCTGATAGCATGGCCGTGATGAAGTTCGGCGGCAGGCTGATCCGCAACCTGTTCTCCAAGCCGGAGACCAGGTTGTACCCGTCGGTTCCCAGGGAGTATCCCGAGAGGAGCAGAGGGCACATAGAGTTCGACCCCTCCAACTGCATAACGTGCAATATCTGCGGGAAGAAGTGCCCCACGGATGCGATCAAGGTGGACAAGGGCTCCAGGACGCTGACCATCGACAGGATGAACTGCATCCAGTGCGGGTACTGCGTCGAGTCCTGTCCGAAGAAATGCCTGAGCATCCTCCCAGGATACACAGCCCCCGGTGCCGAGAAGGTCATCGAGACGTTCCCGATCCCGGAGAAGCCGAAGGAAGAAACCCAATGATC
>ERZ1673744.1808-NODE-1808-length-17710-cov-10.980176_pt1 | contig 17710 bp, 20 predicted proteins | sample MGYA00580207_ERZ1673744 | MGnify/ENA primary metagenome ERZ1673744 (study PRJEB41218, sample SAMN15661751) | gut metagenome | host: Homo sapiens | place: Canada: London | collected 2015-08-20/2019-03-30 | study: EMG produced TPA metagenomics assembly of... | reverse complement strand
AATTAAAATTTGCCTACGAAAAGAAAAAGTGTAGTGTATCTATTGATACTTTACATATTATATAATGAAGTGTGTGTTCACCTTGATAGCCAGAATATTGCGTTGGTGGGGACAGGCTTTTTTCCAAGCTACAGATTGTCGAATTGTGTCAATACAAAATTCTTATGACGACACCTCAGAGCGACTTTAATACACCTGCCATATTAACTTTTTCGGTAAAAAAAGAAAGACGGCAGCTTTGATTATTCGAAACCGCCGTTAGGCCGCTGTATCTTGTTTAGGAGCAAAAAAAAAAACTGCCCCACAACAACGTTTTTTATTTATCGTTTATGGCAACCATATGTGGCAAAACTCTACTTAAATATTTTAATTGTTATGTAGGTCGGCGGCGTTTCCGCCGCTTCCCCCATTAAGAACTGTACGTGCGACTTTCACCGCATACAGCTCCGATAATTCAGAATTTAGTTCTCATGAAACTAAATCGGCTCATTCGTACATTCACAGGCAGTGGGCCCCGATAAAGCTCCCTTTCGGGACAAGCGTGAGCGGTTGCGTTTCCCTATCCGCTTCAAAAAGTAAGCATCCCAAGTCGGGTCATACGGATTGGCCTCACATTTTACCTTAACATGCCGTCTAATCGGTATGTCGGCCAGTTTCATGAGTTTGAAGACAGCATCCTTCTCACCATCTTTGTACTTGATGCCGAAAATCCAATCTCGAGTGCCGGCTCTGATAAAGTATTTGTCTTTTATCCATTCTTTCGACTTGTTCGTGTGCCTTCGATAAGACCATCTTTTTAGCTGTAAAATCAAGATATGGTCTATCTTGCTGAACGTAGTTTTCGATACCACACTGCTATAATAGTTTCCCCAGCCTCGCAACACGGGGTTGAGGGCTTCTATCAGCCTTTGTTGTGCAACGGCCTTGTTCTTACCGAACACGACTTCATGCAGTTTTTCAGTAAAGCGTTTCACGCTTTTGGAGGATGGCTTGATTAACAATGTACCGTCGTATTTCCGGACATTGAACCCCAGAAAGTCAAACCCCTCGCTGATGTGTGTTATCAGTGTCTTTTCTTCGGACAGCGTGAGGCCACGCTCCCCAAGAAACTCAGTCAACATGCGTTTTATATCCTCCAGTATATCCCGTCTGTCTGCCGTGACGATAAAATCGTCTGCGTAGCGCACGCAATTCACTTTCGGACAATAGAGCTTTCCGTTGATATATCCCGCCTTGTACTTGTCTTTCAGCATCCTTTCCATGCCGTCAAGAGTGGCATTGGCGAGTGTCGGTGAGATGATACCGCCCTGCGGGGTACCCTCCACGGTGGGTTGGAGCAATTTGTTGAATACCACTCCGCTTTTCAGCCATTTCTCCAAGATGTACTTGTCGATCCGTACGTTATCGGGAAGCCATTCGTGACTGATGTGGTCGAAACATCCTTTGATGTCTCCCTCCAGTATCCACTGGGGGGAGTTGTCTCTGCTTAACCATCTGTGTAGGGCGTCAATAGCATCCGCCGTGCTTCTGAACTTCCTGAATCCATAAGAGTTGGCGTCCGCTGTTGTCTCCGTAATGGGTTCCAAAGCCATCAGATAAAGAGCCTGCATGGCTCTGTCCCTCATGGTCGGAATCCCGAGTGGTCTCATCTTTCCGTTCTTCTTCGGTATGTTGACCCTTTTCAGCGGGAGGGCTCTGTACCCTCTCCGTTTCAAAGAACACACTGCGTTCATCTTCTTGGCATCGGTGTCCCATAATACATGGTCGACTCCTGCCGTACTTTTACCTTTATTGGTTGTCACTTTCCTTACCGCCAAAACTTTGGCTTCAAAGGACGTGACAAGAAGATGCTGCAAGGCTTTCACCTTGTTGTATCTTCTTGCTTTCTGAGCCTTTGCTATTCTGATTTGCAGCTGCCTTACCTTTTGTTCGCATCGTGCGAAGTCTATTCCTTTCCACACGGTCTTGCGTCTGGCTGAAGATGCACACTCGGCTTGCGCCTTGTTCCTTTGCTGTTTCCTCATACTTGAAGTTCTACAATTCGTTTCACAAAGAATTACCCTGTGGAAGTCTGCCCGCTTTCGCGTAGGGTGACGTTGAAACCTTTATCCAGGGCATTACACCATGGCATTCGCTTTCTCCACAATCCTTTACCCGCACCTCATTCGGCCGCTCTTACAATTGGCCACCCATCGGTTATTGGCTGACGGGAGAGATACGGGCTTACCAAGTTTCGCACAAATAACTGACGACCGACTTAGACTCCGCCTATCCACCAGCAGTGCGACATCCGTGTAGCACGATGTAACAGCGTACTATCCTGACTGCTTGCCTTTTGGAATGGCCCATAAATATCCGTGAGCTAATTCATAGTCACGATGGTACGGCGATTCACTTAGGTTACTCATATCAGTCAGCTTTGACATTCTTCGCCTATGATGCTTAGGTTGGAACGTCGTTGTCAAGAGGGCTTCGCACCCGACCGTTGCCAGTCACGCACGCCTCTTTAGGCTACTATTGACGGAACAATAGGTTCAGACACGATGCTGAACAATTATTTGTGCGACCTCTTGTCGGACGTTTCTTTCTAAGGTAGTCAATATCCCTTGTTTAGGTTTTCTAGAATTTCATAATACCTCTTTGTCGCAAGTTCACTTGGAAAACCCTTTTTACAGAAAGAGAGGTTTGCCAACTTTGGCACAACACGCTCTACCATAATTTTTCCATCAACCGTTTTAGATTTGAGAGTTTCAAAGGCCTCAAGGAAACGACGGTCATTTTTGGCATAGTCATAGAAAGACAAGACATATACATATTCAAACAAATTGTAGTTTCTGAATGGATATTCGACCTGCATAAATAGCGTACCAATTCCATAGTGGCATGGGCCGATTGGCTTACGAATAATCCAATGCCCCAGCAAAAATTCAACAGCTCTATCCAGTGCAGGCTCATTGTTGAGATATTGACTAAAACGAAATGTGTCAAGCGCTTTGAGCGTCGGTTGCGGATTTGAGTACCCGGTTTCTTCCCCATGTCCGAAAGAAAATTTATTGCACCGCCAACCGCCATCTTGATACTGGGTATCTAAGAAATGCTGAAAAGTTTTTTGAAGTCTTTCGTCCCCGGCATATCCCATGTGGCATAGCACGTTGGCGGCAATCGCCGTTTGGCAAGGATAGATACCTCCTGTCGGGTATATTCTAAATCGCCCATCCCCCTGCCATGCACTGAAAATCAAATCCGCGGCCGCTTTCAAAATAGGTCCTTGTGGTGACATTCCAAGCTCCAAAAGATAAAGCACACTATCAAAAGTGGAAAAGGGAGAGCCTTTAAGCAGTTTATTGTCTGGCGTCGCCCAAAGGTCTGCACCGTTATCATGCCGGTGAGATAGTATCGCTGCAACGTCTGATAGATACCGTTTGTCTATTGCCATTTCCAACTCCTATTTATAAAGTAATTTCATTGCCATACTATTTTGCCCTATCCAATACATTGTTGGAGGTCAATGTGAGCCACGGCAACAGGTAGTATTGCCTAAAAAAGTCGTTGCCCACCGAAAGCGGAACGGTAAAACCGTTAGCCGTTACCAATGTGCCGAATTGCTCAACAACCCTCTCGATCCAATCTTCGGGCTTATTGATAGCACAAAATTCCATGACCATACTCTTTTCAACACACTTCTTAAATCCCTGACATATCTGACTTGCCAATATCTCAAAAACATATTCACGAACGGAGGCGTAAACCATTCTTAAGTCCAATGTGTTCTGAAAAGTCAATCGTAGCTCTCTTTTCATTGCCACAGGAAATACCAACTCAATGATCCTCCATTTTTTCATTCTCCATATCGAACTCCCGCAGGCAGCAAGGCTCTTATTTTGTTATTGTAAAAACAGTTATATATCCACTTTTCGTAATATCTACAAATGGCGTGTCTGATACGATTTCCATCCTTTCAATATCACTTCTCAAGGGTAATCGGTAGTGATGTCACAACTTCCCAAACTCTCTGCAAATCGCACGGAAATGTGGCTTTTATGTTTGACGTTACGACCATAAAGTTTAGTATTTCAGAAACATGTCGTTATCCCACGAATCCGTCTTTGTAGAAATTATACCACTTGTCAATCTGCTCGGGACTGTTGGCTTTCAGTAACATAAGCATCTCACGAGCAAATTCCAAATGTCCTACACCGTTTACCGTAACGATATTTTTATCACTGACCGCCTGTGCTTCTACATAATCTGCTTCATTTGTGCATTTATCACCATCCCAGTGTTTGAGTTGGTCGAAACCATTGCCTGTATGTTTCATGTTGTTCAGGAAAGCATGCGAACATGGGAACGAAGCTCCGTTGCATGTCGCCCCAACGATTTTACCGTTATTCAAAGCCTCTTGTACCAAAGAAGCAACAAGTTCCACTTAGGGAGAATACCAACGGTTGCCACCGATGAGTATCAAGGCGGCATGATCTTTCGGCATATTCTCGAAAGAATAATCGGGCAAAGTTCTAAAACCTCCGATGGAACGAACTGCGTCCAATATCGGAGCAACGGTATGCACTTCGTACTTGATTTCACTGCCGGTATCACTCCTACATGAAGGGCCGTAGAGAGGGCCGCCCCTCCCAATCAGCGTATTCATTGAGCAAAATGAATAATACTGTCTGTTTCATCTGTCCATATGTTTTTTTCACAATAACTTCGTTGCAAGTCTGTAGGTAAAGTGAATTCGTGGATTGGCCAGGTCCCATTGTTGAATTTCATTCCGTATCAATTCTGCGTGCTCCTTACTTATGTCCCTCAAGGAATTTCCCACAGATTTCCTTAAATACTTGCTTTCATGTGCCTTATGCTTACTAATTAACGCAATGGCAATTGACGGATTCTCGTTGAAGAAAGGACGACCTGTCCAAATCCTTAACCCTTCAGTTACGGCACGGATAACATTCGGATTATCGTCATTTATCCACTCTTCGATGAGAGGTAAGGACGCTTCGTATCCTCCGCATTTACAAACTTCATCAAAAGCCATTGCAAGCATTTCCTGTACACGCCAATTCCTGTCTATACTGACGGTCCCTTTCAGAAAACAAAGAGCATTATTGTTCTCTGTTGCCAATCTGCCCAATATCGTTGTTGCCAACATTCGGAATTGATAGGCATCATGCCTGAACAGTTCAAGGGCAAGTTCAAAACATTGTTCCTTCGAGTATGCGGGAAGGATTTCATCAGCCCCGTCAATAATGTGCTGAAAACCGTGCTCTATTTGCTGTATTTTGTTTAATAAATTATCTAGATCCATTCGTTGAGTGTAAAATTCTTCAATCGTCCATTTTTCTTATCGGATGCCGGATTACAGTTCTCAGCTTTTCGGGAGCTACTTTTCGAGCGTCACTGAGATAAATTTCATGATGCATACGTTTATCTGCGATGTCGAGGACGTAACCTCGGCTCTCCATATATTCGTGCATGCGTGCAATAGTAGCCGGTTCATCATCATAAGACCCAATGTGCATGCATTGAACGCATATCCCTTCATCATAGGTCAGGAACTCCACCTTGGAAAAATCGGATTTCTTTTTCTTCTTTGCCTCCTTGATTGCCCACTCAAAATCAGCTTTTGTCACAAAATCCGGAAGGCGGATTGCTGAAATCCACTTGAAGTTTCCCTTACGCGCATAGTCGATACCTGTTGCGCCATCCTGCCACCAGAAGCCTTCAAGCGGTGGCACGACATAATCGAAATATCCTTCGATCCGATAATCGCTTTTTTGGCTCATTTTCACCGTAAAAGCGATTCCATACAAAAGCCCGATCGACTGTTTGTATTCTCCTTCCCGCTCATTCGGATCACCTTGCCCGCGGACCGTCATGTAGTTCATGCTTGGAACGGTAACGATGCCCGGTTCTCGGGAGGGCATATAAAACTCTTTGTATTCTTTCTTATAGTCAAAAGCCATTGTTTATACCTCCATTTTATCTATTTGTTGCTTGTTTTAATATGCATCTTTATCTTCTTCATGGCCCAATCATAATGGCTTGCCGTTGTCGAAACACAGTAGGCGCCGAGCGTGGAAGTACCCGTCCAGTCGAACGAGCCATTGGCAAAGAGTTCATCATTGGAGAATTGCTCCAGCAGCGCCATTACCTCTTTGTGACTCTCTTTCAACTTCGCCTTTGCTTCTGTCAATGGCGTGCTTTGATGCTTCCTCCAAAACTCTGCGTTCATTGCCGGATAGGTTTTCCAGTTGTACGGTTTGGGCAGAAAGGTCTTGTACTCGCCGTTAAGATTGGTCTTTATCCAACTCAGTAGCAGTTGATGCCACTCGTACAGATGTACAAGCACATCACGCAGGTTCCTGTCCCTGCTCCAATGTGTTTCTTTACCGGCCGTTGCCATTTCTTCAGCAAAGGCTGCTTGCTGCTGTTCTTCGATCATACTGTCGATGAGTTTCCACATCTTGTCGAATTGTCCGTTGGCGGATGCTGTCAAATCCGCTTTTGTCGTTGCTCGTGCCATAGTCGTTATCACTCATGTTTTATATAGTTCTTTGGTAAAACTCCAGCCAATGCCCGTCGGGGTCTTCAAAAGTCAGCAACTTGCCGTATGGCTCTTCTCTGATGTTCCCGATGATCTTCACATTTTTGCTTCTCAACTCATCCCGAACAAGTTCGATGCCCTCCACCTCAAACATAATCCTTGTTTTACTCGCAACGACTTCGCCTTTGCTCTCCGGTCTTTTCAGGATGGCAAACGATGTCTCGCCCAAAGCGAACCCTATCCAGTCACCATCAATGGCTTTTATCTCAAATCCGGTATTGCGATAGAATTTTTTCGAGCGTTGTAAATCGCTGACATAAATCCAGCAGGCATATATCCTTTTAACCTTCATCCTTATCATGTTCTTTTTCCGCACTCCGTGCAAACATTTTCGTGCTTTTATTGATCTATTAATTCTTGTATCTCGTTAAGATGCAACTCAATATGCCCCAAATATCCATCAATCATTTGGCGAAGAGTCACGGTTATACCCTCAAAATTCTGCCATGAGTTTTCAAGTTTAGTATGGTCAACCGATTTTATCACTTGAATCATATGCAGATTATAATACTTCCACAACTGAATGCTAATATTCCAATCAGCATTTTGATAATCTTGTAAAGCAATCCACAAGTCATTATCCTGTTGATAATCGGGAAAATCAAGTTTATCATTGTACTGTAATCGAACCATACGTTGATGATTATTTGCGGCGGAATCGATCAAATGACCCATAATCTGTTTTATAGTCCTGCTTTGTTTATTTCTCTTGTTGGTAATTGTATCAACTGGTAAATCAATCAATTTTTGCGCCCAAATATCAATATACCGTAGAATCCCATTTGTAACATTTGAAAAATCCATTTTTAGCACTCATTTTAATATTCATGAAATGTCTTCTAATAAATCTTCACTCCATTTTTCTCTGGGTAATTCACAACATATCTCAATCAAATTGTTTTCAGGATCTCTGAAATGAGCAACCCTGGAACCCCATCCTGCAATATACTTTGGTTTATCAACGAAATCTACTCCATTATCGGTCAATATTTATAGGTCTTGTCCACATTATCAACCTTTAAAACAATTACGGTTTTTTCTCTATTATTTGATGGCAATGTTTTGTCTAAGTTGCCAATCTCTTTTGCCATTAAATCAGATTTAAAAATTGAAAAGCCCATGTCATGGGATTCTATTCCAATATCAAAACTGGCATAATCTCCTCCGATTTTTCCCCAGGTCACCTTTAATCCAAGCTTCTCGGAATAAAATCTAAAACATTTGTCAAAATCTGACACTAAAAGTCTAATGTAGTTTAACTTCATATTTTTATCAATTCCTCCTTCTGTTCTCCTTGTCGAAGCTGGAGATGTTAACTTTCGGCAAAGGATTTTTTCTTGATAACGCAAAGATAATGAATTTATTGCAAAAAGATCCAAAAACTTTCGGGTAAAAGCTAGGTGCTTTTAATAGGTTCCTTACGAGTTTTTCCGTATATCGTATTTGGCACTCGAATGCGACTGAACTTGAAGGAACTCCCACGACAGTAATAACGGGGGACTGCGAGCCGCTACCAGAGCAGGTGGGAAAGGCTGCCTGAAAACCGTTCCTCTTAACGTGCGACAGTCTAATTCTTGCAGGAGGTACTTACGGTGGAGAATGGGTGCGCGATGTATCCATCAACTCTTGGAATGCGGCGGCGTTGCCTACCCCTAAGGAGGAGGCTTACTCTTTGTGAAGTGTTACTACCGAGGATCGCACGATGATTGGCCACCAGTAGGGACCACATCATTCGGGCACTGGCTGTGCTTATGATTACCATATTATAAACAATGACCGGCAGTTCCTCCGTCAGGCATATATTGCCGGCAAGAATACCATGGCTGCACGCGAACAAGATGCTTTCGACAGCAACCATGGGTTGTTTACAGGCCCTTCGGTCTTCAATGATGGCATTGCGGGTTATGAGGAGCCTATTTATAATCCACAAATAAAGGACAGTTATGTTTTGGCACATCCTGAATCGAAAAATATTAAATATTTGAGTACTAATTGTGTGTATTTTCAAACTTATAAGACGCTGGCCCTAATGGCGAAAGCCTGTGGTGACAAATGTTCTGTGAATGGCTATGAACGTAAGGCAAAGGCACTGAAAACAAATATTCGCAGAAATCTCTATGATCCGCAGGCTAATAAACTCTATTATCTCATGGACGAATATGGTACATTGCACAAATACCAAGAGGGTTTGGGGCATGCTTTTGCTATTCTCTTTAGCGTGGTAAACAAAAAGGAGGCACGCAGTATTATTAAAAAGGTATATATCGGCAAATACGGATTGCCATCTATTTATCCAGCCTTCAAACGATTCAAGGAACATCCCGGTCGTCACAACCAGATACTTTAGCCTTGCGTGGGTGCTTTTTGGGCCGATGCCTGTCACAGTGTGGGCATAAACGAGCCTTTCCTTAAGGAATTGTTTTGTCAGGCTGACATGGCCATCAACATCAACAACCACTGCTTTTACGAGGTCTACAATGAGAATACGGGCAAACAGAATGGTAGTTAGCAGATTGATCATCGGTGGGAGTCTGTATATGACCAAGCTTGGTCAGCCACAGGCTATATTCGCATGATACTCTACGATGTACTAGGTGTGCGCTGTACTCTCAAGGAGATTACTTTCCATCCCGACAAGGCTTTGATGAAGGAAATAGGATTCAAAAGTCTGAATGGGCTAAAGTTTAGAGGAAAAAAAATTAATATAGGAAAACGTTGCATGTGAATGAAATCTCTTATTCGTCCTTCAACGTTTTTTGCCAATTCATAAAAGAGAGAAAATACTGGAGCAAAGGGCACTTTTTCAGTGCCTTCAAGTGAAATCCCCCTTTGTTGGTTGCCTATGAGGGTTATTTTTAAACCAATAGAAACAGAAAAACTTGTTTTTGTCATATATAAAGCGTATATTCGCATTGAAAAAATGTTCTTTGAGTGATGCTAAAGAAAACTGAATATAGCAATTCGCTCGTTGTATATTATTTAATCAATATTTTTGCATTTCTAAATCGTTACCTATTGGTAATAAACAAATAATTTCTATTTGATTGAAAATAAAATAGAAATTATTTGCTATATTTCGGCATAATTGTTCTTTAGAGATGTAATAATATTGTAAATTTATTTTTGAAAATAATATTGATAGATTTAGTTAAATATTATATTTTGCTATAATTAAATACCGATTGAATCACAGAGCAAAACATAGTTTATGGTAACCAAGAAAACTCAGAATTTTGCAGAAATGATCCGCTGGAGCAGGAGATACTGCAATGATGTTATCCGTTTGAGCGGTGAATGGATTGACAGATTTTTCTCTCTGGGCGAATCTGTCCTAAAAATATTAGTGTTGTCTCTCCAAGAGGAGATAATAGACCAAGGAGGAGGAATATTCCCTGCATTAAGGAGCAGAAATGTGGTCGGATGTTGCGCATTGATGTACTATCCAGATGTCGGAGGGTATGATGGCACTTTCTCCGGTCGGACCTAAAAAAGGGAGCGATTTCCTGTTGAGTATTTCCCTGTTGAAATATGCCCGTTGGAACATTTGTTACTGCCTGCCCATACAGATGCCCAAAGAGGAAAACAGCTACATTGGACATCATCCGTGAGAACATATGACAGGCAGAAGAAAACAATATTTCTCAAGTGAATCCGCCGTTGAATTTTTATAAGAATAGAAATGAATATTGATACTACATTTATTATCGCAGATAACCAAGATATAACCAGAAGAGGCATGCATGGATATATTTCTGATCTATTTGAAGGATGCCGCACTGAAAATGTAGCCAACAAGCGAGAGCTTGTACACAGCTTAACCAAATATAAGAAAAGTCTTGTCATTTTTGATTATACGTTGTTCGACATGAATGGCGTGGAAGAGTTTCTAATTATAAAAAACCGCTTTCCAGATGTCCACTGGCTATTATTCTCAAATGAACTGAGCGAGCAGTTTATTCGGAGACTGAGTATAGAAAGGAACGTTGGAATGATGCTTAAAGAGAGTACCAGCGAGGAAATCCTCTCAGCATTGAAATGTATGGCTTGCGGAGAGCGTTTCCTCTGTCATCAGATAACTGATCTGTTAATAAGCAATTTAAGTAAACAGGAACAACATTCTGTCCTCACCGCTACGGAAATAGACATTCTTAAGTTGATAGCGCGCGGAAAATCAGTTAAGGAAATAGCTGCGGAAAGGATATCAAGCGTTCATACCATTACCACGCATAAAAAGAATATATTCAGAAAACTTGGGGTTAACAACGTGTATGAAGCGACCAAATATGCATTACGCGCAGGTCTGGTTGAACTAGTAGAATATTATATATGACAGTTGTATTATCAAAGCTTATATCTACTCTCTGCTCTAATCTGTTGTCTATTAAGTTTAAAAACTATCGGAACAGTATATGCCACTTTTCCGGTTTTCCCTTTCAATGTACTGTACTTCCATTGGAAACACATTTTGATGATCCGTAACTCAACACTTTTCACTATATTATTTTCTGTTATGTAACTGTCTTCATCCACAAAGAATAGAACAAGAACCTTCTCTTGCATTACGTCCGTTTGTGCTTTGGTTGTATATTGCTTCTTATCATTGATAAATTGTAATAATTTAGCCATACCACCAGAGAATTCGGTCATCTGATCGATGCCATTATGCTGTAAGTAGTATTTTAGCCGTATCGAATCTTCGTAATCAGGAATATTTCAGTTATAAGGTCTATTTCATAGATAATGGATACGGAAATGTTAATGAAAATACGTCTTTATATTATAAAAAATAACTTGTCAGATTAGTTGACCAAGGAAGATACATAAAGATTGTCCTTTGATTAACTTCTAGCTCAACTTCTTCTTCACAGGAAGATAACAGCAAAAATAATGTGATAGATATTATTATATTTCTGATGTTCATAGAACGATTAAATATTACATTTCTGTATTGACCTTTATTTTTCCGAAAGTATTGTGTTCGGTCTGAACCCGGCATAGTTGCTGATCTGATTTTTTCTTATATTCCAGAAGAACCTTAATATCTTTACGCAATCACCAGTCATAAATTGATTGTATAAAAATCGGCGAAGAATTTCCTGTACCGATTTGCTCATATATGTTGTATATTAGGCTTTGTCAGAGGATATTTCACTTTATCTTGTGTTATTCGTACACTCCCTCGAAATGATATACTATACTTGAAAAATATTTATATTTATCGCCGTCTACCCATAATTCCGTAAGGGACATATTGAACATTATAAAATTTGTATTAACGATAGCATTACCACCGTAATCTTTGGAAAACACAATCCTAATGGTAGGAGGAGTACCATAATCGTCTAACATATTAATATATTTTATGATTTAATACGAAGTTTATCGTATTATCAGCCCACTAATAAAAACAATATTCAGCAATGACTTCTACCTTGCCAATTTCCTGCAAACGATCTGGCAGAATTTTATCTGCAATTAATTCTATATATGGCTACAATGACAGATTGAATTTTAGGGAATCGCATGAAACGACTATAGCCTTCTGTAATGTAAAGTCAAGACCATTTGAACTGCTAACATGCGCGGCCCCATTATAAGTTCCTTTGAGTTCAAAAAGAACCTGTTGAATTTCTTCTTTAGAAAACCCTTCTTCTTTATCACAATTGATAAAGATAAATGTAAACAGTAATAACATCAATATTCTAAATAAATGATCTGTTTTCATATAAATTTTATTTATAATTCCATATTTACGTGTATATTTCCGAAAATTGTTGATCGTCACATGCCCACCATAATTGCTTATGTACTTTTTTATTTGTGAAAATATATAAAAATAAATAATAGAACAGCCTATTAAGCTATTTCTTTCTTTTTCAGTGTAAACAAATTAACTTTTAAAATTCGCGAAAAGCTGTTCCAATACATTTACAAGTTCAGTTCAGTTCATTCCTATACCCATACAAAACGAGCTAACCCTGTTTGTATAGGCGTAAAATATATGTGCTAAAAAAAAGAAAAACAGCATTCGTCTTTTCGCTAGTTTTACTTTTATGGTTAGAGGTCCTTTATTACCTCTGCACATGAAGCCCACCCTAAAGCGATTTCTTCGTTTTTTGTCATTACAATACAGTAGAGTGTTCTTCATATTATTCAAGGTTAGCAGTTATTGGCGGGTTGTTTCCCGACCGTATACACTACATTTTGATATCCCGATATATACAAGTTCATGATTGTCTGATGTGCCATGCCCCCATATTGTAAAACGGCAAGGCGTGTATCAATGAGAATCAGCTCCTCATTGACACACGCAGTCTTTTCCAGTCTGTCGACGAACATGTGTGTTATTGCTGCAGGTTAGGATTCAAAATTGCGTCTTCGTATGGATAAGGCGCATACATCCTGCTGTCATCCCATGCGCCGGTTACAGGCACCTTCTCTTTGCGGAATACCCCTGGGGCCACTTCTATTTCCGGATTCTGTTTACGGTATTCGAAATGCTCCTTGAAACGGTACATGCGGAACATGTCCCTTGCCCTGCAGGCAAGTCCCGCCCAATAATATCCGGCCATTTCCCACCCGTGTTCGTTGTAGGCAGCTTCAGCCAGTTGCTCGGCACTCATGGCAATGTTGTACATATCCGTTTGATTACCGTCAGCACGGTTACGGACGCGGTTTAACATCTCCACCGCTTTTGGGGTAACCTGTCCGGCACGTGCTGTAGATTCGGCAAACCAGCAATATACTTGTGACAAACGGATTATCTGTACCGTTTTTTCCCCATTGCTCGGCAGGGAGGTCGGATCCGTGTAATCGAATTCTTCTCCCCGGGTAGCCGACTCGACCGTTTTCATGAAGACCGGTGCCACCACCTCCCGCTGGTTGCTGGGGTCCTCCCACCAGTCACGCGGCTGTCCGTCCGCCAGTATGATTTTAGGGAAGTAAGTGGCCGCCTTGCGGGGACCTTCCGGAAACTCTTTCCAGAACTTGATCTCCCCGTTCGTATCACCCCAGCCATGTTGTATGACCTCCAGGGGTATGTCGGTCACAGGGATGGAGTTTGGTGTACGGTCCCGGTTGTAATATATGCCCAGCAGCAGTTCAGGATTATTGTGGTTGTAGGCTATAGAGTGAACCTGGCTGTATTCATCAAGCAATTTATAGTAGTAGGTACCTTCATCTGCTGCGTCAATAACTTCTTCGGCCTTGTCTGCAGCCATTTTGTAATATTCTGTCCCCTTGTTGAGCGGCCATCCCGCCATGCACATGTACACATATGCAAGTGTTGCTTTTGCCGCCCCCTGGCTGACGGCGATATTTATGCCGTTGCGTCCGTACGGTTCTTCCGTGTATAGTGGCGGCAATTTTTCCTCGGCATATTTCAGGTCAGTCAGAATCTGTTCGTAGATTTTCTCCTCGGTTTCCAGAGGAGCGTTGAAATCGATCTTTTCCTCCAGCATCATGGGGACCTTTCCCCAGGTAGTTACCAGGTAAAAATAGGAATATGCCCTCCAGTAACGGGCCTGGGCTATGGCATTGTCAATGGTTTCCTGTGGCACTTCCGGTGTGCGGCCAGCATTGTTTATGATAAAGTTGGCCGCCTTGATCACTTTGAAGCGTTGTTCCCACAGGGTTACCATCCATGTGTTGTTGTCAGTGGGACTGAATTGGTCAAACTCCCGCAATGACTGCTTGTTGCTGGACGGATGGGTGGAGATATCATCGCCCGCTAGAAAATTGGTGCCGATGTGATTGTTGCTGGCCTGTGAAGCTGCAATGACCGAGTACAGCGAATTGAGGGATGCGTCCAGATCCTCCTTGTTACTGAAAAAATTTTCAGAGATGAGTTGTCCGTAGGGTTTTTCATCAAGGAAATCGCTGCATGAGGTGAGTCCGCCCATGAGGGTCACGAGCAATACGGCGGTACTCATTTTTATTTGTATGGTATTCATTTTTTTGTTTAATGAAATTTTAAAAATTAAATTTAGCTCCAAATGTCACAGTCCTTGGAATGGGGTATGCCCCATAATCCAGTCCGTCATAGGCATTGTACACTTCGGGATCCATTCCCTTATATCCGGTGATGGTGAAAAGGTCCTGAGCGCTGACGGACAGCTGTATGTTAGCAAATTTGGCGATTCTGCGCGGAATGTTGTATGATAAACTGATATTCTTCAGTTTGATGAAAGAGGCGTCTTCCAGCCAGCGGTCCGAGTTTGCATAGTTTTTATTGTCCGTATTGGTCAGGCTGGGATAACGGGCCTGCGCCTTGTCCTTCACCTTATCCCATCCTTGGTAATAGGAGTCCCGCAGGGTGATGAAACGCGTCCCCCCTGTCATAGAGGCCGTGGCGTAATGGCTGATATTCAGTCTTTCCACTCCTGCTGCCGCATTGAAAAAGAGGTTCAATGTCCAATTTTTCCAACTGACGGTATTGTTCCACCCAAAAGTCCATTTGGGATTGGCCTGCCCTTTGATGACCAGGTCTTCCGAGGTGGGAGCGGTGGTCAACGAACCGTCAGCTCTCTGGTAAAGATTGGCTCCCTTGTCGTCGAAACCTTTCCACCTGTACACGTAAAATGAACCGAGCGGATGTCCGGGTTTCATGATTTGCATGGAGCCTCCCAAGTCGCTGTATGTGGCTGTCAGTACAAAATCATTGCCGGCAAGGTCCGTCACCTCGTTCTTCACATAAGCCGCGTTCAGATTGGTTTCCCAGACGACAGTACCTTTTACCGGGAAGGTACTGAGCGAGAATTCGAATCCAACGTTGTTCAGTTTGCCATCATTGACCCAATAGGTACCTCCTGCGTTATAGCGAGGAATTTGTTTTTGGAACAGCAGGTCGGTGGTACGCTTCCGGAACCAGTCGAATGAAATGTCGATCCCGTAGAGGCTCAGGTCGACACCAACATCTACCTGTGAGGTTTTCTCCCAGGTCAGATCGGGTGTCGCAAACTGGTTTGCCCAATATCCGGAAAAGCCTGTGGCGGTCCCCCAGCCATATAGTGTATTGGTCAGTGCCCCCAGCGTACTGTACGCACCGATGGCTTGGTTCCCGGTTACACCATAGCTGCCGCGCAACTTCAGCTGCTTCAGGACATGCTGGTTCTGCATGAACGGTTCCTTGGCTATGTCCCAGGCCAGCGCAGCCGAAGGAAACACCCCCCATCGGTGGCCTTTCCGAAACTTGGAGGAGCCGTCAGCACGTAGTGCGGCCGTGAAAAAGTAACACTTCTTGTAATCATAGCCCACACGGACGATACCGGACGCCAGTGAGGATTCGGTATAGGAGTTGCTTTCGTTACGTACGGCCGCATTAGCCACATTCCAGTAACCGACACTTTCATTGTTCAGGTTGGAGCCGCCTGCCTGCAGTCCCGTGTCATAGCTCCGGCTGATTTCCCATACACCGGTGGCGGTCAACGTATGTGCTTCTGTAGCTCTCTGGTAAACGATACTGTTGGTGTTCTGCCAATAACGGTGCAGGCTGCTGCTGTTGCTCATGCTGTTGATGGTTCCTGGGCCGGTCAGTTTTGATCTGAATGAATAGGACGGGCTGTGGTCATAATCATAACCTCCCTGCACGGTGAAAGTGAGTCCCTTGGCTAGTTTGAATGCCAGTGTGAGGTTCGCATTGACATTGTAACTGTAGCTGTCGCTACGGTTTTCAGCCAGCAGTGCATAGGGATTGGCACCTCCAATATTGTAGGGGTCGGTGTTGTATATTCCCGTATCGGGATCTTTAAGTTCCATGGTGGGGGAATAGTTAATGACATTGAACCAGTTCGGAGCTTCGTTTTTCTGATGGATGATTGCGGTTCCGATCTTGGCCGATACGGACAGCCAGGGGCGTACGTCTGCATCCACATTCGCCCGGAAACCATAGCGTTTGTATTTTGAGTTGATGGTCACCGCTTCCTGGTCAAGCAGGTTGCCCGAAAGCAGGTATTTCACACTTTCTGTCCCTCCTGACACTCCCAGGCTGTAATCCTGGCTCAGAGCGGTACGGGTCATGATATCCACCCAGTCGATTCCTTTGCTCCCGTTTCTGTAGGCCTCCAGATCACTGGAAGGGATAGTACCGGCACCCCGGATTTCGTTCAGGGCTTGGGCATATTCGTAGGCATTAAGCAACTCGTATCCCTTGCATACATGCGCAAGGCCAATTTTGGCGTCAAAATTGACACGGGCACGTCCTGTCTCTCCGTTACGGGTGGTGACCAGAATGACGCCATTGGCCCCTCGTGAGCCATAGATGGCGGTAGAGGAGGCATCCTTCAGAATCTCCATGGACTGGATATCCTGCGGGTTGAGCCCGTCAAGACCGCTTGTGGAGATTATGCCGTCAATGACATACAGCGGATCGCTGCTTTTGTTGATGGAAGTGGTACCGCGCACGCGTACACGAGCTCCGGCCCCCGGCATGCCGCTGGTTGTCGTCACCTCGACTCCCGGGGTACGTCCTTGCAGGATTTGCGACACGCTTTTTACCGGCTGGCTTTCAAAGCTGCGTTTGCCTACCGTGGATACCGATCCGGTAAGGTCGCTTTTCTTCACCGTACCGTAACCTATCACCACCACCTCCTCCAAAATTTGGGCCTCCTCTTTCAGTACAATGTTGTACATGTGGACACGGCGGCTCACACGGATCTCCTGCGTGTTGTACCCTACATACGAGACGACCAGAATACTTTTTGGGGGTATTTCCAGTGAGAACTTTCCGTCAATGTCGGTCACAGTCCCATTTTCAGGATTCCCTTTTACCATTACTGTGGCTCCGATAACGGTCTCCCCGTTCTCATCGGTCACCGTGCCTTCAATCCTCCGGTTTTCTTGTTCAGCCTCTTCCGAAACAGCTTTCTCTTGTGTGTAGATGAGGGATGCCCTTCCCTGTGGAGCGGTCATTTTTTGGGCGAATAGGGGTAATGGCAGAAGTAGCATCAGCATCAAGATACCGCCCGTTTGTTTACAGATGAATGTGAGTCTCATGTTGTTTTTTGTTATTTTCTGTTATTAGTGTCCCATTAAAATTGGGACGAATTAAACAAACTTGGCCCATTTGGTCCGAATCGTTCTTTGTCATTTTGAAATTTAGTTTTA
>ERZ1673744.1802-NODE-1802-length-17755-cov-14.419887_pt1 | contig 17755 bp, 15 predicted proteins | sample MGYA00580207_ERZ1673744 | MGnify/ENA primary metagenome ERZ1673744 (study PRJEB41218, sample SAMN15661751) | gut metagenome | host: Homo sapiens | place: Canada: London | collected 2015-08-20/2019-03-30 | study: EMG produced TPA metagenomics assembly of... | reverse complement strand
TCTTGGGAGCGGTGATGGTCTTGAAGTGGATGTTGAAGCCGTGTGCAAAGGCCAGAGCCTTGCCCTCGGTCATATAAGGAGCAACCTGCTTGTTGTAGATGTCGGCGCACAGCTCATCGGGAACCAGCATCATGACCACATCGCCGGCCTTGGCAGCCTCTTCCACTTCCATGACCTTGAAGTTGTCGTGGGTGGCAGCGAACTCGGAAGCCTTTGCCCAGTGAGCAGAACCCTTGCGCAGGCCGACGACAACGTTGACGCCGCTCTCGGCCAGGTTTTCGGAGTGTGCATGGCCCTGACTGCCAAAGCCGATGACCGCGACGGTCTTGCCGTCCAGCACGCCGAGGTTGCAGTCGGAATCGTAGTATTTCTTGATAGCCATAATCGTTAGTCTCCTTTTACTTTTTCTGATTGGTTTATCTTCCGGTCTTGTATGCTCTGTTCTATCTTTCGCTCACCCTGAGCGGAAAAGCAATGTGATTTATGCCCGTCTTGCGCCCGGCGGGGGCAGCTGGACGGAGCGCACCTCCTGCGGCGGCTTCTGGATATGCTGGTGCATCCCGCCGCGCTCCAGTGCAGTAACGCCGGTGCGGCACTGCTCAAGGATGTTGTAACCCTCGAACATTTTCAAAAATGCGTCCAGCTTGTCCGGCCGGCCGATGAGTTCAAACACCATGCTGTCCGGGGAAAGATCAATGATCTTTGCCTTGTAGATGCAGGCGATCTCCCGCAGCTCTGTGCGGTTGTGCACGTCCGATTCCACCTTGAGCAGCAGCAGCTCCCGCTCCAGCGCTTTTTCGCTGTCCAGCACGAACACCTGCCGGGTGACTTCCAGCCGCTCGGTCTGCAATACCAGCTGCTGCAAGGCCTTTTCATCGCTGGTAATGGTCACCGTGATGCGGCTGACTGCCGGGTCGTTGGTGGCGGACACCGTAAGGCTGTCGATATTGAAGCCGCGGCGGCAGAACAGGCTGGACACCCGGGCCAGAACGCCGCTCTGGTTGTCCACCAGCAGGCTGATGACCCTGCGCTGACTGGATTCCATATTGCTGTGTCCTCCTTATTCCATGATGATATCGTTGATGTCACCGCCGCCGGGGATCATGGGCAGGACCTTTTCGTCCTTGTCGATGATGCACTCGATCCAGGTGGGGCCTTTGCGCTGGAGCGCCTCGGCAAATGCCTGCTGGAACTCCGGCAGGTTGGTGCAACGGTAGCCCTTCAGGCCAAAGCCCTCGGCCAGCTTGACGAAGTCGGTGTGACGGTGGGGATCGGTCTGGCTGTAGCGCTTGCCGTAGAAGGTGGTCTGCCACTGGCGCACCATACCCAGCACGGAATTGTTGAAGATGACCGTGATGATGGGCAGGTCGTAGCTGACGGCGGTGCAGGCCTCGTTCAGGTTCATATGGAAGGAACCGTCACCGGTGAACATGACCACACGCTGGTCCCGGCCAAGGGCCATCTGGGCACCGATTGCGGCACCGTAGCCAAAGCCCATGGTGCCCAGGCCGCCGCTGGTGATGAAACCGCGGCTCTTGGCGTGGCGCAGGTACTGGGCCGCCCACATCTGGTGCTGGCCCACATCGGTGACGTATACGGCCTCCGGGCCGCACTGGTTGCACACCTCACCGATGACCTGATGGGGCATCAGGTGGGTGGGGTCGGACACCGGGTGGTAATCCTGTGCCTGCCACTCGTGGATCATCTTCATCCAGTCGGGGTGCTTTGCCTCTTTGATCTGCGGCAGCATGGCCTGCAGCACATAGGCGGCATCGCCCACGATGGACAGGTCCACTTCCACATTCTTGCCCAGCTCGCTGGGGTCGATGTCGATCTGGATGATGGTGGCATTCTTGGCAAAGGTCTTGGGTTTCAGCGCCACACGGTCCGAGAAGCGGGTACCCACCGCGATCAGCACGTCACAGTCAGCCACGGCCCGGTTGGAGGTGTAGCAGCCGTGCATGCCCACCATACCGATGTTCATGGGGTCGCCGTAAGGCACCACACCGGCCGCCATCAGGGTGTGGGTGGCCGGGATCTCGGCCTTGTGCAGCAGATCCCGCAGCGGCTGGCAGGAGGCCGCGCTGCGCACGCCGCCGCCAAAGTACACCAGCGGGCGCTGTGCCGCGTTGATCAGGTCGGCTGCCCAGCGCACCTGTTCCGCATCAAAGGTGGTCACCGTGCGGATGGGCTCCGGCTGCTTGGCTTCAAACTCGCACACGGCGGCAGTCACATCCTTTGGGATGTCCACCAGCACCGGGCCCTTGCGGCCGCTCTGTGCAATGCGGAAAGCTGCGCGCATGGTGTCGGCCAGATCCTCGACCCGGCGCACCGTGAAGTTGTGCTTGGTGATGGGCATCGTGATGCCCTCAATATAGGCTTCCTGAAAGCAGTCCTTGCCGATGCCAGGGGTGGCCACGTTGCCGGTGAAAGCCACCATGGGCACCGAGTCCATGTAGGCCGTGGCAATGCCCGTGACCAGATTGGTGGCACCCGGGCCGCTGGTGGCCAGCACCACGCCGGTGCGGCCGGTGGCACGGGCGTAACCGTCGGCTGCGTGGGAAGCGCCCTGCTCGTGTGCCGTGAGCACATGGGTGATGCGGTCGGCATTCTTATACAGCTCATCGTAAAGATTCAGCACTGCACCGCCGGGATAGCCAAAAATGGTATCCACGCCCTGCTCACAAAGAACCTCCACAAAAATCTGAGAACCGTTCAACTGCATGGTGAGTTACTCCTGTTTCCTGTCCTAAAATCCACTTTTTTACACTTTTCCACGTTCCTGCAGGGGCTTTGGGGAAAATAAAAAGCCCTTGTCCCCTGTTGACTCAAGAGACAAAGACCTTGGAATCATCAAGCTCTCTGCGGTACCACTCTCGTTGGCGTGCTGTGCACGCCCCCTCACGGACTTCCAGCAAAGTCCCGCACTGTAACGGCTGCAACCGGCGCTGCTTACAGGGACGCTTTTTGTGCATCCGTTCAACAGGCTGCTCCGGGAGGATTTCTCCCACGAAACACTGACTGCCTTGCACCAAACGGCAGCTCTCTGAACAGGGGGGATCGTGTGGTACTTTTTCCCATCCACGCATTTGATGATGTAAATTATACTATAAACCGGGCTGATGTCAATCGACAATTTGTAACTTGAGTCACATAAAAAGTGAAGAAAATTGAACACTCTTGCGTGAAATGAAAAACCGCTGTATACTCTTTTTATCTGCGCGCGCCGCGCGTTGTCCGAAAGAGGATATACCAAAAAAAAGATTCAGGATCGAGGAAACCGGACTATGAAACTGCATGAATGGAACGCCCGCCTGCACGGGCTTGTGATCTTTCGCTCCCGGCTGAGCGACCCCGTGGCGGCCAGATTTGCCGCTCTCATCGACTGTCTGACGGCCGGAAACAACAGCATCGGCAGCGTGTGCAACGCCGTGGCACAGTTTGAAAGCGTGCTGTTCGAGCGCACCACCAACTGGGGCACCTACCTGAGCACCACCGTGCTGGAGACCGAGACCGTGTGCGTGCGGCAGGCCGCTGCCGGTACCCTGCCCCCTGTTCTGCAGACTGCACTGGACAATGAGCTGGCCTTCCTGCAGCAGCTGTGCAGCCTGACACTGGATGCCCTGCTGGACGCGGCAGAGGTCCCGGCCGAAGAGCTGGCCTTCCTGCCCCGGTGGGAGACGGCCGACCTTGACCTGCCCGCCGCCTATGCCCAGCGCATGAGCGAGGTGGGCAAGAAGGGCTACGGCATGTTTGCCAAGCACCATGTATTTACAGTAGAAAACGGCAAGCTGGTGCCGGTGAAGTACCCCGACCCCCAGCGTCTTTCCGAGCTGCCGGGCTACGAAAAGGAGCGGGAAAAGGTGATTGCCAACACCCGTGCCCTGCTGGCCGGGATGCCCGCCAACAATGTGCTGCTGTACGGCGACGCCGGCACCGGCAAGTCCAGCTCGGTCAAGGCCATCGCCAACGAGTTTGCCCCGGAGGGCCTGCGGCTGGTGGAAGTGAAAAAGAACCAGCTGTACCAGATTCCCGACCTGATGGATAAACTGGCCGCCAACCCCCTCAAGTTCATCCTGTTCATCGACGACCTGAGCTTTACCGCCAACGATGACAACTTTGCCGCCCTCAAGGCCATTCTGGAGGGCAGCGTGGGCGGCCGTGCCCGCAACATCGCGGTGTACGCCACCTCCAACCGCCGCCATCTCATCAAGGAGACCCTGACCGACCGCACCGGCGACGACATCCACGAAGCCGACACCCGGCAGGAGCTCATGAGCCTTTCGGCCCGGTTCGGCTTGACCGTGACCTTCCAGCGGCCGGAGAAGGCCCGGTTCGAGACCATCCTAGAGGAGCTGGCAAAACAGCACCACGTCGATATGCCCATGGACCAGCTGCTGGTCAAGGCCGAGGCCTTTGCCATCCGCGCCGGCGGCCGCAGCCCCCGCGTGGCCAAGCAGTTCATCGAGCAGTGTGAGGCCGGTGTGCAGAAGTAACACTTCTGCCCGGCACGCAGCAAAGCACCCGCAGACGTTTTCCGCGTTTCCAGCGCCGGAAAACGCCCTTGCGGGTGCCTTTTTTCTGCCGCAGTTTCCCGCAAAAAAGTCGCATGAATGCCGCAATTAGTTTGTCGTTATTTTAACGACAAAGTCCTGTCAAAAGTTTCACAAAAGCGCCGTGAATTCGTGAAAATTTTGACTTTTTAAGAATCTTTGTCTATTTTTTATTTATCGGCAAAAAGGCTTGATTTCCGGCAAACAGCGGACTATAATATGGCCAAAATCAGCCCGGCGGGGCGCAGCTTCTCCGGGCACATTCTGGAGGATAACTATGGGCTTTTTAACGGGTAAGACCGCACTCATCACCGGTGCAGGGCGCGCAGTCCTGCAGGATGGCAGCTGCGGTTCCATTGGATACGGCATTGCTACGGCCTACGCAAAAGAGGGTGCAAACCTTGTGATCACCGGCCGCAATGTGAAAAAGCTGGAAGAGGCCAAGCAGGAGCTGGAGAGCAAGTACGGCATCAAGGTGCTGCCGGTGCAGGCCGATGTGTGCGCCGGCGGCGACAACGAAGCCACCGTGCAGAATGTAGTGAAGCAGGCCGTTGACGCCTTTGGCGGCATTCAGGTGCTGATCAACAACGCACAGGCCTCGGCTTCCGGCGTCTCGCTGGCCGAGCACACCACCGAGCAGTTCGACCTGGCCCTGTATTCGGGCCTGTACGCAGCCTTCTATTATATGAAGGCCTGCTACCCCTACCTAAAGGAGTCCCACGGCAGCGTGATCAACTTTGCCTCCGGTGCCGGCCTGTTCGGCAACTACGGCCAGTGCGCCTACGCTGCCGCCAAGGAGGGCATCCGCGGCCTGTCCCGCGTGGCCGCCACCGAGTGGGGCCCGGATGACATCAACGTCAACGTTGTCTGCCCGCTGGCCTGGACCGCCAAGCTGGAGCAGTTCCAGCAGGCTTACCCGGAGGCCTTCAAGGCCAATGTCAAAATGCCGCCCATGGGCCACTACGGCAACGCCGAACTGGAGATCGGACGCGTGTGCGTCCAGCTGGCCATGCCGGACTTCAAGTTCATGTCCGGCGAGACCCTCACGCTGGAGGGCGGCATGGGTCAGCGCCCGTAACTTTGCTTTTTTCTTCCTTCTTCTCAATAAACAAAAGAGGCTGTGCCGGTGGGCACAGCCTCTTTTGTCTATCTGTTGCTTTTGGGATCAGCCCCGCACCGCGATGCACTCGATCTCGAGCTTTGCACCCTTGGGGATGGCTGCCACCTGCACGCAGCTGCGGGCCGGGAACGGCTCTGCAAAGGCCTTGGCATACTCTGCGTTCACAGCCGCAAAGTCGTTGATGTCGGCCAGAAAGATCACGGTCTTGACCACATTGGACATGGTCAGGCCGGCCTCGGCCAGAATAGCTTTGAGGTTTGCCAGGCTCTGTGCAGCCTGCTCTTCCACGGTATCGGCCATCTTGCCGGTGGCGGGGTCTACCGGGATCTGGCCGGACACGAATACCATATTGCCCAGGTCCAGTGCCTGGCTGTAGGGGCCGATGGCGGCAGGTGCGTTGGGGGTAGATACGACTTTCATAGGGATTCTCCTTTGTTGTGGATTCAGACTTGGAAATAGCCGTTGTTTCCATCGGGCTATCTGCAATTGATATTATAGCAAAAACTCAATGATACTTCCAATAGGATCCGGTATACTCTTTTGCTGCGGTCAGTGCATCCGGATGCTCAAACAGCAACACATACTGCGCGATTTTTCATCCGGGGTGTCGGGAGCTTCGGCATAGAACTTTCCGCTTTCGGAGCCAGGGTTCTTTGCAAGAGCGGTATTGTATAAGGTAACCGTTAAGACTTCCTATGAAAAAAGGCCTGCGTTTCATGCAGGCCTTTTTTGCATCTGTTACACACGCTCACTCACGAGCTGGAAGCCCTCTTTGGTCAGTTCGGCACGGATCTGTTCGATCTGGGCCGCGTCGCGGGTCTCCAGCGTCAACTTGAGGAAGCAGCTGGAAATGGGCATGTTGGGGTCGGAACCGTCGTGCAGCACCGACACCACGTTGCTGCCGCAGCGGGAGACGATCTCGGCCACACGCTGGAGCTGGCCGGGCTTGTCCTCCAGAGCAATGGTCAGGTTGGCCTTGCGGCCGCTCATGACCAGGCCACGGGTGATCACGCGGCTGAGGATGTTCACGTCGATGTTGCCGCCGGAGATGACACATACCACCTTCTTGCCCTCGATGGGCAGCTTGTGGAACAGGGCCGCAGCCACGGGCACCGCACCGGCACCCTCGGCCACCAGCTTCTGGTTCTCCATCAGGGAGAGGATGGCGGCGGCGGTCTCGTCCTCGCTCACCGTCACGATGTCGTCCACATACTGCTCGCAGAGCTGGTAGGTCAGCTCGCCGGGAGTCTTGACCTGAATGCCATCGGCAAAGGTGGAGGCAGCTTTCAGGGTCTGGTACTTGTGCTCGTGCAGGCTGCGGTACATGCTGGGGGCACCCTCGGCCTGTACGCCGTACACCTTGACCTCCGGGCGCAGGCTCTTGATGGCAAAGGCCACGCCGGAGATCAGGCCGCCGCCGCCCACCGGCACGATGACTGCATCCAGATCCGGCAGCTGATCCAAAATCTCCAGACCGATGGTGCCCTGGCCTGCAATGACCTGCTCGTCATCGTAGGGGTGGATGAAGGTCATGCCGGTCTCTTCCTGCAGCTCCACGGCCTTGTCGTGGGCATCATCGTAGGTGCCGGGCACCAGGCAGACCTCTGCACCCAGGTTCTTGGTATTTTCCACCTTCATGATGGGGGCACCGTCCGGCATGCAGACGATGCTCTTGATGCCACGGCGGGTGGCGGCCAGCGCCACACCCTGCGCATGATTGCCGGCCGAGCAGGCAATGACGCCCTTGGCGCTTTCTTCGGGCGAAAGCTGGCTGATCTTATAGTAAGCACCGCGCACCTTGAAGCTGCCGGTGGCTTGCAGATTCTCGGTTTTCAGGTAGAGCTGGCAGTCCTTGGACAGCTTGGGGGCCTCGATGAGGTCGGTCTTGCGGGCAACGTCCTTGAGCACAAAGGCAGCGTGGTAGATTTTATCCAGAGTCAGCATGACGATTCCTTCCCTTTTTCGTTTCCGTGATGGCATCCAGTATATGTTACCAAAATTGTTTTGTCAAATGAATTTCGTTCACGATAGAAGCACATAAAAAGAGAACTGCCGCAGACGTTTCGTCCACAGCAGTTCTCTGCCTTGTTTTTTATGCGGTTATGTTGTTGGCATCAACGGCCGCGTCCGCCGCCGCCGCCATGGCTGGAGCCGCCGCCCATGCCGCCAAAACCGCCGCCGAAGCTGCCGCCGCCGAAGGAACCACCACCGAAGCCGCCGCTGCGGGGCGGAGTGCTGCGGGGCGGGGTACGGCGCGGCGGCGGAGAGCTGCGCGGGCCGCGGCCGCCGTAAGGGCCGGGACCGCCAAAGCCGCCATAGGGGCCGCCCGGCGGGGGCGGGGGCGGGTTGCGGCGTCCGCGCGGCGGACGGGGTCCTCTGTGCCAGGGGCCGCCAAAGCACCAGAACAGGCCGCTCAGCGGACCGGAGAAGGTGTACACGATCACCGACACGATGATGAGCAGCAGGATGATCGTGAACAGGATGGTGACAAAGCCCAGCAGAATGTCGCCAAAACCGCCGCCGCTGCTGTTGTCATCATAAGCAGGCTCGTTGTAGGAGCCGTTGTTCGTGTTCCCGCCCGAAAGGCTCACGCCGTAGATATCCGCGATGGTCTGGGCCACGTTCCGGGCGCAGGTGGTCACGGCGTCGTCATAGTCCTGCCGGACGAAGTCGTCCTCCATGGTCTGGGGAAGGGCACTGGCCTGACTTTCCAGCGTGGTGTTGCGGAAACCGTCGCCGTAGGTCAGGTAGTAGTCGCCGTCCTCATACTCCTGCGACTCCATCACCAGCAGGATCAGCACACCGTTGTTTTCCGACGACGAGCCGATGCCCCAGGTGTTGAAGGCCTGCAGGGCGTAGTCCTCGGTGGTCAGGTTTCCGGTGTAATCCACCGTCAGCACGCCGATCTGCGCCCCGCTGCAGCTGCTTTCCAGCTGGGCGTTCAGGTCGGTGATGGTCTGCACGGTGCTGCTGCTCAGGACATTGGCATCGTCCACCACACACTGGCCGCTGGGCAGCGAGGGCAGGCTGGCCGAGGCCGCAAAGGCCGGGCACAGGGCCGCCATGCTGACCACGAACACCAGCAGCAGTGCGCTGAGTTTTCTTGCAATGTTTTTCATGCGAAGGGCTCAACCTCCTTCACGCCGGCAAGGCCGCCCAGCACATTGGCCGGAAACCCGCCGACTTCGTTCTGATAGTTGTAGACTGCTTCGTTGTATTTCAATGTGCCGATGATGGTGCCTGCGCTGTTGAACTGGCCATACTGGCCCTGCACAGCGCCCATCTTCATGGGGTCGGCGGCCTGCTCCTGCAATTTGGCATAGAGCTGGTCGATGGCCTTGCCCAGCGTCTCGTTGGCCTGATACAGCGCGTGCATGGAACTGCCGTTGTAGTAGCTCAGGGAGGTCAACGCCTGACTCTTTCCGCCAGACTGCACGGCGTCCAGACAGGCCGAAAAGTCATCCAGCGCCGCCTGCGCGGTCTGTACTTCCGCATTGTCGGCCCCCAGCGTATTGCCGGCGGTGGTGATGACGTTTGCCGCCGTATTGGCCCGGGCGGTCAGTTCCTCGCTGAGGTTGTAGCCGTTGTCGGCAGACACGCCCACCGTGAACCACTGCCGGGCCGTGTTGTATTTGCTGCGCACCTTGGCACTGCCAAAGCCTGCAAAGGCCGCCAGCATCACCACGATGCTCAACGCCAGGGCCACGGCCTGCCGGGTGAGGGCGGCGGGCAGTTTTGCTTCCAGCCCGGCCAGCTTCTGCTGCAGCGGGGTCAGCTGCACGGCCTGCTCCGGGCTGGCCTTTTCGCGGTAGCTGCCCGCGTCAAAGCCGCCGGGGGTGCCGGTCTGCTTGGGGTTAAAATCTGCGTTTGCCATTTCAGCTCCGGATCTCCATCATTTTGGATTTCAGTTCGTCCTCGATACGGGTCAGTTCCTGCTCGGCGGCAGCGCGCTTTGCGCGGCCCTCGGTCTGGATCTTGTTCAGCTCGTCCAGCGTCTCGATCAGGCTCTTGTTGGTCTGCTGCAGGGTCTCGATGTCCACCACGCCGCGCTGGGACTCCTTGGCCGTCTCGATGGTGCCCAGCTTGAGCGCCTCGGCGTTCTTCTTGAGCAGGTCGTTGGTCATGTCGGTGACGGCACGCTCGGCCTGCATGGCCTGCTGGCTGTGGGCCAGGCCCAGGGCCAGCACCATCTGGTTCTTCCACAGGGGGATGGTGTTCACGATGGTGGACTGGATCTTCTCGGCCATCATGGTGTTGTTGTTCTGCAGCAGGCGGATCTGGGGGCCCATCTGCAGACTGATGTTGCGGGTAAGCTCCAGATCGTACAGCTTCTTTTCAAAGCGCTCGCACTGGTCGGCCAGGTCGCGGGCCGCCTGGGCGTCCTCCGGCAGGCCGGAGGCCTTGGCCTTGTCCATGGCCTGCTGCAGCTCCCCTGCACGCACCTCGGCCAGCTTCTTTTTCCCGGCCAGAATGTACATGCTGAGCTCCTTGAAGTAGGCCATGTTCAGGTCATACATCTTGTCCAGCATGGCGATGTCCTTGAGCAGCTGCACCTGATGGGCCTCCAGCATGCCCTGGATATTCTCCACGTTGGTCTCGGCCTTGTTGTACTTGGTCTTGAGGGCGTCGATCTGGTCGCCCTTTTTCTTGAAGAAGCCCAGAATGCCCTTCTGCTGCTCTTCGCCTGCGTCAAAGCTCTTCAGCTCGCCGATCAGGTCGGTGATCATATTGCCCACTTCGCCCAGGTCCTTGGTGGACACCTTGGAAAGAGCTGCTTCGGAGAAATCACCGATCTTCTTCTGGCAGGCGGAGCCGTACTGCAGCACCTGCTGGCTGTTTGTGATGTCGATCTTCTCCGCGAACTGATCCACCATGGCCTGCTCTTCCGGGCTGAGCTTGACCTGTGCCTCGGGGGCAGCGGCGGGTTCCGGCTGTTTGGGCTGGGCCTGCTCCTGTGCCGGAGCCGGGTCCAGCGTCAGGGTAGGCACAGCGGGTGCGTCGAGGTCAAAGTTGAACGTGTTGTCTGCCATAGGAGATTCCTTCCTTTCCAGTATATCCGTTTATTTACTCAGTCCCTGCCCTTTGAGCATGTTCTGCAGCACGGTCAGGTCTGCCGACAGGTCCATGCTTTCCGCGGCGTACAGTGCATCCAGCTGGTTTTCAAAGGCCGTGGCAATGGAGGACGCATTGTGCTCCACCTCGGCACGGATGGCGGCGGCGTTCTCGCCGCGCACCCCCTGCCGGGCCAGCTGCGCATACTGCTGCAGCACATTCACGGCGTCCGGCAGATAGTAGTTGGCAAAGCGGCGCACCTGCTTTGCCTTGGCGGGGTTGGCCTCCACCACTTCCACAATGGAGCGTCCGGCCTTTTCCATGCGGGTCATGGCGGCGGACAGCTGCGGGTCGGGCAGGGATTCGTTCAGGCTGTGCAGAGTGTCCAGCTTCTGCTGGATGTCTGCCAGCATGGCGTCCACGTCCTCCACACCCGTGTGGAAGGGCACCTCGGTTTCCACCACACGGGGCGGGCAGACCTTTTTGGCCGCCAGGAATGCCGCCGCAGCGGCTACCAGCGCCGCCGCAAGGGCCCACAGCCGGTACACCGGCAGCACCGCGCACAGCACCACGAACACCAGCGCCGCCGCATAGTACGGCAGGACACTGGGCTTCCGGGTGCGGATGATCTTGCTCATGGTCGTTCTCCTTTTCCGGGGCAGGTGCCCCTTGTAGTACCCATAATACAACCCTTTGCGAAAAACGCAAGCGGATTCATGAAGAATTTACAGCTTGGCAATTATTTGGTGATCCAGTCTATCAGCGCCGTGCCCCACACCTGCCGCAGCATCTCCGGGCGGCAGGCCGCATTGGCCGGGCTGGTGCTGGGCAGTTTGACCGCCGCAAGACCGGTGACCGGCTGCAGATACTTTGTATAAATGCGATAGGCCGTGGCCCCGTTGCAGAACACCGCCTCAATGGGCACCTTCTGCAGCAGAGCGGCGATGTCGTTGGGCACCACGTCCCGGATGGATGCATCCGACGCCCCGGTGATGGTGCAGCTTTCCAGCGTGTCCCACAGGGCCAACCCATGGCGCAGGATGATCTGCTTTTTTGCTTCGATGTCCTCCCGCTTCGGCACCGGCTCCCCGGTCAGGGCGGCCATCATCGGCCAGAAGCGGTTCTGCGGGTGGCCGTAATAAAAGGCCATCTCCCGGCTTTTGGGGCTGGGCCAGGTGCCCAGGATCAGCGCCCGGCTATGCTCATTGTACACCGGCGCAAAGCTCATTGGCCGCCTGCGCTTCCGATCTGTGCCCAGGCCGAGCCCAGGTCCCGGCCGGAGGGCTCCGCTTTCGGGCCATCAAACCAGAGTTCCTCGATCAGCGCCGCCAGGCCGTCCTCCCGCACATCACCGATGATCCGGTCAGCAGCGGCCTTTGCATCCTCGGTTCCATTGTCCATGCACACGCCCAAGCCGGCCGTGCGCAGCATGCTCAGGTCGTTGGCCGAGTCTCCCGCCGCCACCGTCTCTTCCAGCGGCAGGTCCAGCCGGGCGCACAGGTCGGTCAGGCCCACGCCCTTGTTCATGCCGCCGCGCACGATGTCGTAAAAGCAGTAGCCGTCGGCGTTTTTCGCGCCCACCTGCATCCAGTTCAGGTTCAGATGGCCGTATTTTGCCATGAAGTCTGCTACATGTTCCGGCGGCACCGCGGCAAACGCCGAATGCGGCATGTCGATGAGGTGCCGATCCTGGTCCTCGCCGTCCACGCAGGTCAGGCCGCTGCTGCCCATCTTTGCGTAGTTGTTGCGCAGGGCCTCGTACTCACAGTACACATAGCAGGCATCCCGGAAATTGAACTGCAACGGGTAGTTGTAATCCTCGCAGAAATCCACCAGCGCGTACATTTCCTCGTTGGTGAGGGGGTGTTCCGCCACCACGGTGCCCTTGGCATCGGTCACGCAGGCTCCGTTGCAGGTAACGATGTAATCCGGTCGGATGCCGCCCAGCTGCTCCCTGTGCACGCAAGGATAGGCGCGGCCGGTGCTCAGCGCAAATTTCACCCCGGCGGCCTGCAGTTTTTTCACGGCCTTTACCACCGCCGGGCGGGGCTTCGGCTCCCCAAAGGGCACCAGTGTATTATCAAAATCACTTACCAGAAGTTTGTATTGCATTCTTTTCTCCTTCGCGGGTCACTGTTTTCTACCAGTATACCACAAATCAGCACGCCGTGGGGACTTTTGGCATACAAAAAACGGGAGCCGTCTCTCCCATGGGACAGCTCCCGCTTTTTGTGTTACAGTACTTCGCCCCGGAACAGTCCTTCCAGAGTAGGCATCCAGCCGTCGGCCGTGCGCTGGGCCAGGCCGTTTTCCACCGCCTTATCCAGCAGGGTGGAAAATTCCTGCGGCAGTTCCTGCCCGAACCGCTCCCGGAACAGCGGCTCCACCACGCCGTCGTTCAGCTTCATGCGGCCCCGCAGGTAGCGCAGCATCAGCGCGTTCTCGTCCAGCTGCGCGGCCTGCGCCGTGAGCTTTTCAAAGTCACCGGCATTTTTGATGTAAAGCTTGAGGCTGTTGGTGTTGCGCACGGCATAGCCGTCGTACACCGAACCGCCGTTGACGCCCATGCCGATGACGTCATCCCCGTTCCACTCCATGGCACGGGCGCGGTACTCGTAGCCGGGGCGGGCAAAGCACCCGGCAGCATACATCTTGTAGCCGTTCTCCGGCAGGTACTCGCAGGCATAGCGGAACATCTCGAACCGCTCCGCCGCGTTGGGCATGCCCTCGGCGTCGGTCACGGCCAGCGGCTCTGCCGTGATATGCCCGGCCTGCATGATGACCGCCGCGTGCAGGCTGTTGTGCCAGCTCTGCATCGTCTGCCCCGGGATGCCGTAGTTCAGGGTCAGGCCCACATTGTTCAGGTGGAACTTTGCCAGAAACAGCATGGCGTTGCGGATATGCTGCGCGTTGTGGGTGCAGCCCAGCGCCTTCAGCTCGGCGTCGTTGTCCGAGCGCATCATCAGTTCGGTGCGGTTGGGGTGGCCGGACGCGATGCCCGTGAGGGACGGCGTACCGATGGTGACGGGCAGCGAGTCGTAGCTGACCTCTGCCCCCTGCGCCACCGGCAGATGGGTGCGCACCGTGCGCAGCACATCGCCCAGCAAGTCCGGGGCCATCACGCTGGCGCTGCCGCCGCTGAGGTGCACGGCCCGGATCTCGTAACCGTCCAGTTCTCCCTCATAGGAGAGCACCTCCCGCTTGAGGGCGTCCATATAGGCGTTTTTTTCCGCATTGGAGCCCACCGCGTTGAAGTGCGCGAGGTAGTTTTCCGGGCGGATGCAGTAAGGGATGTGCAGGTCAAGCACGAGCGGTTTTGCCATGGTGATGCTCCTTGTCGTTTTTTATAAAGTATACACGCATTCATGCAAAAGGGGAAGCCCTGTAACGGGGCTTCCCCAGAGAAGAAGAAAAAGAAACGCGTCAGAAGAGATCAGTGGTGACCGCCGGGACCGCCGGGGCCGCCGGGGCCGCCGGGGCCGCCTGCGGGTGCCTCCATGGCCTCCACGGGCTCACCCAGGAACTTCTTGTCGGAAGCCACCTGATGGCCTGCGGTCCAGCCGTGGGTCATGGCCATACCGACCGAGTTGCCGGCGAACGGAGTGCTGTAGCCAAAGCCGTAACGACCGCCCAGGCAGTTGCCAGCCACATACAGGCCCTCGATAGGCTCCCAGTCCTTGTTCAGGACGTTCTGGGTCTCGTCGGTGATGACGCCGCTCATGGTGACCATCATCGGGTTGGAGGAGTGGCCGGTGGAGCTGGTGCCGCCGAAGAACGGAGCGGTGTCGATGGGCACCATGTACGGTGCGTCCTTACCGTAGTCGCTGTCCACGCCTGCATAGCACAGCTCGTTGTAGTGTGCGATGCTGTCCAGGAAGTTCTGCTTGGCAGCGCCCTTGTAGCCCAGCAGATCTGCCAGCTCCTCCAGAGTGTCGGCACGGTAGATGGTACCGGCCATCTGGGTGCGCTCGGCCAGGTTTGCAATGGTGATGGTGTTGGCCTGGCCGGACACGGTGTTGTTCATGTCCTGCTCGATCTTATCCCAGTAGTCCTGCATGCCAAAGTTGGGTGCGCCGTGGTCCAGCGGAGCAGCCTTCAGGGTCTTGGCCCAGTTGGCGTCGGTGACGTAGCAGGCCAGACCGGCGGGCTGACGCAGGCAGGTGGCCTGCATCTGAGCAATGGCGCCCTCGTTCATGAAGCGCCTGCCGCGGCTGTTCAGCATCAGCATGGGAGCGGTGCCCCAGGGGCCGGAAGCGCCGCCGCCGATGGCCATCCAGCCACGGGGGGTGGGCTCGATCATGCCGCCTGCCCAGCAGGCCATCTTGTGGCCCTGGCCGTTGCGGGTGCCTGCAGAGGCCCAGCTGTCAGCGGTCGCGCCGCTGCGCTCAGCCCACTCCATGCCCTCGTTCAGCAGCGCCCAGCACATCTCGGGGTTGCCGATGAAGTCGCCTGCGCACAGGATGACGCCCTTGTTGCAGTTGTAGCGGTAGTAGGTGCCGTCTGCGCCCTTGGCGTACACGCCGGTGACCTTGCCGCTCTCGTCCTGGATGAGCTTGATGCCCTCGCGCTCAAAGTCCCAGGCACAGTTGGGGGTCTCCTGCACATACTTGACGATGTACTTGTGGATGTACTCGATGTTGTTGCCCTGATAGCCGTAGAACTGGGCGTTGCAGGGCCAGGTCAGGTAGCCGCCGCAGCTGATGGGGTAGCTGGCCTTGTGCTGGCCGTAAGCTGCCTGGGTGTTGCACAGCGGGTACTTGAACATATCGCTCAGGTCGTAGTGACCGGCACCGCCTGCGGGCTCGCCGTCCACCCACTGGTCGCCGGTCTTGCCGTCGCCGGTGGCCTTGGGCACGATGACAGCGGTATCGGCCAGATACACGTCGCTGTCGTTGGCCTTGCGCTCTTCCTCATAGGAGTCGTAGATCTCCTCATAGCGGTCGAACATCTGGCCGGAATACTGCACGAAGTTCTTGATGATCTCGGGGTTCACACGGCCTGCGGCACGCTTGCAGAACTCGGAGGTGATGGCACCGGTGTCATAGGGGCCATAGCCGCGCTCGATCAGCAGCTTGGAGTTGACGTGGCCGATGTCCTCGCCGTACCAGCCGCCCATGTTGGTGCCGGTGCCGTCCAGGTCCACAAAGTTGCCCCAGGGCTGCTTTTCAATGACCGCCACGGTAGCGCCCTCATCCACAGCACCAAAGGCTGCGCCGACGCCGGCATGGCCGCCGCCCACGATGACCACATCATAGGTACCGGCCTCCTCATACTTGTCGGGGTCTGCCGGAGCCTCACCCAGCCAGTCGCCGGGGCCGCAGTAGCCGGGCACACGGCCGGTCACTTCGGTCGTCTCAGGCTTTTCCACCTCAGTGCCGGTAGCCTGTGCGATACAGTCGGCTACGCACTCCTGGATGGCACCCACGGAGGCCACCAGCGTGCAGCTGGTCACAGCGTCCACATCGGCGCTCTGGCCCTCCACGATGGCCTTGGCCATGGCAGTCTTTTTGTCGTCGGTCAGCAGGTCCTGCTCACCGGAGGAAGTGATCTCGCAGGCGGTGATGCTGTTGGCATCAAAGGTCATGGAGACACCGATCTCGGAGTAGGAGATGGTCTTGGAGGCAGAATAGGTGCCCGGGGTGTACTTGTCCTCGGCGGCTGCGGTGCTGCCGGAGGATGCGGCGGTGCTGCTGGAACTGCAGCCTGCCAGCAGACCCAGCGCAGCGGCACCGCTGCCAGCGGCAGCAATGTTGCGCAGGAAGCTGCGGCGAGAGATCTTGCTCTTCATTTGGTTACCTCTTTTCTTCTTTTGCACCGGTCTTGTGTAGGCCCGGCGCTCTTGTTACAAGTTTAACAGGTTTCGGCAAAGATTTGAAATACCAATAATTTGCCCGCTTATAACTTAAACGCATAAGGCGGTTGAGTTTGCACAAGAAATTTGTTATACTCTTGGCAAGGTTCCACAATTTTTGATGCAGGCAGGAGAAAAAGCGTATGACATTGCAGCAGATCTTGTACTTTCAGCGGGTAGCCCGCTCCGGCAGCTTTACCAAGGCGGCGCGGGCCTGCTTTGTGTCCCAGACAGCCATCAGCCGCCAGATCAGCGCCCTGGAAGAGGAACTGCACGTCACCCTGCTGGAGCGCGACACAGCCCATGTCAAGCTGACGCTGGCCGGGGAGTATTTCTTCCAGCAGGTCAACGAGCTCACGGCCCGGCTGGAAGAGGTCGTGACCCGGACCCAGACCATCGCCCAGGAGCAGCAGACCCGCCTGACCCTGGGCATCCCCACCATCCTGGAGCAGCACGCCATCTCCCAATTGCTCCGTCAGTACCACAGCCTGCACCCGGAAGTGCAGCTTTCCACCGTGGCCGGCTCCCGGCAGCAGCTGGTCAGCCAGCTGGTGGACCGAAAGATCGACCTGCTGGTCGCCATGGATTTTGACCTGCCCGATCTGGAGGGACTGGACAGCATCATCCTGCAGCAGGTGCACACTACCTGGCTGCTGCCGACCGGCCACCCCCCTTGCCGGAGCGGAGAAGATTGCTCCGCAGCAGCTGCAGGGTGAAACGCTGATCCTGACTCAAGAGGACCCCCGGGGCAACACCGAGGAGCTGCTGCGCCAGTACTACAATCAACTGGGTCTGAAAGGAAACCCGGTCCTTCACACCCGGACGCTGGAGGAGCTGTTCCTGCTGGCCAGCGCCGGGGTGGGCATCGGCCTGCTGCCCTCTTCCGTGCCCAAATACCTGCGCCCGGACCTGTGCAGCGTGCCCATCGACGGCCCGCAGTGGAACTTCAGCTTCCTGCTCATTTCCCGCCGGGAGCGCAGCCGCGCCAGCGTGCGCGCCATGTTTGAACTGGCAGAACATTTATAAGTATAAGGCAAAAGGATCCCCCGGTCCACGCTGCAGGCGGACCGGGGGATCCTTTTGCCGTAAAACACAACAAAAAGCGTTCTGAGAAATCTCAGAACGCTTGGTGGTTGCGGGGGCCGGATTTGAACCAACGACCTTCGGGTTATGAGCCCG
>ERZ1673744.1801-NODE-1801-length-17759-cov-4.426231_pt1 | contig 17759 bp, 14 predicted proteins | sample MGYA00580207_ERZ1673744 | MGnify/ENA primary metagenome ERZ1673744 (study PRJEB41218, sample SAMN15661751) | gut metagenome | host: Homo sapiens | place: Canada: London | collected 2015-08-20/2019-03-30 | study: EMG produced TPA metagenomics assembly of... | reverse complement strand
GGGCGGCGGGATCGAGTTCGCCGACGGTGCGAATGTCCTCCCGCACCTTCTCAAACATGGTACATCCCTCCTAAAAAACAAAAAGCGCCGCCGACGGGCAAAAGCCCACCGGAGGCGTCAAAACGCGGTTCCACTCCTGTTTTTCACTCAAGGGACAAAGATCCCCTTGCCGGATAACGGCGGCTGCCGGAGCGGGATACTGCTTTCCCCCGCCCTGCCGTCAGGTGCATTTCTCCGCCGTCCGCCTTGTGTGCGCGCTTTCAGCCGCGGCGCGCGCTCTCTGTACGGCTTTTGACGGATACTTCTCCTGCCGATCGCATTTCCTATTCACAGTATACACGATATTTGCAAAATTGTCCACACTTTTTTATTTGCCCTCTTTGAGAAATTCCCGACAGTCCCACACATATTGGAAACCGGAGATGACCGTCATCACGGCGGCGATCCAAATGAGCACTCTGCCGAAAATGAGCAATCCCGCAAACAGCGCGTCGGGCAAAGCGACACCCGCGAGAATTCCCGTGTGCCACGAGCAGAACTCCAGTGCTGCAAGCATATACAGGATCGCCACGAACTGCAGCACCGTTTTCAGCTTGCCGGACATGCTGGCAGCCACCACCTTGCCGCCCTTTGCGGCCAGCAGGCGCACCGAGGTCACCATAAATTCGCGGGACAAAATGAGCATGAGCGCCCAGGCATCCATATGCCCCTGCGCCAAAAAGCCGATGAACGCCGCCGTCGTCAGCATCTTGTCCGCGAGCGGATCGAGGAATTTGCCGAAGTTGGTGACAAGCCCTCTGCCTCTGGCGATCCTGCCGTCAAAAAGATCGGTCAGCGCCGCCGCGCCGAAGGTCAGCCCCGCCGCCAGATAGTGGAACGGAAACTCCCACAAAAGCAGCAGCAAAAACAGCGGCGCGAGCACCACGCGCAAAATGGTGAGCTTATTCGGTAAGTTCATGCTCATACTCTCCCATCAGATCCCAATCCATACATTCGGTTATTTTCACAGCAACAAAGTCTCCCGCCGCGATCGGTATGCGCTTGCCGTTTTCATCGGTCGGCGTCGGGAAAAACACCTTGCCGTCGATGTCGGGAGCGTCCGCCTCACTGCGTCCGAACCAACACTCCGCATAGCGGTCATAGCTCTCCACAAGCACCGTCAGCGTCTTGCCGATCTGCGCCGCATTGTGTGCATCGGAAATGCGCGTTTGCAGCTCCATCACCACATCGCGTCTGTGATTCTTCACCCGCTCGGGCACTTGGTGCGGCATCTTTTCCGCCTCGGTGCCCTCCTCGGGCGAAAACGCGAAACAGCCGAGCCGTTCAAACCGCACATCCCTGATGAAGGCACAAAGCTCCTCGAAATCCTCCTCGGTCTCGCCAGGAAAACCGACCATGACCGTTGTGCGCAGCGTGATGCCCGGCACGGTCTCCCGCACATGTGCGATGATGCGCGTGAGGGTCTCGCGGTTGCCCGGGCGGTGCATCGCCTTCAGCACCTTGCCACTTGCGTGTTGCAGCGGAATGTCCATATACTTTGCGACCTTTTTCTCCTTTGCCATCACCTGCAAAAGACGGTCGGTGATGTGTTCGGGATAGCAGTAAAGCAGGCGGATCCAATAAAGCCCCTCGATGGCACAAAGTGCCTCCAACAGCTCTGCAAGACGGCTCTCGCCGTACAGGTCTTGTCCGTAAACGGTGGTGTCCTGCGCGACTAAAATCAGCTCCCGCACACCGTTTTGCGCCAGCGTGCGCGCCTCCTCCACAATCGTTTCCATCCGACGGCTGCGCAGGTTGCCGCGAATGCTCGGGATAGCGCAATAGGCACAGCGATTGTTGCAGCCGTCCGCAATGCGCAGATAGGCGAAAAAGTGCGGCGTCGTCTGCAGCCGTTTGCCGTCGAGCTGCCAACAGCTGCGGTCGGGAAACGCGCAAACGCGCGCGCCGCCCATCACCTTGCGCACAGTCTCCACAATGTCGCCGTTGGCGCCCAGTCCCAAAACCGCATCGCACTCCGGCATTTCCTCCGCCATCTGCTGCTGATACCGCTGCGCCATGCAGCCGGTCACGATGATCTTCTGAATTTGCCCCTCCTTTTTGAGCTGGGCAAACTCCAAAATGTTTTCGATCGACTCTTTCTTTGCGTCCTCAATAAAGCCGCAGGTGTTGACGATCACCACATCGGCAAGACCGCTTTCCGCGATGACCTCCATGCCCGCATCCCGCAGCGACGCGAGCATCAGCTCCGCGTCCATCTGATTTTTCGGGCATCCGAGCGACACCATCGAAACCCTTATTGCCATACTATGTATCCCTTTCGACCGTTATGACTCTTCCTCCGTCGCCGCCTCCATGGCGCGCCGCACGGTGTCATATCCGAAGCCGTAGCGCGCGAGGGCGGCTGCCGTCCGCGCACGGGCGGCATCGTCTGACAGCTTATTATAATATTTTTTTCGCAAAAGTGCAAGAGCCAGTTCAAAATCTTCGGTCTCCAGTGCGGCGACCGCCTCCTCGGCGATGTCGCGGTCGATGCCCTTCGCCCGCAGCTCCTGCAAAATGCGGCGGCGCGGGTAGAGGCGATATTCCGCCATGTTCTGCGCCTGCCGCGCGGCATAGTCGCGGTCGTTCACAAGCCCCACCTCGCACAGCCGTTCCACCACTGCCGTCGCCGTTTCGCGATCGGTCATGCGGCACAGCTTCGTGACAAGCTCCCCCGCCGCATAGTCGCGGTCGGTCAGATAATAGAGCGCCCGCGACCGCACACGGTTGTAGGTCGCCGTTTGCAAAAGTGCCTCCAGCTGCGCACCGTCGATGTCGCTCCCTATGCGCAGTCCGCTGTGATCGAAGGTTGCCCTGTCGATCTCGATCGTTTCGTCCCCGTCGCCGAGCGTCAGCGCATATTGCTGCCCGCGAATGCGTTTTGCCGCCGTAATTTTCATGCACATATCCTCTCAAAAAAGCGGCGCTGCTTTTGCAGCGCCGGCTTTCTCAATCATCCACCACAATGTCGATCTGCGCTTTCGCCGTCGGCGCGGTGACCTTTGCCGCCGCCTCGATCGGAATCTCCACCGGCTGCTGTACGGGGGCGGGAGCTTTCACCGCCGACGGGTTGAGCTTCGGCAGCCCTGCCCGCACCAACTCCTCGATCTCCGCCATCAGCTCGGGGTGCGCCCGCAGATAGTCCTTCGTGTTTTCTTTGCCCTGTCCCAGGCGATCCTCTTTATAGGAGAACCACGCGCCGGACTTTTGCACGATGTCCAGCTTGACAGCAAGATCCACAAGCTCGCTGTCGTGCGAGATGCCCTGTCCGTAGATCACATCAAACTCCGCCTCCTTGAACGGCGGTGCGACCTTGTTTTTCACGATCTTCACGCGGGTGTGCGAGCCGATCGGCTCACCGCCCACCTTCAGCGTCTCGGCGCGGCGCACATCGAGGCGCACCGACGCATAGTACTTCAGCGCGTTGCCGCCGGAGGTGACCTCCGGGTTGCCGTAGACCACGCCGACCTTCAGACGCAGCTGGTTGATGAAAATGGCGATACAGTTGGACTTTGCGACCACAGGCGCCAGCTTGCGCATCGCCTGCGACATCAGGCGCGCCTGCAGACCGACATGGCTGTCGCCCATCTCACCCTCAATCTCGGCGCGCGGCACCAGCGCCGCCACCGAGTCCAGCACCACGATGTCCACAGCGCCCGAGCGGATGAGCGCCTCCATGATCTCAAGCGCCTGCTCGCCCGCATCCGGCTGCGACACCAGAAGCGAGTCGACATCCACGCCGAGCGCCTTGGCATAGACCGGGTCGAGCGCATGCTCCACATCGATATATGCCGCCTCGCCGCCCTTTTTCTGCGCCTCTGCGACCGCATGCAGCGCCAGCGTCGTTTTGCCGGATGCCTCCGGCCCATAGATCTCGATAATTCTGCCGCGCGGCAGACCGCCGATCCCGAGCGCCGCATCCAGCGCCATCGAGCCGGTCGGGATGCAATCCACCTTCATGCCGATGTTATCGCCGAGGCGCATGACAGCCCCCTTGCCATAGCTGCGCTCGATCTGCTGTAATGCCGCATCCAAGGCCTTCTTGCGCTCGTCCTGCGCTTCGGTCTTTGCCTTCGACGCCTTCTTTTCTGCCATATCGTCCATTCCTTTCGAGAACATTTTTTCGCTTGAGTCATTGCCCACATTATAGCGTATTCTTTCGCAAAAATCAATAGCTTTTGCAAAATTTCCGAACATTCGTTCTATTTTTTATATCCGACCGTCACGCGGTCATGCCCCGCAAGATCCCGCAGGGTGTGTACCCCCTGCAGCCCTGCGGCGGAAAACAGCGTTTCCACCGCCGCGCGCTGATCGAACCCGATCTCCACCGCCATAAACCCGCCGCTTTTGAGGCAGCAGACAAAGCGGTCGGCAAGCACGCGATAGAAAAAAAGTCCGTCCTCACCGCCGCAAAGTGCTGCCTGCGGTTCCTTTTGCACTTCCCTTTCCAGCGTCGGCAGCACTGCCGCGCGGATATAGGGCGGGTTCGACAAAACGGCGTCATATTCCCCCGCAAGTGCGACATCGCAGATGTCCGCCAATAGGGGGCGAACGGCATACTGCGGATACCGCCGACAGTTTTCCGTGAGGTATGAAAACGCTGCCGCGGATTTTTCCACCGCCGTCACCGCCGCGTCCGGCTTCAGGGACGCAAGCCCCAGCCCGACGCAGCCGCTGCCCGCGCAGAGATCCAGCACCTGCGGCGCGGGAACATCGTGCAAAAGCGCCGCCGCCGTTTCACAGAGCAGCTCGGTGTCCTGCCGCGGGATGAGCACCCCTTCGCCCACCGCCAGGCGCAGCGAAAGAAAATCCCAGGTGCCGAGCAGATATTGCAGCGGCTCTCCCGCGATGCGAGCGTCCACTGCCGCCGCCAGCTTTTCCGCCGGCAGATCCTCAACAAGGCACTGCGCCTCAAACGCCGCATTTTCAATTCCTGCCGCCCGCAGCCGTTCGGTCATTTCCCGCACGGCGTCACTCACCATTTGTCCGCCTCCGGGTCGGCGGGGATCACCCGCTCCATCGCCGCGATGGCACATTCGATCATGCTGTCATCCGGCTCTTTGGTCGTCAGCCGCTGCATCCACAGGCCGGGCGCGGAAATGATGCGGGTGAAAAGGTTATCCCTTCTGCCCGCCAGTTTGATAAGCTCATAGCCGACGCCCACCACCACGGGGATCGTCAGAATTTTCACAACGGTGCGCAGCACCGAGTTCATGTCCGGAATGAGCATGGAAACGATCATGCCCACGAGCAGCATCAGAATCATGAACGAGGTGCCGCAGCGCGGGTGAAACCGACATTCGGGGCGGATGTTTTCTACCGTGAGGGGCTTTCCCTGCTCGTAGCAGAAAATGGTCTTGTGCTCTGCGCCGTGATACATAAACACGCGCTTTATGTCCTTCATCTGCGCCACAAGTGCAATATAGCCCACAAACAATACGATGCGGAAAACGCCCTCGAACACGCCGCGCAGCAGCGCGTGGTTGAAGGAGGGGACAGCCTTGCAGAGGCTGCGGAACAGGAAAGCGGGCAGCCACACAAACAGCACCACCGCCACCGCCACGCCGAGCACGGCGCTCAGCGCCATGAGAAAGCTCATCAGCTTCGGCGAAACGCTCTTTTTCTCGTCCTTTTCCTCTTCTTCCTCTTCAAGCCCACTCAGCTCCGCCGAACGCATCAGACATTTATAGCCGATGCGCAGTGAGTCGATGAAGTTGAAGATGCCGCGCACGAACGGCACACGCATGTACCACGGCTTGTTCTTCCCTGCCGTTTCCCATTCCTCAAGAATGATCTTCCCCGACACATGGCGCACCGCCATTGCCGTGGTTTCGGGACCGCGCATCATGATGCCCTCGATGAGCGCCTGTCCGCCGATGGATGTCTTTTTGATGATGTCGGGTTGTCTTTTTTCCATTATGCTTGCTCCTTTTGTTCGGTCGGGAGGGTGATGATGACACTGGTGCCGAAGCCTTCCTTGCTGTAGATGTCCAGCGTGCCGCCGTGTCCCTCTGTAATCTCATCCGCCACCGCCAGTCCGATGCCGCTGCCGGGGCGGGTGGTATTCGCTTTATAAAACTTCATTTTGACCTGCGGCAGATCTGCGGCGGAAATACCGTTGCCGGTGTCCCCGATGACGACCTGCACCGTTTTGCCGACCGCCGCATAGTCCACCCGCACGGTGTCGCCGCTGTCGGAATATTTGATGGCGTTGTCGAGCACATTGATGAACACCTGCCGCAGGCGATCGGCGTCGCCGCTGATCGGCGGCAGCGCGTCCTTTCCGACAAATTGCAGATGGATGCCCTTGTTTTCCGCCCGTTCGCGGAACAAAAGCACCGTTTCCCGCACGATCGCCGCGACATCCACCGTTTCAAAATGCAGCGTCAGCTTGCCGCTCTGCATACGGGAAAAGTCCAAAAGCTCCTCCACCATGCCGGACAGCCGCTCGGTCTCGTCGGTGATGATCTGCATACCGCAGCGCACCGTTTCCGGATCGTCCGGCGTCTGCTGCAGCGTCTCGCTCCAGCCGCGGATGGCGGTGAGCGGTGTGCGCAATTCGTGCGACACAGAAGAAATAAATTCGTTTTTCAGTCGCTCGGCGCGTTCGATCTCTGTTGCCATATAATTGATGGTGTCGCACAGGTCACCGATCTCGTCCCGACTGTGCTTTTCCACGCGGTAGGCGTAGTCGCCCTTGGCGATGCGGCGCGCCGCTCTGCCGATCTCCTCGACGGGATGCACAATGGAACGGATGAAATACAGTCCCGACAGCGCCGTGAACAGCAATATGATCAGCACGATGATGCCGACCAGCGCCGCGATAAGAATGAGCTGACGGTCGATGAGCCGCAGCGTCACCACATACCGCAGCGCGCCGATCACCGTGCCGTCCGCCGCAGTCACCGTCGCCGTCAGCGCCATGATGTGCTCGCCGTTGCTGTTATGCGTTGTCTGCACCGCTCTGCCGTCATCCGTGCCGCGCGCCCGTCGGAATTCCTCCGCCGCCTCGCCGCTTGCGGGTACAAAGCTGGTCGAGGACGCCAAAATCCACCCATCCGCGGACAGCACCTGCAGCTCCATCTGTTCCTTGCTGTCAAAGCTCTCCACAAGCCGTGCCGCCTCACGGGAAAAATCCTGCGTCTGCTGCAGAGACGAGGAGACCGAGCGCCCGAAAAGGTTGGCGCGTCCCGACAGCACATCCTGCGCGCTCTGATAATAAAAGCTGCGCAAAAGCACCATCAGCGTCACCGCCGCCACCAGCAAAAACACGGCGATAAACGAAAAGCCATATAAAAGCCAGCGCCGCGTAATGGTTTTCTTCGCTGCCATGCCGCCTAATCCTCCCATTGATAGCCCTTGCCCCAGATCGTGAGCAAATGGCGCGGCTCGGAGGGATCCTCCTCCAATTTCACCCGCAAACGGCGGATGTTGACATCCACCACCTTGTCGTCGCCGACAAAGCTCTCGCCCCACGCGCAGCGCAAGATCGCCTCTCTCGTCTGCGGCTCACCGGCGTGCGAGAACAAATAGGCAACGATCTGATATTCCATTTGGGTCAGCTCAACGGGCTTGCCGTTTTTCGAAAGGGTGTGCGCCCGAAAATCAAGCGTGAAAATGCCGCGCTGCATCCGATCGCCGTCGCCGTTTTTCTCCCGCAGGATCTGCACGCGGCGGCACAGCGCCTCAATGCGCGCCAAAAGCTCGCCGATGCCGAACGGCTTTGTCACATAATCGTCCGCACCGCAGTGGAGCCCCTCGATCTTTTCCGGCTCCTGCGAGCGTGCCGTGAGCATCACGATGCCGATCGTCGGATCGGCAGCCCGCAGACGGCGGCAGACCTCAAAGCCGTCTATTCCCGGCAGCATCACATCGAGAAGGGCGACCGCCGCCGTCGGCTGCGCCGCATACATCTGCAGCGCCGCCTCGCCGCTGTCCGCCTCCAGAACCGCATATCCGGCACGCCGCAAATTCAGCACCACAAAGCTGCGGATCGCCGCCTCGTCCTCACACACCAGGATCTGTTGCATGCCGTTCCCTCCTTAGTCCAATGTGACCAGCATATAGCTGATCTTTTCCGGCGTCAGGTGATATGCCGCCGTGTCGTCATACCAAATGTACAACGGCGAGCCGCTGCCGAGCGACTCAAAGGTATAGCCGCCCAAGACCGTCTCGGCATCCTCCCTTTGCGCCCGCACCGCCAAAAACGGCTGTGCCTTGCCGTTCTCCGTCGTTTCCAGCCACAGCACGCCGTTTTTTGTGTCATAGCGCGTCGTGAGCTTTTCGATCCACTGATTCTCCACCTCGATGAAATAGCCGTCCGCGCGGTTGACGATCGCCGCAAACTGCCGCACTGCCGTCCCCGCCTGCATATCCCAGCTGTACCATTCGGTCAGCCATTTCCAGGTTTCCTCCCCGTCGGCGGTCGGATAGTCGAGAAGGCGCGAGGTGATCGGGAACTCCGGCACGCCGTTGCCGTCGGCGTCCATCGCCGCCACCTTTGCCACCCGCACGGAGGCTGTTCCGTGCTGCCCGTCGGCGTGCAGCGGCGTCAAAAGACTGCCGTCCCGGAAACAGAGAATCTCCGTCATGAGTGCGCCGCTTTCGAGCGTCGCATCCACATACAGCGCATCCCCGCCGTCGGAGCATTTGCCGAACAGAAAGCGGGTGATGCCGCGGATGGCGGGATCGAGCCGCACAGCCGAGAGCTGCCGCATTTCGCCGTCAGCGGCGGCATACAGCGTCGCTGTCATCGTGTCCGTCCGATCGGTGCGCAAAAGCAACACCTCATCCCGCCCGTCGGCGTTGAGATCCGCCGCCGTGCAGGCAACATACTGCCCGATGTTTTCCACCATCGTTTTGCCGTCCAGCCGATAGGCGGAAAGCTGGCGGTCGGTGCTGTACAGACTCCACCCCACCAGCAGCTCCGCCACACCGTCGCCGTCGAGGTCGCCGAGCAGCACGCGGTCAATCTCCGCACCCGCGCCGGTCATGTCGGCGATCGAGTGCCAGCCGTTTTCCTCGCGCCGCAAAAGCTGGATGTGCGTGTTCTCCGCGCCGTCCGGCGCATACAGAATGGCAGCAGTCACCGCATCCTGCGCGCCCGTCTGTTTTCCGGCGCTGTCAAGGAAAATATAGGCGGAAAGGATGTCTCCCGCAGAGGGGTATTTCAGCGTATAGCGCGGCGCGTTCTCGCCGCCCTTGCCGATCGCCGCCTCCAGCGCCGCCTGCACCGCCTGCTGCTGTCCCTGCGCGCGCGGCGGCTGCAGATACGACTGCACATCCATCGCGCAGCCGGACACCAAAAACAGCAGAGCCGTCAAAAAAATCACTGCCGCTCGCCGCATACCTATCCCTCCCCGACCGATATATAGTTCAGTATACCGCGTTTCGTTTTTTCTGTCAAATCCTCTTGCACTTTTTTGTACGGCTGTGTATACTGAATATATACGGAATAAATACGGGGAAAAGGGAGAGGATGTCATGACGCTCAAAGCGATCGCGGAGCTTGCCAATGTTTCCGTTTCCACCGTTTCAAAGGCGCTCAGCGACTCCTATGACATTTCCCCCGAAACGCGCGCGCTGGTTTTGGAGATCGCGACCCGCTCGGGCTATTTCACCGACAAAAAAGCGACGCGTATGCAAAACAGCAGTCTGCGCGAGCCGACCGTCGCCATCATTTGTCCCGAGATCATCAGCATCCACTATTCCCATATCACCACCGTCCTTTCGGACACGCTTGCCGCCCGCGGCGCCAAAAGCATCCTCTATCTCTCCGGCTTTTCCGAAAAGACCGTAAAGCGCATTTTTGACGACTGTCTGAACGACCCGCATATCGCCGCCATCATTTCTCTGACGGCCGTGCGGCCGCACATCCCGTCCGACAACAACACGCCGGTGCTGCTGTTTGAAAACACCGCCTCCCACAGCAGTGTCCGCATGCAAATGGACGAGGGCATCGCGCTGGCGGTGGATCACCTGCGCGCCGGCGGGCACACCCGCATCGGCTTTGTCGGCGAATCGCTCATTGCAGGCAAGCTCGCCATCTTCCGCCAGGTGATGGGCGCACGCCGTCTGTCCGTTGACGAAAACGATGTTTTCATCGGCGCGCAGCGTTTCGAGGCGGCAGGCAAGGAGGCGGCGCAGCGTTTTTTGGGGAAAGCGGGAGAAAAGCCTACCGCCGTTATCTGTGGCTATGATGAGCTTGCCTGCGGCTTTTTGGATGCGCTGCAAAAAAACGGCATGACAGCGCCAAAGGATCTATCGGTCATCGGCATCAACAATATCCCTTTGTCCGCATATTGCTTCGGGGGACTGACTACGGTGGATCTTATCGACACTGCCGTGCTTTCCCGTGCCATTGACGACCTGCTCGACGATGTGGTGGTGCGCCGCCGTCCGACGCCGCATATCTATCGCATGATGCCCCGCCTGATTGTACGGCACACAACAGCCCCGCTTGAAAAAATTTGAAAAAGTTGTTGACAAACCGAATAGAGCGTGCTATATTGAGAAAAAATAAACCGATGACCGAGAATAGTAGGTGCTTTGTGAAGCCCAAAGAGAGCTGCGGATGGTGAGATCGCGGCGGCGGATGGTGTATTGAATGGACTCGGGAGGGTGATCCGAGCGCCGCTTGCGGCAGGTAGGAAAGACGGGTGCCGCCCGTTACAGCGGACAGTGCATGATTGTGCATGAGGTGCATCGGCGCAGCCGATGAATTTGGGTGGTACCGCAGGAAAGCTCTTGTCCCATGGTTGGGGCAGGGGTTTATTTTTTTATTTTCGGAAAGGCGGAGGTCTTATGGGTCTTACACGATGGCGGCGCGGCGTCCGCTTTCCACACCGCATATGATTTTATACATCTTAAGGAGTTGTTTTATCATGAAAACTTTGAAAAAAACCGTCGCTTTTGTTCTTGCGCTTTCTCTGATGCTGCTCGCCTTTGCCGGCTGCGGCAGCAGCGGCAAGAAAACCGTCGGCATCATCCAGTTCGGCTCCCACGCCTCCCTCAACAACTGCTATGACGGCATCATGAAGGGGCTGACCGAAGGCGGCATCGACGCCGACAAATATGATTTTGAATATGTCAACAGTAACTTTGACGCCTCCGTTTCCCAAACGCAGGCAAACAACCTTGTGAACAAAAAGGCAGCGGTCATCATCGCCATTGCCACCCCCTCCGCCGTCGCTGCGGCAAACGCTGCCGCCGACAAGGATGTTCCGGTGGTCTACTGTGCCATCACCGATCCCGCCGTCATGGATAACTATGAGAATGTGACCGGCTCATCCGACATTCCGAACTTTGAAAAACAGCTCGAGGTCGTCACCGGCTTCATGGGAAAGACCGCGCTCAAGATCGGCGTCCTGTATTCCACCGAGGAGTCCAGCTCCCCCATCCAGGTCGAAAATCTCAAAAAAGCCGCCGAAAAGTATGACGGCATGGAGATCCTCGCAAGCGCCGTAGCAGACATCAACACCATCGACGCCAAGACAAACGAGCTCATCGACCGCAGCGTGGATTGTTTTGTGAACCTTCTCGACAACACCGTTGTCGGCAAGCTGCAAACGAACATTCTCCCCATCACCGACGAGAAAAAGATTCCCGTGTTCGGCTCGGAGATTGAGCAGGTGAAGGTCGGCTGCGTGGCGAGCGCCTCCATCGAATATATCCCCGTCGGCGAGGCGGCAGGCAAAGCGGCAGCGGAAATTTTGAACGGCAAGGCGGCGTCCGACATCCCCGTTGCCGTCATCACCGACCCGAACCTCTATTATAACAGCACCGCCTGTGAAAAACTGGGACTCTCCGTCCCCTCGGCACTGAACGCTGCCGATGTCGCCATGTGACCCCTATTTCATCTAAAAAAGGATCGAAAGCCATGTTGTTTTTTTCCACCACCGTTGACGGGCTGCAAATGGGTCTGTGCTTTGCCGTTCTGGCACTCGGCGTGTATATCTCCTATTCCATTCTGGACTTTGCCGACCTGTCGGTCGACGGCACCTTTCCGCTCGGCGGCGTCGTCTGCACCATTTTAATGCTGCGGCTCGGCGTGCCGCCGCTGCCCGCCGTTTTCCTGTCCTTTTTCGCAGGCTTTGCCGCGGGCGCAGTCACAGGCTTTTTGCATGTGAAGTGCCGCATTTCGAAGCTGCTTTGCGGCATCATCGTTATGACGGCGCTGCTATCGGTGACGCTGGCGCTGACGACGCTTTTGACCGACAACGGTATGACGACCACCATTTTCTCCTATCGCAGTCAAAAGCTCACCGGCATTTTCAACGGCGCGCTTGCCTCCCGCTTCGGCACTGCCGGCCGCGATTATGTTATCCTCGGCATCGAGCTTGTGTTCGTCATCGCCGTCAAGCTGCTTTTGGATCTGTTTTTCAAAACAAAGCTCGGCTATATGCTGCGGGCGACCGGCGACAACGAAAAGCTGGTGGTGACGCTCGGCAAGGATGTCGGCCGCTATCAGATCCTGGGACTGGCGCTTGCCAACGGGCTTGTCGCCGTGTCGGGCGCCTTGTATGCGCATCTGTATATGCAGTATGACAACTCCTGCGGCAGCGGCAAGGTGGTTTTGGCGCTGGCGTCGGTCATCATCGGACTGGCGATCTTCTCCCGCGTGCGCTTTGTCAGGGATACCACCGCCGTCATCTGCGGCGCGGTGCTGTATTCCCTGTGTCTCAACTATTTGGTGCTCGTGGACAGCAACGGCATTTATCTGAAGCTCTTAAACGCCGTGCTGTTTGCGCTCATCCTTATTTTCCACGACCGCATCACCGCCCTCACCGCGAGGCGTGTGAACGCAAGAAAGGGGGCGGCGGCATGATCGAGCTGAGAAAGGTTTCCAAGACCTACAACGCCGGAACCGTCACGGAAATGTGTCTTTTTGACGGCTTTGACCTCACCGTCGCCGACAGCGAATTTGTGTCGGTCGTCGGCAGCAACGGCAGCGGCAAGACCTCCCTGCTCAACATCATCTGCGGCAGCATGCCGTTCGACAGCGGCACGCTGCTGCTCGACGGCAAGGACATTGCCGGTCTCAAGGAATTTGAGCGGTATCGCCGCATCGGCAGGGTCTATCAGAACCCCGCCGCCGGCACCTGCCCGCACCTCACCATTCTCGAAAACATGTCGCTTGCGGACAACAAGGGCAAGTGCTTCGGGCTGTCCCGCGGCGTCAACCGCGCCCGCCGCGATTTCTACCGTGAACAGCTCCGTGTTGTCGGGCTGGGTCTGGAGGATAAGCTGGATGTCGAGGTCGGCGCACTTTCCGGCGGACAGCGACAGGCGGTCGCCCTCATCATGGCGACGCTCACCCCCGTGGACATTCTCATTCTCGATGAACACACGGCAGCGCTCGACCCCCACACTGCCGACATCATTATGGAGATCACCGACCGCGTGGTGCGGGAAAAGCACCTCACCGCCCTCATGGTGACGCACAATCTGCGCTATGCCGTGGAATACGGCAACCGTCTTTTGATGCTTGACCGCGGCAGGATCGTGCTCGACAAGGCAGGTGCTGCAAAAGAAAGCGTCGTCACCGACGATCTCCTGGACATTTTCAACCGCATCAGCATCGAATGCGGCAACTGAGTTTTCCGTTCCTCCCCCGCGCAGCAAAATGCGCGGGGGTTTTCTGTTTTGCACAAATTTCGTGGAAAACTCTTGGTATTTCATCGGCAAAAACCCTGTAAAACCGCTTGTTTTTTCGGGTTTCCCATGCTACAATAGCCTCAGAAAAGACGGGCTACCGTCAGAGAAAGAGAGGTGCGTCTGATGGCATATTCAAAATGTCCTCCCATGCCGGTCATCCCGGTGGAGTGGCACGATAATGTCCATTTGACATCGATCCAAAAAGAAAGCAACGCGTTCCTGTTCCGCACAAGGGTGTTGAACAAAGCCGTGACCTTCGCGGTCACCTTCCCCGCCGTCGGCGGCGTGCGGCTGACGGCCGTGAATGTCGAAAAAGGCTTTTTCGACTGCACCGACAACGGCGCCATCACCTACAGCGGCAAGAAATATTTAAAACTGACGAGCGGCAACCGCACTGCCGTTTTTTGCAAGGATGATGCGTGCGGCTTCCTGCTGCATGTTCAAAATGCCGACGGCGAGACGGTCTATACCTTCACCGGTGCCGACATTCTGTTCGGTTTTTCAGGCAACAAGCTGAAAAAGTTTGCGAAAATGAAGCTTTTCGGCGACTTCACAAATGACGAAGTGCTCTACGGTCTCGGCGAGCGGTATAACACCCTCAACCAGGTCGGTCACGATGCGCTGATGTGGAATGTGGACACCGCAATTCACGGCGGCGGCAGAGACAACGGTGTCGATCACAACGAAAGCTATCAGTGTGTTCCCGTGCTGCACAGCAACCGCGGCTATATGCTGTATGTCAACTCCATGTACGGCGCGTGGTTTGATTTCGGCAAGGAAACGCCCCACCGCTTCTCCCTCGACTTCAACGGCCCCGTCGCCGACTTCTTCGTCTTTGTCGGTACGCCGAAGGAAAACCTCAAGTCCTACGCCGACCTCACCGGTCACAGCATCCTTCCGCCGAAGTGGGCGTTCCAGTATTGGATGGGCGGCGGTGCACCGGCGTGGCGTGTGGATGGCAGAGACTATAAGGACGTTCTGCGGGAATACATAGACGGCTATGCCGCTATGGGCATCCGCCATGTTGCCGGCTGCTATGGCGAGGGGGATCCTTCCAAAAACAAGGAAGGCTATGAAATTGCCGCCGAGTCCGGTATGCGCATGTTCATCTGGAACCATCCGAGTCAGAGCATCGACTTTGCCAAAGAGGTGCTCGGCACAGAGGACATGAACGAGCTGCCCTATCTGATGCCGAAGGGACGCAAAACGACCTGCCTTGCCATCAACGGGCGCAACTGGCTCGATTTCACCCATCCGAACACCAAAAGGGTGCTGAAAGCCTTTTATAAGAAGTATTTTGAGTGGGGACTCAAGGGTGCCATGATCGACTTCGGCGAATTTGTCACACCCGACGCCTTGCTGTATAACGGCAAGACCGGCAATGCCATGCATAATGAGCATTCCTACTGGTATGCCAAAACCATGAAGGAAGTATTTGACGAGGGTGCAAACGGCGACTACATCCTTTTTGAACGCTCCGGCTGTGCCGGCAGCCAGGCGTTTGCCGGTCAGTTCGGCGGCGATCAGGCGGCATTCATGTACGGCCTCAAGCAGGCTTTCTATGCCGGTATCAACATGGGCGCCTCCGGCTTCAACATCTGGGGAAGCGACATCGGCGGCTATAACGGCTCCACCGACGACGAGACCTACAAGCGCTGGGTGGAATTTGCTGCCTTTTCCCCGCTCATGCGTGCGCACGGCGTCGGCAATCCGCGCAATCCGTGGGTGCACGGCGACGAGGCGGTAGAGCTGTTCAAAAAGCTCTATTGGTGGCGTGAGAACATGCTCGACTATGTTTACAGCACCGCCGTGAATGCGCATTTGACCGCAGAGCCCATGATGCGTGCCATGGCGATCGAATTCCCGCGCGAGGGGCTCGACCATGTAGACACGCAGTATATGTTCGGCAGCGAGCTGCTGGTCGCGCCGGTCATTGAGCTCGGCCGTCGCTGCAAGATGGTGCGCTTCCCCGCCGGCAACTGGGTCAACCTGTGGACGGCGGAAAGGATCGCCGGTGACCGTGAAATGATGGTCGTGGCGAACGACGCCGACATTCCGGTCTATCTGCGCGCGGGCGCTGCCATGGTGCTGCGCCTTGGTGACACGTTGGAGATCACCGCGCCCTTTGAGGCGGACAAGGCAGCCACCGCGCTGCTCGTCACCCCTGCGGACGGCAAGCGCACCGTGCGGCACTATTTCGATGAAAAGACCTTTGCAGACTTTGTCACCGACAACGCAAACGGCACTGCCGTCACCGTGAAGAATGTGAGCGGTGCCAAGCTCGATGCCGTGCTGGCGTTCGGTGTCGAGGCGAAAAAGGTGCTCGTGGACGGCAAAGAGGCCGTCTTCACCGCCGAAAACGGCAAGACCACCGTGCGCACCGACAAGGGCTTCAAGACCGTCGAAATTTTCTGACAAACGCTGTAAAGCCGAAAAAAGCCGCCCCCAAAGCGGCGGCTTTTTCCGAAAGGAGAGATTTTTATTCCGTATATCGAAGACAAAACCCCCATGCCGATCATCCCGGTGAAATGGGCAACCTTTACCGCCATATCCGACATTAAAAAGGAAGAGGCCGCCCTCACCTTCACGCTGACCGACGGCAAGACCGCCGTCACGATGCATGTGACTTTCCCCGCGGTGGGCGGCGTGCGCATCTTTGACCGCGAGGGCTTTTTCAAATCGGAGCCGCTCCCCATCACCTACGGCGAAGACGGCAAAATGACTGCGGGCAACACAGCCGCTGTTTTCACCCCCGACGAGAAAGTGCTTTTCACCCTTTCGCTGCTCGACGGTGCGGGTGCACCCGTCGTCACGCTTTGCGGCAGCACGCTGGCGCTCGGCTATGATGAGGAGGGCGTTTGCCGCAAGGCGCTCTATCGCTTCCCCTTTGATGCCGAAAACGATGTGCTGTTCGGCATGGGCGAGCGGTTCAACTGCATCAATCAGATCGGCGCTTGTGCCTATCTTTGGAACGAGGACACCGTTTTCGGCAGAGATGAGCGCGATTCCTATCAAAACATTCCGCTTTTGCACAACACCGCAGGCTACAGCGTGTTCATCAACACCATGTACGGCGGCTGGGCGGACTTCGGCGGCACAGAGCCGAATGTCACCCGCATCGACTTCAACACCCCGGACATCGACATGTTCCTGTTTGTCGGCACGCCGCTTTCCGTTTTGGACAGCTACACGCAGCTCACCGGCAGAGAGGTGCTGCCGCCGAAGTGGGCATTCCGCTATTGGATGGGCTCGTCCTGGTATTCCTGGAACAAGGGCGACATCCCCTGCACCGAAAAATTCCGCAACATCCTTGAGGGCTACAAGGCGATCGGCATCAGCAACCTTGCCGCCTGCTATGCCGAGGGAATCACCAACATCCCCGAAACGTTCGACATTGCCAAGGAATACGGCATCCGCCTGTTTCACTGGAACTATCCCGCCGTGCGTTTTGAGGATCACGACCACCTCGGCAAAAAGGACGACATGATGATGGAGCTGTGCGGCAGCACCGATCCCGCGCTTTTACCCATCATTTACACAAAGGGCACGGACTATGAGCCGTCAAGCGGCACCATGACCGACTTCACCCACCCGAATGCCCCGCTGTTTGTGGAGCGGTATTACCGCGACATGTTCAAAAAAGGACTGGCGGGCGCGATGATCGACTTCGGCGACCAGGTCAAGGTGGACGGCGTGTTTTATAACGGCAAGGACGGCAACGTCATGCACAACGAATCCGCCTATTGGTATGCCAAGGTCATGCACGATGTGTTCACGGCGGCGCGCGGCAACGACTGGGTGCTGTTCCAGCGTCCCGGCTGCGCGGGCTCACAGCACTATGCTTCCCATTTCGGCGGCGATCAGCCCTGCACCTATCGCGGCATCCAGCAGGCGTTCTATGCGGGACTCAACGCCGCCGCCAGCGGCTATTCCAACTGGGGCAGCGACATCGGGGGACTCGGCGGCGTGCCGAGCGACGAATTGTATGTCCGCTGGCTGCAATACAGCACGTTCTCCCCGTTCATGCGTGCCCATTCCCAGTCGCACGAAAAAATGCGTGAGCC
>ERZ1673744.1790-NODE-1790-length-17862-cov-7.263492_pt1 | contig 17862 bp, 9 predicted proteins | sample MGYA00580207_ERZ1673744 | MGnify/ENA primary metagenome ERZ1673744 (study PRJEB41218, sample SAMN15661751) | gut metagenome | host: Homo sapiens | place: Canada: London | collected 2015-08-20/2019-03-30 | study: EMG produced TPA metagenomics assembly of... | reverse complement strand
GTACTCATCCAGTATTTCCCTCTTTTTTTTCGCCATGCCTTTTCGTATAGTGTCGCTCTGTCCGCTTGTGAACCCTGCAAGATCTCGAACTATCCTCATTACCTCTTCCTGGTAAACAATAACTCCGTATGTGTCCTTCAAAGATGCCTCAAGTAATGGTATATCATATTTAATATTCTCTGGATGTCTCATATTCTCAATGTACTGTGGTATAAAATCTAACGGACCAGGACGATATAAGGATACTCCCGCAATAAGTCGCTCAAATAGCTCCTTTCCAAATGCTGTCATTTCTTCCTGGTATTTTTCTCGATTTTCTTCATCGCCCTTAAAATAATCAAGATATCCCGAACAATTATACTTCTCTTCAATCTGTTTTATTTTATCTTTAACATCTCCAAATAGATCCACCATGAATGATCTCATTCCTACGCTCTCTATCTGGAAAACGGCAAAAGAAGTACCTTCTGATATCTCGGCATATACATAGGGATCATTGATGGTTATATCTTCATATCCTCTGAACGGCAACAACCCTAATTTTTCCCGATCTCTATTTGCAAGCCTTACACCCTCTTCAAGAACTGTGAGCGTTCTCAGCCCCAGAAAATCCATCTTTAGAAGGTGTAATTCCTCAACAACATTTTTGTCTCCCTGAGTCGTGATATACTTCTGCCCTTTTGTTTCATATTCCTCGTCATTACTTTCCATCAGCGATGTTGCAATATAATTTACAATCGGCTCTCCTGTAATAACTACTCCACAGGCATTGGTACTGGTCTGTCTTACATTATTTTCCAATGTGAGTGCAAGCTGAATTATGGACTTTGCATCTTTGTCCGTATCGTACATAGTTTTAAGTTCGGTACTTTCAGCAAGAGCAGTGGACAGGTCATTATAATTAGTTCCGATTATTGAGGATATTGTATTTCCAAGGTCACTCTTACCACTTATTCTCGCGCAGTCTTTGACCGCAACCCTGGCTTTTAGCGTCGAGAAATTTGATATATTGCATACACAATCTTCTCCGTATACGCTCTTGCAATAGTTGATTACTTCTTGCCTTCTTCGGTACTCAAAGTCCATATCAATATCCGGCATTGAAATACGATCAGGATTTAAAAATCTTTCAAAGAGCAGTCCATAGTCAATCGGATCAAGCTCAGTTATTTCAAGGCAATATGCAACCAGACTTCCAACAACCGAACCTCTTCCAGGTCCTACAAGTATTCCATTATTCTTAGCAAAGTTTACATAATCCCATACGATAAGGAAATATGCTGGAAATCCCATACTTATGATTACGCTTTTTTCGTAATCCAGTCTTTCTCTATATATGCTTGAGGCAAACTTATCCGTTCCTTCATACCTCTTTTTGAATCCATCTTCAACCAGGTGACAAAAATATTCAGTCTCGCTTTTGTATTCGCCTGGCACATTGAATTTAGGTAAAACATAATTTCCTATCTTTATCCTGAATGTACATTTTTCCGCCATATCTATTGTATTTGCAATAGCCTCCGGCAAATCCCAAAATTCATTTATCATTTCCGAGTCGGACTTGTAATAATAACCGGCTCCCGTAAATTTAAAGTGGGGTTCAGCAAGTGTTTTCTTTGAGGCAATACATAATGCTGCCTCCTGCGAAAAACTATCCTCTTTGCGGATGTAATGACTGTCATTTGCGCATACAAGTTTTATTCCAAGATCTTTGGAAAGTTTGATAATAGCCGCATTGATCTCAGCCTCTCCCTGTATCCCATGCCTTTGTATCTCCAGGTAATAATCGTCACCGAATATCTTCTGGTACTCAATAGCAACTCTCTTAGCTCCCTCATAATCACTTTTTATCAGAGTCGCAATCTCACCGCCAAGACAGGCGGAAGTACATATAACACCATCATGCCACTCCTTCAGCTTATCAAATCTAACATGTGGCTTGTAGTAAACATTGGAAAAGCTGTCGGAAGTTAATTTCATCAAATTTTTATATCCCTGCTCGTTCTTTGCAAGAAGTATAAGGTGGTTATTCTTCTTCTCTCCGGCAACGGTCTCTACATATGCCTCAAATCCAAATACGCACTTCTTCCCCTCTTTATCCATTGCATTTTGCCACTGTAAACCCGCAAACATATTCCCGTGATCTGTCACCGCAGTGATACCAGAAGATACCTTGGCAATATCCTTCAATTTTGATATTCCATCAAGAAGTGAATACTCGCTATGAACATGATACTGAAAAAATGACGATATGTATAACTCCGTCTCAGACTTTACGATTGCTATAGCTTTTCCGGTATGATTTATATTGATCCTTGTCTGTTTGTCCAATAATTCTGTGATGTCAATGGAATCATCAAGGTATATCTTTCCTTCCCTTGCTGCAACTCTTATTGTTTTTCCTTTTTCGTAATTATTGCAAAAATTTAAAATCATAACTCTTACCCCCGGTTGATCTCTATAATTACATAATATCATGGCAAAATTCCCATTCCCACAACTCACATGGTCTATGATATTTTGGTGATGACTGATCTTCGTATGCTACGCCATTAAACTGCAAATATCTATCAAAAGCCTTTTCCATTGCCTCGGCATCAGAATTTCCGTTCAATTTAACAAAATAAGTTTTTTTCTCGTGCGTACCATTTCTATTTGTAAATCTAATCGTTACCATTGCCCTGTTCATTTCACAATCACCTCATTTTTAACATATTATTTGACATTCTTTTTCTCGGAATGTATCAATAACAACTTCTTCCTCGCTCCTGGTTGAGAAGTATGCAAGAATATTTTTCTTGTCTCTTACGACCTTTTTTTGAACATATCCTTGTTTCCCATATGTATCGAAACGGTGAGCAAACCATTCGGCTTTTTTTAAATCCGTAGTCCAGGATAAACCATTTTTCACCCTTTTAAGTCCTACTCCTCTATAAACTACCAAATCATTCTCAAAGCCGGAATATCTTTCATAGTCCTCTGTTTCCATCAAATACTTTTTGTCTGCTTTACGAAATATTGATATCGCAGTTCTTAATGGTACATTTTTGTCTGCATTTGGATTTTCCTGACTTACCCAGCAAAAAGCCCACATTTTTGCAAAATCTTCTGTCGAAAGATAATCCTTCACGAATTTAAACCAGGTGAGATAATAAGCAGAATTGACGTGACAGAGAATATATTCGGGTGAAATGGCTTTATTAATTAAATTGCAGAGCCCATCTCTCCAACACTGATAGTCCTCGTATTCAGTAAGGTTTAGCGACTTTTTCTTTAAATCCGTTCCTCCTGCCGTGACTACCGTATTTGTATATGGATGGCTACACAATATAGGAAGATCTGGAATTGGAATTATTGGGACTGCATCTATCAATAGCTTGGACTGTTCCTTTACACGTTCTAAATCTGTATTTTCCATTTTACTTCTCCTATTTTATATATTTCTAATTGCTGATTGTCACTCAAAATTGTATACTATTATTATATCATAAAAACATATAGAAACAACGTGTTCTTTGTAGGTTTTTATATTTTTTTTTGTAGGTTTTATTAGGATTGAAAGGGGTTTTGCATTTATTATGATTGAAGAAAAAAAGGGTTTTTTTAGAGCATACGCAGAAGTGTATGAAGTGTTTGCTTATGTATTTATTGTAGTTTACGGACTGATATTGTTATTCGGAATACATCCCAAAATATCAGTTTATGCAGCACTGGCGGTATTTGATCTTGTGCTATTCATAATTGCATCTCCTTTTATGGATAATTGGAGGAAATATATGAAATTATTTGAAATTTCATTAATTATGATATGCGCATCTATTCCCATTCAATTGTCATCCATGCTGGCGGCAAGTACAGGAAAATCACTTCCAACAGCTATAATAATTATCTTTGACCTGCTCGTGATTTTTGGAGGAATGGTTTTTTATAAATACGCTACTCCCAAAAATGAGTCCTTAATAAATGTTTACAATGAAAAGGTCAACAAGAAGTTTGTTGAGGAAAGTGTACCATTAGATGATGATTCCATTGTGCTTTGCTATGACTCTGATACTGGAGAGCCGATTACTCTTGATGTGGATGCTCGATATGTCCATATGCTTGTGATTGGACCTACAGGATGTGGTAAGACCTCTCTTGCTTTTACGCCTATGATCTCACAAGATATATACAACAATAGAGGCGTAATTTGTATCGAGCCCAAAAGCGACCTGGCAGAGATGGTGTATGCGATGTGTACTGATGCCGGTCGGAATGGTTATTATTTTAATCCGATATCGCCTGATTGCCCTCGCTTTAATCCATTGGCAGGAAAAGAAGAGGACGTCATTGAGACTACAACAACTGTGTTTGTAATGCTTGCACCTGACTCAATACAGTACTTCAAGGATATCACTACTAACCTGCTTAGAAAAGCTCTCATGGTATTGAAAAGAATTGAGGCAGCATATACCGACTACTCAACTGGTATCAGCTCTCGTCCGGCTACCTTGCTTGTTCTCAATGACCTCATTTGTAACACAAATGGCATTGGTTTCCAAATGGTGAATGAACTGGCTGCTCTCCCAACCATCAATAAGGCAGAGAAAAAACAAAACCAGGATACAAAGGAATGGTTTATAAATGAGTACTTTTCTGACAGAAGTAAGATATACGAAAATGCGTCTGGTGTTCGTATGCAGGTCGCAAATCTCATCCAGAACAAATACCTTAGAAAGGTATTAAATCCTGAAAACGGGCAGTCCGATATCAACTTTGACAAAATTCTTGCAAACGGTGATTGTCTATCAATTACAACTGCTATGGGTGATTTGCGTGACCTGGGCTCATACCTTGGATATTTCATTATCTTCAACTTGCAGTCGTCCATATTTAGGAGACCAGGTACTGAGTATACAAGGAAACCTTGTTATCTCTACATAGACGAGGCTCAAAAATACCTCAACTACGGGTTTTCGGATGTATTAACAATGGGTAGATCATATAGAGTTTGTTGTACCATCGCAAGTCAGTCGAGAGATCTGCTCGTTGAAAATGCAGGAGACAAAGCAGAGTATTTCCTTTCCAACATATCTGCCAACCTCAGAAATGTTGTCCTGTTTCCAGGTATCAGTTACAAAGATGCCGACTACTACAGCAAAGCATTCGGAAAAATAGTTAAAACAGAGATACGCACGGGAGAAACAGATCAGAAGTTTTCTCTCCAATCGTCTCTTTCTGGAAGGGTTAATGCCGGAACAAAATCCATCCAGTACTCTGAAAGAGAAACCGAAGAATACTCAAGTTCAGATTTAACATATAGAACATTTAATTATGTTGTCTATCGTATATTAAACAAAAGGACTTTGCAGAGAGCACAAAAAGGGTACATGACATGGATTGGTGAAGATTTTAATGAAAGACTGAAGGGTATTGTAAGAGATTACAAGACGATCCAGCAAAGAAAACTGCAAGCAATAGAAGAGGAAGAATACGCTAAAAGAGTGGAGCTCTATGCAAATTTCCAAAGGAAAAATCCTAACATACACTCAAAGCCAAAAGAGCGAAAAAATATCTCAGAATATACAGCATAGATCAATGCTATATTGTCTTTGATGAAGTATTTTATCATACAAAAAGGGCAGAAAGTAACAACTTTCTGCCCTCCTCTTTTTGGGTATGATGTTTTGTACTTAACGAGTTCCCTTATCAATCACTGAAAACTTTCCGATATTTATATCGCAATAAAGCATCTTATCAGAAAGCAAATTATTGCCATAACATCCGAAAAACGTTTTGCACATGGTCGTGAGAATTGGTATGGAAAAAATCAGATCTTCCGCTTTACTCTTCGGAACTACAAGTAAACCTGTATCAACAAATGGAAGAACATAGAAATCCTCCTTGAAGGTCTCTCTCAGCATATCCATAGTATCAGGGTACAGTATGGATGCTGCGCCACACGCAGTTCCCGTCTGCAGAAAGAAATGCGCTCCATAAAGCTCCTCATCATCTTCTCTTTCTCCTCTTTCTTCCCCAACCTGCTCTTTGATTACATCCATGAAATCATCAAGTCTTGCCGGAAACCGCTGTTTTGTATTCTCAAGTGCAAGGGAGTAGAGTTCTTCCTCATCTGCGAATCCCAAGGCTTTAGCCGTTTTGTTATCAATTACAGAAGAGAATACCTGCTTATCATCTCCTACCTTGGTGAGACTGCGATACATAATCTTTATGTCGCCGCAAAAATCGCGGTGTGGACAATTCATAAGATTATATCTGTTTTCATTTACTAGATTTATAATAATCTTACTTCTGTCCAACTCCATCTCAGGTTCAGTAATCCCTATTTCATTCTGCGCATACAGTAACCCAGCTACGATATCAGTAAGCAATTTGGAATAATCAAATGCCTTTTCTGGATCATAGTAGTTTTCAATCTTTACCCTTATTCCCACGGCTGTGCCGGCAAATACGGCAAGGCAGAGACTAAAATCTGTTTTTTCGAACTCTCCCCTTTCGATGATTTTGACTTCAAGGTTCTCTATGATATCCTTCAAGTCATTCTCAACTGCGACCTTCAGCTCCTCGTAAAACTTACGCTCGTACTCATATCCTGTTTCCATTGTTACCATCCTTTCTGTCACGCCTTTTCGTGACTTGCAAAATTATTTGGTATCAAAATACCATTACACTATATACAGACGTATATTCAGGATGATTTTTGTTCAACTTTTGAATATTTTATTTAAAATGCACAATTATCTATCCGTCAATTCCACACACCGTAAAATTTATCGTATATTTTGACCAGGCACATTTCGCAGCCATCAAAAAAAAAGAGCAGAAAGTATTTACCTTCTGCCCTTCTTTTTATCTGTGAGGTCTTGATGCAATAAGACTCTGGTACATTCTCCTGATGTCATCACAATAGCTTACAATCGCAATCTGTGTCCCATTCGACAGGTTGAAAATGAACTTACCTGGCTCTGATCCAGTCAGACCATACCTGTCATAGATCTTATCCAGGGCATCACGGATCTTAGAAAGTAGTCCTGAAAAATCGAATTTCTGCGCCGCCGGATCATACCACTCATCTGCCATTACCCTTAATTCGACCACTGAACCACACAACACTGCAAGGCAGAGTTTGAAGTCTGTTTTTTCAAACTCTCTTCTCTCAATTATCCGGACACTGAGATTTTCAATGTCATTCCTCAAGCCATTCTCTACTGCATCTTTCAGCTCCTCATAAAACTCATACTCTGTAACCATGTATACCATCCTTTCCGTCACTACCTTATGTGACATGCAATTATTCCTTGGCATTAAAATGCTTTTATACTATATACAGACGTAAAATTCTCCTCTTTTGTTCCCTGGCTTTTGCAATTTTTTGTCGCTCACCTGAAGCTCACGGTAGCCCGATCCCAGGCTGATACTCCCCTGTTTAATATATCGGATTATTTGCACATATTGATTTAATCGGGAAATTAATCAGGGCTGGATCACCCGCATCCCATCTAACTAAAAAAAATAAGACCAATGCTGTTACACACTGGTCTTATCTCCTAATTCTTTTTTCGGGCTAAGTAGTATTACTGCTAATCTGCCTCTTCACAATATTCATCGTAGAAATCTTCAGCATCATCTTCACTAAGATTACACATCTCCATAAGCTCGCTGATAGTCTCCTCAGGAGACAGATTAAATTTCATGCACATTTTGATGCACACTTCATTTTTCTCCTCCTGTGCGTATTTTCTGGCAAATTCCTCAAGCTTTTCATCTTCATATTTTCTAGCATAGTTCTCAATCTTTTCACACATGTAATCAACTCCTTCTTTGTCATGTTTTAAACTCTGGAATTTCTTGTAGGTACATGGAAATTTCTTCCTGTCGTTATCGTCAAGCTCTGTCTTATTGAAAAGAGCCATCAGTTCTGCCACCTTACTGCCGTCATTGTTCTCTGTGTTGACATAGATCTTTGTCACCCCATCAACAACTTCCTGTGTCTCCTGAACGATTTTCTGAACATGATACACTGTAAGCCCCTTCTTCAAAAAGTCTTTCTGCGTTATATACACAACGCAAATGGGGTTAATGTTATCAAATTCAACTCCAGGCTCATAATTGTTTGCAGTGATAACAGATGCATTATCCTTTACCTGTTTAACATGATTGCAGTTATCTGCACACTGTATCTCGATGTTAAACACCTTATCTTCCTCGCCTAACACATGTGCATCAAGCCTTACAGAAATGCCCTTCAGGTTATTGATGCTCTTCTGGATTGCTACACTGTCATAGATTATCCGCAGATCTGGATTGCCAAGTATCGTCTGCAACATCTCTTCGATGAACTCTGGCGACTCACACATCGCCTCAAACATGGCATCATCCATCACCACCAATGAAGATAGAAGTTCAAGTTTTTCTTCATCAGTTCCTCTTGCCTTTTTTTTAGCAATTTTTTGGGTACTCATATGTCCTCCTTATACCTTTTTGCTAACAACGCAAGTAGAAATGGCATATAGGGGTACGAGTCTCCCGACAATGCCTAATCTACTCAGGCATTGTTACGCCTATAAACTCGCCATCCTTCTCTGTTCTCATCCTTTGGAGAACTTGATAAATTCCGGTTGTAGTTTTATTATATCATACTTCGACATTTATTCAAACCCCTTCCAGATGTATAAAACAGCAAAAAAAATCCCGATACGAATTGTACCGGAATTTTGATAATTAATCCTGATCCTTGTCTGCCTTTTTTAACAATGTGACAATCTTCCAGGCTGTCTCTTCATCTACACTGAGCTCCTGGCTGATCTGGTATACAGATAATCCCGAATGAACAAGGGCAGCTATATCCTGTTTAAGTCCAAAGTTCGGACCACTCTCTTTTTCATCCAGGGATCCATTTTCCAGGAAATTGTCTACCACAGCTCCCCACATCCCTAAATAACACTTCCTTGCCTCTGCTTTGGATATCTCAAATCTTGTAGCAATATTAGAGATAACCGCAGATTCGTTCAGGACGAGAAAATCCCTTGCTGCAGCAATGTAGCCCCGCAGTAATGACATCCTGCAAAAATCCACGATAACGTCCTCTTCCGTCTCCAGATCTTTCCTGTCTATACCCCATCTTTTCGCAACATTTTTTAATATCACTCCTCTGTTTACATTATCCCAGAGCATCCTTTCTTCTTCCAAATCCTCCTGGCACTCTATAACCTCATCCCTGGTCACCCCGCTGAATTTACTTAGAATGTTATTTATGACTATCTTTGAGTTGAACACGGGGAAGTCCACGGTGGTAAGCAACAAATACCCTGTCGCCATAAGATATCCCTGGTCTTTCAATCTCTGATCCATTGTACGACTCATATACAGTTTCTTCTCTTCCACTATATTTTCATAGAGTTCATCGTAGTAATCCTCGGCATCCTCTTTGGTAAGATCGAACCTCTCTATCAACACGTTGATAATCTCCTCACGAGACCGGTTGTAATCTATGCATATACTGATACAAGTTTTTATAACATGTTTCTGTACATATCGCTCAAGTAATTCGTTCACGTATCTTCATCCCCCATTTTGTCAATTCTACAATTTGTCTTACCATACATTTCCTCATAATCAAATGAATTATAGTGTAAAAACTTGCTGTAAAAATCCCAGGAGGTCAAACGTGACTTCCTCTAAGTCAATATATCAAAACATTCATACATATTGATTTAAGAGAAAAGTAATCAAGGAGATCTCGCCTCCAGGGGAGATTTCAGTGAACACCCCCTATTTCACATATCACATGTAAATTCCACTCCAAAAGTTATTGGTGTGAAAAATTTTCCCCATGATATTTTAATTAATTATTAAAACCCCCTTTTTTTTCTAAAATTATATGATACTATAATACCAAGCTCGATTGCTTTAATGACCAGGTGATATATTTATCTGGTCTTTTTGCCATATTCTGATTTAAGGAAAGGGGCGAATGCTATGAGTGATAAAAAGAAGAAAATTATGATAATAGGCATTGCTACAGGAGTTGTCCTTGCAGCAATAATCGTAAGCGCAATAATACTTTTCAGGAACGATACTAGGAAGAACATCCATGACGGCGGCACGTTCACTAAGAAGATAACCGAGAGCACAACAGAGAAGAAAGCGGAGGTCAAGACGACCTCCAAGGCTACAACCGAGAAGGCAACCAAGGCTACGACAACAAAGGATAAGAAAACCACGGCAACAACAACGGAAACTTCGACAAAGAAGGACGGGAAAAAACCGGGCAGCCCGACAACAACCGAGGCAAAGACACCGGGCAGAGAGGATGGCAAGGCAACAACCAGCCAGCCAGTTACCACCGAGAGGTCAACGACTGAGACGCCAACTGAGAGACCTACCACAGCTGCTACAACCGAGAGACCTACAACTGAAAAACCAAAGTCGGAGCCAACGACCACTGAGCATGTCCATACCTGGAAAGATGTGTATGAGACTCAGGAGAAGAAAGTTTGCGTATCTGAGGCTTGGGATGAGGATGTATACGAGGATCGAGATTTTTGCTCATACTGTGGAAAAGACATCACATACGATGAAAACCATATCTTTAGATGTGGTAGAAAATACTACGATGAGGATATCGGCGAAGAGATCTACGAAGGTTCAAGCGCAATAATCAGACCTACCAAGGTAGACACCATCCACCACCCTGCCGAGTACGAGATTCAGAAGGAAAAGGTACTCGTAGGCAGAAAATGCAGCACCTGCGGCGCATGGCAGTAGTTGATTCAGGAATCCTGATGTGTAAAAACATCAGGGTTCTTTTTTATGTAAGTGTTTCACTGAAATCTCCCCTGGAGGCAAGCCCCCCCCTGATTAATTTCTCCCTTAAATCAGTATATATAAACATTTAGATATATTGAACTCAAGAGAGATCCGTTTGACCTCCTGATAGTCTTACAGCATATCTTGTGATGACCGGCTATTCGTGGTACTTGTTATAAATCCACACATGCAAGTTCATATAACACAAAAACAACCGAGGGTTTTATGCCCCCGGTCATTTTTTTGCAGATTCTATATATATTCTTAATCTATCTCCGCTTACTCGTCATCCTCTTTCTTCCTGAGAATCTTAGCTCCAAGAAGTCCGAATGCCCCAACGATAGCAACTCCCAGGATGATGAACACAAACCTGATCGGTTTGTTATCTCCTGTGTTTGGAGTGTGCTCGTACTTTACGTATACCGACTGTGCATCACTGTTGATGTCGGCGTGATCCGCAAGAACGGATCCGTTTTCCGCAAAGATGTGCTCAAATACCACGTATGTCTTGGTGCCTGAACCTTCCTTTGGAACGTCTATCTCAAAGTCCATAGTGGTTACTCCGTTTACATTTCCCTTGCCATTTGGAGTGAAGCTCTTGCTTGCTGTTGCAACTGTCTCTCCTGTTGCCTTGTTTACAAGACTTCCCTCGATGCGGTATGTGACACCTGCCTCAAGATTCTCATAGGCGATCACATCTGATACTGTGTTCTTTGCGCCCTTTTTCAGCTCCTTTGAACCATTTGCCGTTGCAGTAGTCCCTATCTCCGGGAAGGTTATCGTCTGGTCTTTGTCTTTAAGATTTTCATGTACGAATACTTCACGATCCTTTGTTTCAACCCTCTCAAAGAATACGATCTGCTTTCCTTTGAGCAGTGAGGCGTCAAAGGTAAATACCATGTCATAGACACCTGTTGACTTGGTTGCCGTAAATGTCTCTTCTCTTTCTGTACCTTCTGCGTTCAGCTTTTCTCCGGTATCCTTAAATCTGATCGAACCCATTACTGTATAGGTCTTTCCGACTACCAGATCCTTGTAATAGATGTGGTCTACTATAGTCGTTGTTGTTCCCGGATATGCCATCTGGGTTCCGCTCGCCTTATCCCTTGCCTTGGTCTTTCCTGTAGGCGCAGGATATACAGTCTGACCACCATCAGATATGTCGGTATGTCTTGCCTCTTCTTCCCCGGTCGATACTCTGTAAAGATACTCATATGCAACCAGATCAGAGCATGTTCCATCATTACGCATGATTATGCTTGGATCAAACTTGAACGTCATATCTACTGTTCCGTTTTTCTTTGCCGTAAACGTCTTGCTAACCTTATATACAGAGCCATTAACCATCAGCTCTTTTCCGGTATCCTTTACCATGATTACTGATTCCATTCTGTACTTGATCCCCTCATCAAGCCCAGTATAAGAAACTGTATCTGTGAGACTTATCTCCTTCATGTCTGTAGTGAATGCCTTATCATCACTTCCTGTCACATGAAACGTAGTAGATATCTTAGGCTGTTTGTCCTTGATCCTTACTGTCTGTGTTGTACTCTTTATGTCCTCCTCTCTCGCTATCAGGACAAGATCTTCTCCTGTTCCGAGATAAAGGTATGAGTAAGCTACAACATCGTCTGCCTTACCATTATTTACAAGTCCGGCATCAAAGATGTTGAACTCAGGAAACTCTGCTGTGACACTTCCGGTTGAAACTGATGCTGTAAACTCAGTCCTTGCTGTTATCTCCTTGCCATTTACCTTTACTGCCTTGCCGGTCCTTGCGTTCATCAGCTTATCTACTACTGTATACTTCTGACCTGCGACTACTGCATCGTATGATATCACATCTGACAGCTTTGCAGTCTCCCCAAGTATCTCTTTGTCTCCGTCTGCTGAGAGCAGAGTCTTAACGAAAGGATAGGTGTTCTGCTGTGGTGTATCAGTCAGTTCTTCATGTGCAGCCACTTTCTCATCCTTGTAGAACAGACCTTCAAATACTACTGTGGTAGCCCCGATAAGTCCGCAGTCTACCGGGTTATAAGTGAAGGCAACGTCTATTACCATATCCTCTGCAGTTGCGGTAAATGATGTACTTCCGGTGACGATAGTTCCATCACTTCTCTTAACCGGTTCACCCTTATCTACGTTCATCAGGACTCCATCTATCCTGTATGGATTACCAATGTTCAGGTTTGTGGCTGTTACCTTGTCTATAAGAGTTATCTCCTTGTCATACGCTTTCATTCTCTCCGCAGGATCAAGGTCATTATTACTTGTTGTGTGAACGTGGATGAAGTAGATCATCTGATCCTTACATGTCACATCTTCCTCTTTCGCTATGAGATTTCCTTCACTGTCATACAGATACTCGTATACAACTATCGTGCAGCCATCGTACTTTGTTGCATCAAATGCATCGAACTTCACTGTGAATGTTCCGTCTGTCTTATCTGCAGTAAATGTTTCCTCTTTCTCGATAACTGCTCCATCTGCATCACTTAAAAGCTCTCCCTCGGCATACTTCGGTGCGTCTGTTGCTGTGGCTTTTGATGGTGACACTATAGCCATCTTTGACCTTACTGTATACTTGTCACCCTTCGTAAGTCCCTCGTAGCTTATAGTATCGCTTATCTTTGTTCTCTTTGTTGCCTGTATCCTGTTGTTTCCTGTATCGCTATCTACAAAAGCCTTGGTCTTAATCCTGATGACGTTGAATGTCTGCGAACCATCAGTGTTCTTTATGTCTGCATGGCAGATAGGATTACCTTCATCGTCCTTCATAACTCCTGTTATATCAGGCATACCGTTTACTATATCAAGCTCATCTGTATCAATACCTTCATACAGGTACTCAAATATTACATATGTGCTGTCCATCTTTGTGCTGTCCAAGTCCGTAAATACCATTTCCTGGGTGTCGCTGCTTACATAGTCATTTCCCGTTGTAGAAAACGGCTTAACGGCTGTTATGTACTTGCCCTTAGAGTCTGTAGCAGCCTTTCCGGTCTTTTTATCCATGACTATACCCTTTAAAGTATAATCACCCTTGATCCACTTGATCTCTACCTTATCACTGACATCTACACTCTCACCTCTTGAAATAGTGTGTGTAGCATTTGTTGTAAGTGATGGATATGGAACATTTACAAAGTCCTCGGAAAGAGATACTTCCTCATTGTTGCTTTTAACCGTAAACTCCTGTGGCTCTGAAAGGACATATCCCTTGTTCGCATTACATCTCATCTCCTCGATGATATATGTGCCGTATGGGAATGAACCTCTGTCTGCCTTTATGTCTCCTCTGTCCATCTTTGCACAGTCATCTACAGGACTTCCTGTGAACCATACGCCAAAGTTTGGACTTATATCTCCCTGTGTGTAAGAACCATTACCTTCTGAATAAACGATACAGTTCTTGTTGAGATCTGCTGTGCCATATGTCTCTCTTACCTTCTTCGATGAAAATTCACCGTTCTCATCTGTCACAACATAGTGGAACTCGCCGGTGTTCTTATCTGTTATCCTGAAGACGACATTTCCCATTGGCTCCATTCCATCATCAGTTGCACGGACCTTCTTAAATCTAACATCACCTCTCTGAACAGGCTCGTAGATCTCAAGAGCACCCTTTGTCATTTCGTTCTGGAAGTAGATGTTTCCGCCAGGTCCGACCTCTACGGTAACGCTGTCACTTCCATCAATTCTCTTTCCGCCATCTGCGTTTGTTACCTTAATGAAACCAGTATCACTCTCAGATACCTTCATATACCCTTCTGAGGCTTTGACCTCGGTAATGACAATAGTACCCGCTGCAAGTTTATAGTTTCCATTTCCATCGTTTAATGATGGAAGTGGACTGTCCCCATCCATTGTTACTGTGTATTTTTTTGCAAACCTTGCCTGGTATCTTCCTTCCTCATACTTTGTAGCAATATGCCAAGTTTTTGGCTCTCCGCCATTACCTGCCTCTACCTCTGCCGGTTTCTTACCCTCGTAATACTTGATCTCGAATATAGCTCCCTCAAGTGAGGCTGTGCTCTGCTTGCTTGCATTTGGATTCTCTGCATTTATCTTTCGTAAAACGATACCTACAGGATCTCCCTCTGTAAGATCAACTGCAGCATACTGAACACATTCTGAGTTTGCTGACTCTTTGGTAACTGATTTATAGCTTACAGTGTTGCCGCTCTTGCTTGGCTCGTAATATGTTATCGTGCTCTTTGTCCTGTCCCCGTCTTTTCCAAATTTGATGACCGCATCCTTATCGTTTATTGTACATCCTTCAGGGGCTACAGTCTCAACGACCTTGTATTCGCCATACGGAATACCAAAGAGCTTGATACCGTCATTTGATACTTTCTCGTTTGCGTCATTTGTCATGTAAAGGCTTGGATACTCTGGAGTATTCATCCATGTTACAATAGCCCATCCATGGTTCTTGTTCCCCGCCTGGGATTCAAACCTTGCTACAATCGTGTTGCCCTGTCTGAGCTCATATACTGCGCCCGCCTTGATGGTCTTGTTACTGCCTTCAAGAGCAAACTTACGCATCTTGAGCTTTCCGTAATATACATTATCTGACAGCGAGAATGTAAATACCGGACAAGTTGAATCGTTAAAATCAGTTGAAGTATCATCAACTCTAGGCACGGAAGTTGAAACCGATGATGTTGCTCCGGAATGAATACCATAAATACTTGATATACTCTTTCCTGAATCAACAGGAACTGTTCCGTTGAAATAATATGCATTTGGTAGCTCAATTGCTCTGTAAGTTCCTACTGGAACTACGATCTTCTGATAAACAAGATCATTATGTGTTGCCTTGTATGCATTGTAATCTGCTCTTGAAGCAAATACCAGTTTCTGTCCACTCTTATTTGCATAACACTTTCCATTCCATGAACATATGAAACTGCCGACCTGTTTATTATTCTGATTCAATACTTTAAATGCCACACCTCGTCTTTTTCCATTCTCAAATGAAAGAGAGTTGTTATTAGTATCGGCAAGTGCATAATTGTTTGCAGTAGTATTAAGTGACTTCTCAAGTTTCAAAATTGTGGCAGAATGCCATGTAATATCAATTGTCTTTTGTACTGTCTTTGGCTTTCCTAAAAATCCGATATCCTGATATGTGTCGTATGTGACTGCATATGCATTATATCCTGGAACACTTTCAAATATAATTGATGATACTGTGTTCCTGTAATATGGTGTTGTAAACTTAATCTGATAGCCCTTCTTGACAGTTGCTCCCGAATTGACTTTCTTAAATGCAGCTCCGGATTTAGTGCTGACATATATTGAAACCCTGCTGTCTGGAGAATAGACCTTTGCATCACATCCAGTCCATTTGATTACACCTGTTCTAAGTGTAGAACCACTTGTATAATTTACAGTTGATTTAAAATTAGAATCATCGTACGTCAATTTAAGGTCACTTTCTGTAACTGGCATTGCCTGAGACTCAATCCATGACACGTAAGATATTGCCAATCCTGCTATAGTGCTACCAAAATCATTGCTGTCAAAACCATTTCCATTACGCTGGTAATAATGATCTAATACGCAACTCATTGTTTTGACCTTTGTATCTTCTGATTTACCGTCCCATCCAGTCCATGGTTTCGGACCATAAGGTGAATAATAAAATGCCCTAGTGATGTTTTTGCCATTCTTCGGCACCTTCTGAAGTGTTCCTCTTACCTTGTTTGTAGGAGCAATTACTCCCTCCTCCATACAGAATCCAACACCTGTAGAACCATATGTCAAGTTAGAATCAACACCAAACTTATAAGAAATTGCTTTACCAGAGCTGCCATAATACGTACCGGTTTTATTAACAGTTACCCCGTTTTTGCTAGATGATAAATTAGCAATTGCTTTAACCGTCTTTGAGGTTGCAACATCAAACTTAGGCTTACCATCTGTTGATGTTGCAACCTCAATATTCTTGTTTTCATTTTCAGAATTTGTTGCAGGTTCTATTGTATCATTAACCTCTGTTGTGACTTCACCCTCCGTTACGTCCTCAGAAGTTAGATCACCCCTTGTATCTTCCTTTGGTAAAATTGTATATATGGTAACCTTCGCTTTCTGCTCGTCATTGTGAAGATCAACTGTCCATACACTACCGTCAGAAACTACATTAACATCATTTACTGGAACATCACTATTGTTCAAATATGCATCCTGTTTTATATAGTATGTTCCCCCATAAAGTTCAACTTTCTTTTCAATTGCTCCACTTGAAATGTCCTCTGCCTTATCATAAGTAATGTCATTACCATTACCATCGACATAGGATTTACCATTAATTGAAAGTACGAATTTACCTACCTTGTCCGTACATCCATAATCCGTATATATTGAATACACAAGATTACTCAAATTGGCATAATCACATTTTTCGTAATCGAATAACTCTCCGCTCTCCTGTAATGCAGAGAACATAAGACTGTAAGATACATTAGCATCTGTTGGTGTAGCTGCCAAATCTTCTTCTGCCTTACTCCAGTGCAGTACCAGATTCGTGAAGAGAGTCATAACCATCACAAATGACATGATTAAGGCGATGAACTTTCTCGTCCTGGAATTAACCCTTTCCATTTCATTTTCCTCCTTTAAAACCTATAAAAATTAATAAATTATTAAATCTCATCAAATACATATCATAACTAAATACAAATAATCAAGTCGTTTTTGGGATGAATTTGTCATAAGAATAAGGAACAGAAATTACTAATCACGCGAAAATGGCTTAAATAAAGGGTTGACGAACTATCTTACGAGTAATTGTAAAAATGACGATATTAATTGTGTAAATTGTATACAAAATTGCTTCAAGAAGTTTACAAGAATATACTAGAATATACAAATCGAGCAATTTTAGACAATTTTTTCAACTTTTATTTGCTAAATTTATCTGACTGCTGTATAATACAACGCAGGTGATTTACTACTCGCCTGCGTTGTTCATAAGACAACAAAAAAAATAAGCAATTTGCCGATTGCTTATTTTTTAAAATTTCATATTTAGTATGATTTTCACCG
>ERZ1673744.1782-NODE-1782-length-17928-cov-3.902367_pt1 | contig 17928 bp, 14 predicted proteins | sample MGYA00580207_ERZ1673744 | MGnify/ENA primary metagenome ERZ1673744 (study PRJEB41218, sample SAMN15661751) | gut metagenome | host: Homo sapiens | place: Canada: London | collected 2015-08-20/2019-03-30 | study: EMG produced TPA metagenomics assembly of... | reverse complement strand
CCTGTGTTTTGACCGGCAGAAACGAAAAGCTGAAGGCGGAGATCGACGCGGCGTTCTGCGATAACGACAGTGTGCGCACCGTGGCGTTCACCGACAAGGCGAATGTATATATGCGGGCGGCGGATGTGATGATCACAAAGCCCGGCGGACTGACGAGCACCGAGGCGGCGGTCGCCAATGTGCCGCTCGTGCATCTGTTGGCGTTTTCCGGCTGTGAGACCAAAAACGCGGCATTTTTTTCCGCGCACGGCATGGCGGAGAAGGTGGACGATGTAGAAACGGCAGCGGACAAGGCGTGGGCGCTTATTGAGGACAAAGACAGCGCTGCCGACATGTGCGCCCGTCAGCGGCAGTTTATTCCCGCGGGCGCGGCGGATCGCATCGTCGCTTTGGTGACGGAGGCGGGCGCATGAGAGAGCTTTGCTCTGGCTTTTGTTCATTGTCGGCGGTTTTCTGTCGGGAAGCGTGATGTTCAGCGCTCTGCTGCCGCGCCGTCTTTTGGGACGGGATGTGCCCGCCGAGAGCGATGACAGAAATCCGGGGGCAGGCAATGTGTTCACGCACTGCGGCGTGCCGATGGGGATGCTGTGCCTTTTCATGGACATGGCGAAGGGCTTTGTGCCCGTTTTTCTGGCGGCGCGGTTTGCGGACACGGCGAGCATGCTGTTTGCGCTCGTGATCGCCGCACCCGTTTTGGGGCACGCGCTGGCGCCTTTATACCATTTCCACGGCGGCAAATGCATCGCTACCGCGTTCGGCGCACTTTTGGGACTGTTGCCGCACAGCAGGATCGTGTTCCTGCTGGCGGGATTGTATATTTTCTTTTCGGTGTTTTTGAAGATCCGTCCGCATCGGCGGCGCAGCATTTTGGTGTTCGCGCTGTTCGGCGTGGCGGCGGTCGTGCATTTTCTGTGGGTGGGCAGCCCGCCGTATGCGGTCGGCTGTGCGTTCATTGCACTGATCGCCGTTTTGCGGCACACACCGCGCTTTTGCGTTGCCGAGGTGCGCACGGTATCTGAAAAAGAGGAGGAAGCAACATGAAAAAATTGCAAGGTATTCTGTGGGGACTGGTTCTGGTGGCTGTGGGCGTTTTGCTGGTGCTGAACGCGCTCGACATTCTTGCGTTTGATATTTTCTTCACCGGCTGGTGGACGCTGTTCATCATCGTGCCGTGCACGATCGCGTTCATCACCGAAAGAGGACGGCTCGGCAGCTTTATCGGCGTATGCGTCGGCGTTTTCCTGCTTTTGTGCAGCCGCGGCATTTTGGCGTATGCGCTGCTGTGGAAGCTGCTGTTGCCGCTCATTCTCGTAGCGGTCGGCCTGCGCGTGCTTTTCGGCACGCTTTTCGGGCGGAAGAAGACGGACGCTTTGGATATGCCGCCGGTCACCCCCGCGGCAAGGAATACGACGGCGGTCTTTAACGGCGCGAAGGTGTCGTTTGCGGGTCAGGCGTTTGACGGCGCTGTGCTGCGTGCAGTGTTCGGCGGGGTCGAATGTGATCTGCGGAACGCTGTAATCGACAAGGACTGCACCATTGACGCGACGGCGGTGTTCGGCGGCATTGAGCTGTATGTGCCGCAGGGCGTGAATGTGCAGGTTCTGTCCACGGCGGTCTGCGGCGGCGTCTCCGACCGCAAAAAGCAGGAGGCGGGCGCACACACGCTGTATTTGCGCGCCACCTGTGTGTTCGGCGGCATCGATGTGAAGTGAGAGGAGAATTTCCATGCTGAAAATTGAACATCTGACGAAGGTATACGGCGAAAAGCGGGCGGTGGACGACCTGAGCCTGCACATTTTGCCGGGCGAGATATACGGCTTCATCGGCCACAACGGCGCGGGCAAAACGACCACGCTGAAGGCGGTCGCGGGCATCCTACGGTTTGACGCGGGCGAGATTTTTATCGACGGGAAGTCTGTCAAGGACGCGCCGCTCGACTGCAAGCGGGAGCTCGCGTATATCCCCGACAATCCCGACCTGTATGAATATATGAGCGGGATCAAATATCTGAATTTCATCGCCGACATTTTCGGCGTCAGCGCGGACGACCGCGCGGCGCGCATCGCGGACTATGCTGCGCGGTTTGAGCTGACCGACGCTCTGGCGCAGCCCATCGCCGCCTATTCGCACGGCATGAAGCAGAAGCTCGCCATCATTGCCGCGTGGCTGCATGCGCCGCGGCTCATCATCATGGACGAACCGTTTGTCGGCCTCGATCCGAAGGCGGCGCACCTTTTGAAGGGCATGATGCGCGAGGTATGTGACAACGGCGGCGCAATCTTTTTCTCGACCCATGTGCTCGAGGTGGCGGAAAAGCTGTGCGACAAGGTTGCCATCATCAAGGAGGGCAAGCTCATCCGCTCCGGCACGATGGACGAGGTCAAGGGTGATGCATCGCTTGAACAGGTCTTTTTGGAACTGGAGGGGGACGCATGCTGAAGGTTCTGCTGAAAAAGCAGCTGTCCGAGATCTTTCGCAGCTATTTCTATGACCAAAAGAAAAACAAAGCGCGCTCAAAGGGCACGGTCATCGCCTATATGGTGCTGTTCGTCGTGCTGATGGCGGGCGTGCTCGGCGGCATATTTGCAGGATTGTCGATTCTCCTTTGCGGCACGATGGTCGCGGCGGGGATGGATTGGCTCTATTTCACGATGATGGGGCTACTTGCCGTTTTGCTCGGCGCGTTCGGCAGCGTTTTCAACACCTATGCGGGGCTGTACCTCGCCAAGGATAACGACCTTTTGCTGTCCATGCCCATCCCCGTGCGCACCATCATTGCGGCGCGGCTGCTCGGTGTGTATCTCATGGGGCTGATGTATGCCGGCGTGGTGCTGCTGCCGGCGATCGTTGTGTATCTTGTCGTCGCGCCGTTTTCGGTCGGAAGGCTGCTTGCGGGTGTGCTGTTTTTCGTGCTCATTTCACTGTTTGTGCTGACGCTGTCCTGTACGCTCGGCTTTGTGGTGGCGAAGGTGAGCTTGAAGCTCAAGAACAAGAGCTTCATCACGGTTGTTCTGTCGCTGTTGTTCTTCGGCGCTTATTACTTCCTGTATTATAAGGCGCAGGAGCTGTTGGAGGTCTTTCTCCAAAATGTGACGGTATACGGCGAAAGGATCAGGGGCGCTGCCTACCCGCTGTACCTATTCGGCGCGGCGGCGACGGGCGATCCCGTGGCGCTGCCGGTGTTTGCGGCGGTGGTGCTTCTTCTGTTTTATCTTGTGTGGCGGCTTTTGTCCCGCAGCTTTATCGGCATTGCGACCGCCTCGGGTGCGACGGCGAAAAAGACCTATAAGGCGGTGCGCACCGAACGGAAAAGCGCCGACGCGGCGCTGCTGCGCAAGGAGCTTGCGCGTTTCACGGCAAGCCCGAACTATATGCTCAACTGCGGCATGGGGATCCTGATGCTGCCGCTTTTGGGAATTTTCCTGCTCATAAAGGGCGATGTCTTTGTGGAGGTCATGGAAGAGCTGCTCCCCGGTTTCCCGGGCGCGGCGGCGGTGCTGCTTTGCGCGGTGATGGGGCTTGTTGCCGCCATGAACGATATGGCGGCGCCCTCGGTGTCGCTGGAGGGCAAGAGCCTGTGGCTGCTGCAATCGACGCCGGTGACGCCGTGGCAGGTGCTGCGGGCAAAGCTCTCAATGCATCTCATTCTGACGCTTGTGCCGACGCTTTTCTGCTTTGTGTGCACGCTGTTTGTCTATCCGTATACGGTAGGGGAAGGTGTGAGCGCTGCGCTGTTTTTGGTGTCCTTTGTGGTGCTGTCGGCGCTTTTCGGACTGTTCCTCGGGCTGAAGATGGTGAACCTCAACTGGACGAGCGAGATCACCCCCATCAAGCAGAGCGCACCGGTGGCGCTGGCGCTGTTCGGCGACTGGGGCTATGCGCTGATGGTCGGCGGGCTTTTCTTTCTCCTCGGGCGCATTCTCGGCGCTGTCGGCTATATGCTGTGCATTTTTGCGCTGACGGCGGTGCTTTGTGCGCTGCTCTTGTCGTGGATACGGAAAAAGGGCACGGAAATTTTCGCCACGCTGTGAGACAACATAGAAAAAACGGAGTTGCGTTTGCAACTCCGTTTTTGTGTTTTGGGGATATTACCGCGCGCGGTCGGCGATTTCTTTTCCGATTTTTGCGAGGAAGTCGGCAAGCGGCATCGCGCCGAGGTCGCCGTCCTTGCGGGAGCGCACGGCAACCGTGCCGTTTTCCGCCTCTTTGTCGCCGATGACCAGCATATACGGCACCTTTTGCACCTGCGCCTCGCGGATCTTGTAGCCGATCTTTTCGCTGCGCTCGTCCATTTCGGCGCGCAGCCCCGCATCTCTCAGCGCCTTTGTGATCTCCGCCGCCTTGTCCATCAGGCGCTCGGAAATGGGCAGCACACGCACCTGCTCCGGCGCCATCCACGTGGGCAGCGCGCCGGCGTAGGTTTCGATCAGATACGCGAGCGTGCGTTCATAGCAGCCGAGCGAGGTGCGGTGGATGATATAGGGCAGCTTTTTCTGTCCGTCGGTGTCGATATAGTACATGCCGAACCGTTCGGCAAGCAGCATGTCGATCTGAATGGTGACGAGTGTGTCCTCCTTGCCGTACACATTCTTATACTGAATGTCGAGCTTCGGGCCGTAGAACGCCGCCTCGTCGATGCCGATGCTGTATTCCACATCGAGATCCTTCAGGATGCGCTCCATGGTGCTTTGCGCATGCTCCCACTGCTCTGCTGTGCCCTCATATTTATTCTTCGGGTTTGCGGGATCCCACTGGGAGAAGCGGAAGGTGCACTTGTCAAGCAGACCGACCGTTCCGAGGAAATATTTGGCAAGCTCGAGACAGCCCTTGAACTCCTCTTCGAGCTGATCGGGGCGCAAAACGAGGTGTCCCTCGGAAATGGTGAACTGGCGCACGCGGATGAGACCGTGCATCTCGCCGCTGTCCTCGTTTCGGAACAGGGTCGAGGTCTCGCCCAGCCGCATCGGCAGATCACGGTAGGAGCGTGCGCGGTTGAGATACACCTGATACTGGAACGGGCAGGTCATCGGGCGCAGTGCAAAGCACTCTTTCGTTTCGTCGTGCGGGTCGCCCATGACGAACATGCCGTCGAGATAGTGATCCCAGTGGCCGGAAATTTTGTACAGCTCGCGCTTTGCCATGAGCGGCGTTTTGGTGAGCAGATAGCCCTTTTGCTGCTCGACATCCTCGACCCAGCGCTGCAGGATCTGAATGACACGCGCGCCCTTCGGCAGCAGGATCGGCAGTCCCTGTCCGACATAGTCAACGGTCGTGAAATACTCCAGCTCGCGGCCCAGCTTGTTGTGGTCGCGCTTTTTCGCGTCCTCCAGCATCGCCAGGTGCTCCTCCAGCATGGATGCTTTCGGGAAAGCGATGCCGTAGATGCGGGTGAGCATTTTTTTCTTAGAATCGCCGTGCCAATAGGCGCCGGTGGCGCTGAGCAGCTTTATCGCCTTGACGCGGCTGACATCCGGCAGATGCGGGCCGGCGCAGAGGTCGACAAACTCGCCCTGCTGATAGAACGAAATATCCGCGTCGGCGGGCAGCTCGTTGATCAGCTCCACCTTATACGGCTCGTCCTTCATTTTTTCGAGCGCCGCGGCGCGGGGCAGGGTGAAACGGGTGATCGCGAGCCCCTCCTTGACGATCTTCTTCATTTCCGCTTCGATGGCGGTGAGCACCTCGGGCGTTATGCTGCGGTCGGTGTCGATGTCATAATAGAACCCCTCGTCGATGGACGGTCCGATGGTGAGCTTGGCTTCCGGATACAGGCGCTTGATCGCCTGCGCCATGATGTGCGACGCCGTGTGCCAGAACGCCTTTTTGCCGTCCGTCTCGTCAAAGGTCAGAAATTCGACCGTGCAGTCGGCGGAAAGTGCGGTGCGCAGGTCACAGACCTTGCCGTCCACCCGCGCGGCGCAGACGTTGCGATACAGTCCCATGGAGATGTCGCGGCAAAGCGCGTCAAGCGTGGTACCGTTTTCCACCGCGCGCACATCTCCGTCTTTTAATGTGATTTCCAGCATGCTTCTCATCCTTTCAAAATAAAAAGTCCCGTCCCTCAAAAAGGGACGGGACAAAACTGCCTCGTGGTTCCACCCTCGTTCGGCGCAAAGCGCCCTCGAGCGACCGATAACGGGGTCAACCGATGCGCCTTGCAACGGGCACACACTCAGAGGTGGTGATCCTTCGCGTCCCTTGCGTTCTCGCACCGACCGAACGCTCTCTTGAAGGGAGAGGGGAAGGACCGTGTCCTCATCATCGTTTTGCGGGGTTTAGAAAGCTTACTCGCGCGGCTTGCGGTCAAACAGCGCGGAAATGCCGTCGAGCAGATCGTCCTCGTCGTCAGCGGGCTGCGAGAGGGATCTCCAATCGGTGCTGCCGTCTTTCGGCGTCGGCCCGATGATACCCTTTTTCGGGTTCTTGTAGTCCTCGGTGAGGCCGGTGGCGATGACGGTCACACTGACCGTGTCGGGTTCTTCGCTGTTGAGCACATAGCCCCAAATGATGGTAGCATCGGGATGCACCACATTGCTGACAGCGGAGGTGGCGCGATCCATTTCGTCAAAGTCAAAGTCCTCCGGCGCGGAGACATTGATGAGCACGCCGCGCGCGCCGTCGATGGAGGTTTCGAGCAGCGGGCTTTCGATCGCCGCGCGGGTCGCCTGCTCGGCGCGGTCGGAGCCGGACGCTTTGCCGACACCCATGTGCGCATAGCCGGCGTCCTTCATGATAGTGAGCACATCGGCAAAATCCAAGTTGATGTCACCGGGCATCTTGATAAGATCGGAAATGCTCTGCACGCCCTGGCGCAGCACATCGTCCGCCATTTCAAAGGCGTTGCGCATGGTGATCTTCACATCGCTGACCTCACGGATGCGGTCGTTCGGGATGACCACCAGGCTGTCCACATGCTCTTTCAGAGCAGCGATGCCGTCGAGCGCCTGCTCCATGCGGCGTCTGCCCTCAAAGCTGAAAGGTTTTGTGACGATGCCGACAGTGAGGATGCCGAGGTCACGCGCAATCTCCGCAATGACCGGTGCGGCACCCGTGCCGGTGCCGCCGCCCATGCCGGCGGTGATGAACACCATGTCCGTTCCCTGCAGCGCCGCAGCGATTTCGTCGCGGCTCTCCTCGGCGGCGCGTTCGCCGCGCTCGGGGTTACCGCCTGCACCGCGGCCGCGGGTGAGCTTTTCGCCGATCTGAATTTTCTGTTCGGCGAGCGAGAGGTTCAAAACGGCAATGTCCGTGTTGATGGCGATAAATTCCACACCGTGCACATCCGCACGGATCATGCGGTTCACGGCGTTTCCGCCGCCGCCGCCGACACCGACAACTTTAATGACGATGCCGTCAACGCATTCGTTTTCGATCTGCATCATAGCTTTTTCATCCTCCCGCTACTGCCCAAAATCATGTATATACAGTAGTTTTTTTACATACATATTACTATATAGGTTAATAGTATCATGCCGTGATAAAAAATTCAATAGTTTTTGCAAATTTTCACGGATTTTCCAACACATCCTGCGGTGTGTAAACGATGCGGTCGTTTGACTCGGTGTCATCGCTGTAGGAGGAAAGGTCGAGCCGCCCCGCAACGCTGCCGCCGTTGCGCTCTAAGATCTGCGGCAGAACCTTCACAAGCATGGCGATCTCCGCGTCGAGATTGCTTTCGTTGCCGAGCGTGACGGTGAGTGTATTTTTCCAGTTGAGGGCGATGTTATTACGGTCGCGCATGTCGACACCGAGGATACCCTCCGCCTTGTAGGTGTCGATGGCGGTCTTTACCGTTTTCGTGATGCGCAGGCTGCGGTCATCCATTGCCGCTGCGCCGAGCTTCACCTCGCCTGCGGCGGTCGCGCCGCGCAGATAGAAATATCTGCCGGGGGTGTCGCCCGTGACGGGCAACAGCTCGAGAATTTTGTTGTTGTTCCCGACGACGAGCCAGTGCCCGTCGGCATACATCGCGCCGCAGGGGGCGGCCTCGGTGATGTCGATGGAAACGGTGTTGAAGGTCGGGGCGGTCACCTTGACGGTGTCGATATAGGCAAAGCTGTCGGCGAGCTTTTTGGCGGCTGCCGCCTTGTTCACCGACAGGATATTCTGTCCGACGGACAGCCCGCTTTCGGCGATGATCGCCTCGTCGTCATAGTGGTTGTTGCCGGTGACCGTGATGCTTTGCAGCGAAAAGCGGCTTTTTTTCGGGTCGGCGGTGGGCTTTTGGCTGCGCAGATAGAGGAGTGCGCCCGCCAGTGCCGCGGAAAGTGCAAGAATGATGAAAAACAGGGTGACGACCACGCGAAAACGATTGCGTTTTTTGCGCTTTTTCACTTCTGACACGGTAACACTTCCTTTTTTTACAGCACTTCGATGACGGCGCCGACATTTTCGAGCGTTTGCGGCAGGTCGGCATAGCCGCGTTGTATGTGATGCAGAGCGGTGATCTCGGTCTCGCCCTCCGCCGCCAGCGCTGCGACTACCAGCGCCGCACCGCCGCGTAGGTCGGTGCATTTCACGGCGGCGCCGGACAGCGCCGACACGCCCTCTACCACCGCCATGCGCCCTTCGACCTTGATGTGTGCGCCGAAGCGCAGCAGCTCGCCGACATAGCCATAGCGGTTGTCAAAGATCGTTTCGATGAAAACGCCCGTACCCTTGGCAAGGCAGGCAGCGGCAAGAAACGGCGCCGCCGCGTCGGTGGGGAAGCCCGGGTAGGGCATGGTGCGGACGAGCTTCATGGGGCGCAGCCGCGCGGGCGCGGTGACGGAAAGACCGTGCGGCGTCTCCCTGATGAGACAGCCGGTCTCCTTGAGCACATCCACAATCGCCGCCACATGCGGCAGAAAAACATTTTTGAGCGTCAGCGTACCGCCCGCTGCGGCGACCGCTGCCATATAGGTTGCAGCCTCGATGCGGTCGGGGATGATGCGGTGGCGGCAGCCGTGAAGACGGGAAACACCTTCAATCTCCAGAACACCCTCGCCGATGCCCGTGATGACGGCGCCGCAGGCGGTGAGAAAATGGCAAAGATCCTGAATTTCCGGCTCTCTGGCGGCGTTGCGCAGCGTTGTTTTGCCCTTCGCCGTGACGGCGGCCAGCAGGATATTCTCCGTGGCACCGACGCTGGGGATGGACAGAGAGATGTCCGCGCCGTGCAGCTCGCCGCCGGTGCGGCAGTCGATCTTGCCGTGGCTTTCCGTGATATGTACCCCCATGCGCCGCAGAGCGGCAAGATGCAGGTCGATGGGGCGCGGTCCCAGCTCGCATCCGCCGGGATAGGACAGATGCGCCTCACCGTAGCGGGCGATGAGTGCGCCGAGAAAAATGATGGAGGAGCGCATTTCCCGCATGAGATCGTCCGGAATATCCGTGCGGCAGGTGCCGCCGGGGTGGACGGTGACGGTGGGATATTCTGCGGTGACATCGCAGCCGAGATGACGCAAAATGCGCACCGAGGCGTCCACATCCGAAAGGCAGGGGCAGTTGTCGATGACGCTTTCCCCGTCCGACAGCAGCGTTGCCGCCAAAATGGGCAGGACGCTGTTTTTGGCGCCGTTTATCGGAACGATGCCCGCAAGGCGATGGCCGCCTTCAATGAGGAGCTTTTGCATGATGAGTTCTCCCTTCCGCATGAGCATGATTACAGCCCATTCTATGCGAAAGGGGGAGGGGTGGTGCATCAGAGCATGCGCCGGATCTCCGAAAGAATGCGTGTATCCGCGTCCAAAATGGCAAGGGCGGATGCATTTTTCGCCATTTCCGCCATTTTTTCCTTGTTGTCGGTGATGGCGGTAACGGCGTCGAAAAGACGCTCTGCCGTCAGATTCTTTTCCTCAATGCAGATCGCCGCGCCGTGCTGCACAAGCACCATGGCGTTGCGGTATTGATGATTTTCCGCGACATAGGGCGAGGGAATGAGCACGGACGGTTTGCCCGCGGCGGGGATCTCACTGAGCGTCATCGCGCCGCAGCGGCAGATAACAAGATCCGCTGCCGCCATGCAGCGCGGCATGTCGTCGATATATTCCCGCACGGAGATGCCGTCGCCGTCAAGCGGCACACCCGCCGCCTGCAGCGCAGCGCAGGTGTCGGCATAGCCTGCCTTTCCGACGCCGTGGATGTGCTGCAGCTTTCCGAGCGCGTGGCTTTTTTGCAGCACACCGACCATCGCCTCGTTGATATGGCGCGCGCCGAGGCTGCCTCCGAAGGACAGCACGAGCGGGCGGTCGTCGAGCGACAGCTCCCGCCGCGCCTGCCGCTTTGCGGCGGCGTCCATATGTAGGAATTCCGGTCGCAGGGGATTGCCCGTCACGACCACCTTGCTGCCCGCGGGCAGGAAACGGCGCGCGTCCTCGCTGCACAAAAGGACGGTCGCTCCCTCGCGCGCAAGCTCCTTGACCGTTTTGCCGGGGAAAGCATTGGACTCATGCACCAAAACGGGGATGTGCATTTTCAGCGCACAGCGCAAAATGGGCCCGCTGACATAGCCGCCGGTGCCGATGGCGATGTCGGGTCTGAACTCCTGCAAAATGTCGCGCGAGGTGCGCCCCGCGGCGAGCACATAGCGCACCGTTTTCAGATTGCGCACAAAATTCTTGGGTGTCGGCTTGCGGTAGAACCCCTGCATCGGCATGGTCTTGATGGGATACCCCGCCTTCGGCACAAGGGTCGTCTCCATCCTGCCGGTCGCGCCGACAAAGAGAATTTCCGTGTCCGCAAAGTTTTCCTCGATCAGGCGGGCAATGGCAAGAGCGGGGTTGATGTGCCCCGCTGTGCCGCCGCCGGTCATCAAAACGCGCATGAGCAAGCTCCTTTTCTAGCCTTTTTTGAGTCGGGACTGGCGGGATATGGCAAGCACAATCCCCATCTGCGCCAACAGCATGACAAGCGATGTGCCGCCGTAGCTGAAGAACGGCAGGCTGATGCCGGTGTTGGGCATACTGTTGGTGACAACGGCAATGTTGAGAATGACCTGTATGCCGATCTGGGCGGTCAGCCCGATCGCCAGCACGGAGCCGAATTTGTCGGGCGCGTTCATGGCAATCACAAAGCCGCGCCAAATGAGCAGTGCGAACAAAAGCAGGATGAGCGCCGCGCCGATGAAGCCGAGCTCCTCGCACACCACGGCGAAGATGAAGTCGTTTTGCGGCTCGGGGAGGAACAGGTGCTTCTGGCGGGAATTGCCGAGCCCCTGTCCCAAAAGGCCGCCCGAGCCGATGGTGAACAGCGATTGTACCGTCTGCCACGCCTCGTTCCTGCCGGCGGCATCGCGGGTGTAGACCTCCAGCGGGTGCAGCCACACATCGATGCGTTCCTGTTCATAATGCAGCACAAAAATGGCGAAAAACACCGCCGACGCGCCGAGCAGTACGATAAGGAAGAGGTAGCGCAGGCGGCAGCCGCCGACGAACATCAGCACCAGTCCCAGCATACAAATGAGGATCGTGCCGGACAGGTGCGGCTCCAAAAACACCAGACCGCAGGTCATCATGAGGATGCCGAGCAGCGGCAAAAAGCCGCCGGTGAAGGTGCTGATGCGTTTATAGTTCAGGGAAATAAGGTGAGAAAACAGCAAAATGAGTGAGAATTTCGCCACCTCAGACGGCTGGAACTGACCGACGCCGGGGATGCGGATCCAGCGATGGATGCCGCTTTGCGCGGGCATCAGCAGCACGACGCCCAAAAGAAGGATGGAAAACACCCACAGTATCCAGGCAAACCGATGCCAGCGGTGATAGTCCACAAAGGACAGCGCAAACATGGCGACAATGCCGAGTGCGGCGAAAATGAGCTGTTTTTTGATGTAGAAAAAGCTGTCGCCGTTGTTGTTATAGAAAGCATAGACATAGCTTGCGGAATAGAGGCACACAAGGCCTATGACCAAAATGGCAAGCAAAATGATCAGAAAAGGAATGTCAAAGCCGCCTTGGGCATAGAGAAACTTTTTCTTCTTGCGTATCGCCGTGGCGGGGTCTGCGTGCAGGGGGATCACAGACATCGTATTCACTCCTTTTCATCATCAGTATGGAAAAAATGCGGACAATTATGCGAAGAACAGCAGCAGTGCCGCAGCACTGCCGAGAAGGGTGACGAGGGTGAAAACGGCAACGATCGTGTTTTCGCTCCAGCCGCACAGCTCAAAGTGATGATGCAGCGGGCTCATTTTGAAAAGGCGTTTGCCGTGGGTGAGCTTGAAATAGCCGACCTGCAAAATGACCGACAGGTTTTCGCAGATATAGACGATGCCGATGGGGATGAGCAAAAACGGCTGGTTGAGCGCAAAGGCGATGCCGGTGAGCAGTGCGCCGATGAACAGGGAGCCGGTGTCGCCCATGAACACGCGGGCGGGGTGCAAATTCCAAAGGAGAAAGCCCGCAAGCGCCCCTGCAAAGGAGACGGAAAGCACGCCGATGCCGAACATTTTGAGCGCGCCCGCAATGGCAATAAAGGGCAGCACTGCCGTAAAGCTCACGGCGGTGCAAAGGCCGTCAACGCCGTCGGTCAGGTTGGTGGCGTTGCTCATGGCGAGAATGACGAAAACACAGAAGGGGATATACCAGATGCCGAAATCCACATAGCCGCAAAACGGCACATAAAGCATCCCCGCGCCCGCTAAATAGGTCGAGAGGGCATAGCCGCAGGCAACGAGAATTTGCGCACCGAGCTTTTGCAGGGCGGTGAGACCGAGGTTGCGCTTCTTGACCACCTTGATATAGTCATCGGTGAAGCCGATAAGTCCGCAGCCAAGCGCCAAAAACAGTGCGCCGAACAGCTTGACGAGCGCATTTGTGCTGCCGGAGAGCACCTTTTCCGACAAAAACGCCTGGGACAGCAGCAGTGCCAGCGTCGTGACGACGGTGGCGGAGAAAATAAAAATGAGTCCGCCCATGGTCGGCGTGCCCTGCTTTTTCTGGTGCCAGGCGGGACCTTCCTCGCGGATGGTCTGTCCGAAATGCAGCTTGTGCAGCTCGGGGATCATCACCTTGCCGAGCAGCGCCGCCAGAAAAAAGGCAGTCACACCCGCGCCCATCAGCAGCAAAATTTGTTCTGTTGTCATACGGCATCGTCCTTTATGTCAAGATTTACAGAGCCTTCAGTGCATCGGCGACGACCTCGCGCTCGTCGAGATGAATGGTGCCGTCGCGCAGGATCTGATAGGTCTCGTGTCCTTTTCCGGCGAGCAGCACCGTGTCGCCGGGGGCGGCGTTCGCCACCGCCCACTTAATCGCCTCAATGCGGTTTTCGATGACCCTCACGGGGGTTTTGGTGCGTTTCATGCCGTCGAGAATTTCCTCGATGATGGCAGACGGTTCTTCCGAGCGGGGATTATCCGAGGTCACAACGGCGACATCGGAAAGCGCCGCGGCAATTTCACCCATCTGCGGGCGCTTGGTGCGGTCGCGGTCGCCGCCGCAGCCGAACACGGTGATGAGGCGCCCTTTGCAGCATTCTTTCAGCGTTTTGCAGATGTTTTCAAGGCCGTCAGGCGTGTGGGCATAGTCGATGACGACGGTGAAGTCACGCCCCGTCGGCACGACCTCGGCGCGCCCCTTGACGCCCTTTGCCTGCGACAGCCCTTCGATGACGGCGTCAAACGGCAGTCCGAGGGCGAGCGCCGCGGCGGCGGTCGCCATACCGTTATATACGGAGAATTGTCCCGGAATATGCAAATGGATGCGGCCGATCTGCGTGCCGGCGATCAGCTCAAAGCGCACGCCATCGGGCAGATGGCAGATGTTTTTCGCCGTGAAATCGGCGGTGTCGTCGGCGGCGGAATAGCGCAAAATGGGGCAGGAAAGTCCCGCCGCCAGCGCTGCCGCGTGCGAATCGTCCGCGTTGATGACGGCGGTGTCGCACATGGTGAACAGCCGTTTTTTTGCGGCGAGATAGTTCTCCATCGTGCCGTGATAGTCGAGGTGATCCTGCGTCAGGTTGGTGAACACCGCGACCTCAAAATGACAGCCCGCGACTCTTTCCTGCGCGAGTGCGTGGGAGGAGACCTCCATCACGCAGCAGTCGCACCCCTCGGCGACCATCAGTGCAAACAGGCTTTGCAGCTCATAGGTGTCGGGCGTGGTGCGGGCGGCAGGCAGCGCGCGGTCGCCGATCATGTTTTGGATCGTGCCGATCATGCCGACCTTGTGCCCCGTCTTTTCGAGAAGGGACTTGAGCAGGCAGACGGTGGTGGTCTTGCCGTTCGTGCCGGTGACGCCGATCAGCTTCAGCTTGTCGGCGGGATGCCCGAACCAATTAGCGGACATCTGCGCCCAGGCAAGGCGCGTGGACGGCACCAAGATTTGGCGCGGCAGTCCGAGGTCGCGCTCCGCCACAACGGCGGCGACACCTGCCGCAACGGCGTCGCCCGCAAAACGGTGTCCGTCGACGGCAGTGCCGTCGATGCAGACAAATATGCCGTCCTTTTCCACCTTGCGGGAGTCGCAGGTGATCGAGGCGACGGGCAGCTCCGTCGCCGGCAAGCCTGAGACGGCGGCGACACCCGCAAAAAGCTCTTTGATCGTCATACGGTCTTTTGACCCCTTCCTTTCCTTCATCATCCGCCGTCGGCACTGTCCTTATACAGGAAGGAGACGGTGACGGTCGTGCCGAGCGGCACCTTTTTGCCCGCCTCGACGCTTTGTTTGTTGGCGACTGCCTGACCGGAGTCCAGTCCGACACCGGACAGGCGCAGATTGATGCCGACATTGGCGGCGGCAGCGTTGGCTGCCGTGACGCTCATGCCGGAGAAATTGGGCACGGTGACGGTTTTGTCGGTCACGCTGTCATCGGTGTACAGCACCACCATGCCGCCGCGCGGCATGGACTGCCCCGCCTCCGGCACTTGCTTTATAACGGTGGTGCCGCTGCCCACGACGCGCGCGGACAGACCGACATTCGTGATCGCCGCCTGGGCAGCGGTGGTGTTTTTGCCGACCACGGCGGGGGCGTTCGTGCTGAGCTTGGCTAGCTCGGCGTTGGTATATTTTGGCTCGACGCCGAGATAGGGCAGCACCTCCGACAGCACCTTTTGCGCGACCGGTGCGGAGATTGTGCCGCCGTAGCGCACGGCGCACTGCGGCTGATCCAAAAGCACAAGGATGGCGATTTGCGGATCGTCGGCGGGGGCAAAGCCCGCAAAGGAGGCAACCACCTCGTTGCCTTCCATGTCGCGCTTTTCGGAGGTGCCGGTCTTGCCTGCGACGCGGTAGCCCGCGACATAGGCACTCTTGCAGCCGCCGCCGTTGACAGCCGCCTCCATCATGTCGGAGACCTGTGCCGCCGTTTCGGCGGAAACGACCTGACGGCGCACGGTCGGCTCGGTGTTTTTCACCACATTGCCGTCGCCGTCGAGGATCTGCTGTACAACATAGGGGGTCATCAGCTTGCCGCCGTTGGCAATGGCGGAAATGCCCGTGATCATCTGAATGGGGGTGACCTTGTTGGTCTGACCGAAAGCGGCGGTCGCCAGAGACGCTGCGGTCTCACTCAGCGTTTTTTCGGAGTGATACAGTCCCGCGTTGGAGGTCTCGCCGCTCATGTCGATGCCGGTCTTTTCGGTGAAGCCGAAGGCGGTGAAATACTTGAAGAACACATGCGCGCCCATCTTCATGCCGAGCTGCATGAAATAGGGATTGCAGGAATTGGAGATAGCGCCTGCCATGTCGAGCGTGCCGTGGCCGCCGTGCTTGTGACAGCGGATGGTCCAGCCGCCGACCTTATAATAGCCGGGGCAGTTGAAGGAGGTGGCGGCGGTCGCCGCCCCTTCCTCCAGCCCTGCGGCGGCGGTAAATACCTTGAAAACAGAGCCCGGCTCATAGGTCTCGGAAACGGCCTTGTTTTTCCACTGCTGCTGCAGCGCGGTCGTCTTTGCCGCCGCGCGTTCCTCCTCGGGCAGCGCCTCGATCTCCTTGACCTTTTCCTCGTCGGCAAGGACAAAGGGATTGTTCGGGTCATAGTCGCCTTTTGTCGCCATCGCCATGATGCCGCCGGTCTTGACATCCTGAATAAGGATACAGCCGCGGTTAGTGGAGCCGGTCTCCTTCACCGCCTCGGCGAGATATTTTTCCGCATACATCTGCACGGTCTGATTGATGGTGAGCACCAGGTGATTGCCGTCCTCGGCGTCGACGACCTTGCTGTATTCCATCTGAGAGGGCATTTCATCGCCCCAGCCGTTCTGCGCGGTGACGATGCGTCCCGGCACGCCGGACAGCACCTCATCATAGGCCGCCTCCAGCCCTTCAAGACCGTTGTTGTCCGTGCCGGTGAAGCCGAGAACATGGGACAAAAGCGTCCCCTGCGGGTAATAGCGTTTATAGTCGGGGATGATGCTGAAAATGCCGGCGAGCTTATTCTCGGTCACCCATTTGCTGAAGGCTTCCTTTTGGTCATATTCCACCTTGGATTTAACGACCTCATACTGTGAGTTGGTCTTGCCGGTCTGATTAAAGAGCTTTTCCCTGTCCACGCCGAGCAGCGCAGAAAGCCCGTCGGCGATGAAAGCGCGCAGTCCCTCGGTGGTCGTGACGCCCGCGGGCATGCGGGCGGGCTTCACTTCGGTGATGTCCTTCGGGGACATGATGAGCCGCCACACATCGGCGGAAATGGCAAGCGGTTCCCTGTTGGCGTCATAGATCGTGCCGCGCTTGGCAGCAACCGCGCTGTCACTCATCTGCTGCGAGCGGGCACGGGACAGCCAGGCGTCCCCCTGCACCAGCTGGATAAGCGCCATATGGCCGATCACAAGCACCACCAGCACCAGCATGGCAGTCAGTACGATATAGTTGCGCCCATTCATTTTCCCGGACGGCTTTTTCGGCTCGGAGGCTTTGGCTTTCGGCGGTTTCGGCATCGTGTTTCTCTCCCTATAATACCACAAAGAGAGTCAAGAATGTATCCCGACTCTCGGTTGCAGCATGCAGCTAGTATATTTTATGAAGGCGGTCGGTTTTTATGAAAAGAAACCGACGATGGCGTCGATGGCTTTGGAAAGCCAGTTGCCGCTGTCCGCGGCGACGGTGACGGTGTCGCTGCCGGACACGGTGATGTAGGTGATCTGACTGCCGTCCGCGGCGGTCATGCCGTTTTGACGGGCATAGTCGTTGACATTGGCGATGGAGGTCTTGCTCGCAAGCTCGCTCTGCAGCCGTATCTGCTCGCTTTGCAGCTCCGAAAGCCGCGCCTTGCTCTCGCTGATCTGCGAGTTCATTTCAGTGAGGCGGACATTGGAGGTGATGAGAAAGCCGATGACGAACAAGGCGGCAATCGCAACCGCCAGATAGGCGACCGCGTTGAAAAAGCGCTGTAAGCGCGCCCGCTTATGCGACTGTTTTTGCTCTTTTTTGTTCAACTTCAGAGCGACAAGCTCCGCGCGCTTTGTCTCAAACAGGGACAGGTCATAGGCGGTGCCGCTGTTGCCCGTTGCCATTTGCTATTCCTCCTCTTTCGATACTTCCTTTGCTTTTCAGTCTTTGTATGCCGCGTGCAGCCGTTCGGCATACCGCAGCTTGGCGGAGCGGCAGCGCGGATTGGCGGCAAGCTCCTCTGCGGATGCGGTGACGGGCTTTCCGACGCGCGCCGCGGGCGTGCGTCCGCAGGTGCAGATGGGAAAATCCTTCGGGCAGATGCAGCCTTGCTTCCAGGCATGCATGTGCTGCTTGACGATGCGATCTTCAAGTGAGTGAAAGGTGATGACGGCAAGGACGCCGCCGTCCCTCAGACAGTCAAAAGCGGTGTCGAGCGCGCGGGTGAGACACCCGAGCTCGTCGTTGACGGCGATGCGCAGCGCCTGAAACACCCGCCGTGCGGGATGGCCGTCCCGCCGCGCCGCCGCAGGGACGGCAGAGGCAATGATGTCGGCAAGCTGCAGGGTGGTCTCGATGGGGGCTGTCTGCCGCGCGCGGCAGACGGCACGGGCGAGTTGACGGG
>ERZ1673744.1769-NODE-1769-length-18060-cov-7.494307_pt1 | contig 18060 bp, 14 predicted proteins | sample MGYA00580207_ERZ1673744 | MGnify/ENA primary metagenome ERZ1673744 (study PRJEB41218, sample SAMN15661751) | gut metagenome | host: Homo sapiens | place: Canada: London | collected 2015-08-20/2019-03-30 | study: EMG produced TPA metagenomics assembly of... | reverse complement strand
GAGTCAGGTGCTCTGCCAGCTGAGCTAATCGCGCATTTTTAAGTTGTTTGTTTTTTGTCTTTCCTTAAGACAAGAATTATTATATAATAGGAGTATTAAAAAAGCAAGCACTTTTTTTATTTTTTTTAAATTTTTTTAAAAGCATATTTGAAAGGAACAATTTAACATGAAAGTAGAAGAAAGATTACTAAAATATGTCAGCTATTGGACAACCTCCGATGAATCCTGCAGTGACATTCCAAGCAGTGAGCGTGAGTTCACGCTTGCAAAAGCCTTAAAGCAGGAACTGGAAACTCTCGGTCTTACCAATATACTCCTCACCGATCACTGCTATGTATATGCCAAGCTTCCTGCCACACCGGGCATGGAAAACTGTAAATCCATCGGCTTTATCGCTCATATGGATACCGCCCCGGATTTTTCCGGAAAAGATGTCAAACCACAGATCATTCCCGACTATGATGGCGGGGATATCTTATTGAAAGGAAGTCAGGATGTCTTAAAGGTAAGTGATTTTCCATCCCTTGCCTCTTTAAAAGGAAGAACCCTGATCACGACAGACGGTACCACACTTCTGGGCGCTGATGACAAGGCAGGTGTTGCCGAAATCATGACAGCCGTGGAAGAACTGATTGCAGAAGGTACACCACACGGGGAACTCTGGATCGGATTTACGCCGGACGAAGAAGTCGGCGCAGGTGCGGATCTGTTTGATCTTGCTATCTTTCAGGCAGATTATGCATACACAGTGGACGGTGATTACGAAGGCGAAGTGGCTTACGAAAATTTTAATGCCGCAAGTGCCATCTTTCATATTAAAGGTGTAAATGTTCATCCGGGCGAAGCAAAAGACATTATGGTCAATGCGGCACTGGTGGGATGTGAAATTGTTTCCCGGCTTCCGGAAGCGGAAACGCCGGCACACACCAGCGGCCGGGAAGGATTCTATCATCTGACCGATATGTCCGGAGATGTGGCTTCCGCCACCCTTTCCTTTATCATTCGTGACCATGATAAAACCACATTTGAGAAACGTCTGCAGAATCTGCGTGACCTTGCACAATCCATGAATCAGAAATATGGACCGGAAACCGTCACGCTCGACATCGAACATTCGTATGAGAATATGATCTCTGTCATTGAGGATAAAATGGAGATCGTGGATCTGGCAAAACAGGCAATTGCCTCCGAAGGTCTGACACCGCTCTCCCGTCCGATCCGTGGCGGTACAGACGGTGCAAGGCTGTCCTTTATGGGATTGCCGTGTCCAAATCTCGGTACCGGCGGTTACGGTTTCCACGGCCCATATGAACATATCTCTGTGGAAGGTATGCAGACCGCTGTTCGTATTTTAAAAAATATTGCCACCCATCCAATCCGTAAATAAATTTATAAAAAACCGTCCGCAGTTTTCTTTCTGCGGACGGCTTTTGTTCTATAACTTATTAAATTTTCTAATTCCCCTGCATATTTGCAGAATTTGCAAGTACAGGCTTCTGGAACATGCGAAAGAGTCCAATCTGTTCTAAGGCCTTTGTGATTGCAAAAAAGATCACCGAATCAATTGGCCACATAATCAGGTTCTTCAGCGCACGCGCTGGAAGAAGCACCATAAATGCCTGTCCATATAACACATTCAGACAAAGTGTTGTCAGAATCACGTTACAGACCAGCATAACTACAAATTTAGCTGCCAGCACACGCCAGATCGTAAGCTTTTTCTTATAAAAAAAGCATCCATACAGGATTCCGGCCAGTATAACAACCAGCGTCAGCTGTGGACAAAATGGTCCGGTTGGCTTCATCATATACTTGATAATATCCAACGCACCATGGAAAATTCCTCCAACCACCGGTCCAAACAGATAATCAATGATACCATTTGGAATACTGGAAAAACCAATCCGAATAAACTGCCCATATTCAATGGAGAAAAATCCTAGAATGACAGCAACTGCAGCAAGCATTGCCATGGTAGTGATGGTTCTTACCGCTTTTAATTCACGGAAAGAATCGGTGAACAAAGTAACGAATTTTTTCATAAAAAAATTACCTCCTTTGCAGACCTCACCGTACTACAACTGGAGATAATATTATCTTCGGATGCAGCGGGATGCGACTCATGTACCGCAAGATTCTCTTTTCGTCCGGGTGACAACTCCCTGTTCATCCGGCACTTAACGCACATGTGTCTACTCTGCTTTAAACTATTAAATTGCAACGAGCTAAGTATAACACAATGAAAAAGAAATGCAACTATTTTTTTCATTTTATGGCATTTTTATAGCAAAACGCCATCTGTCACACGTTTTTACGTGGAACAGATGGCGTCCGTTGCCTGTTATTTTATTCTTTTCAGGTTCCCATACTTGCAAACAGGGCAGCTATCTCATCCGGGCTTAATGCCTTATTCGGATCAGCCGGTTCTTCCGGCTGAAGCGGTGCTTCTTTTACTGCTTCCGGCTCTTCGATCGGCTCCGGAATATCCTCCGGTTCCACAGTTTCCTCGGCAGGTTCCTCAACTTTATCCGCATTGTTATCGTTGCCCATATTCGCAAACAGCGCAGCTATCTCATCCGGGCTCATGGAACGGTTTGGATCTGACAGATCCGGCATCGGTGGAAGTTCTTCCTCCGGCAGGTTCTCATCATCCGCTTCATCAACAATCGCATCCTCCGGAATCGGATCCGGCTCTACCAGTTCTTCTGCTTCTTCAATGGCTTCTTCCGGATCCGGAGGAATAATCTCATCCGCTGCCATGATCGGAGGCTCTTCCTCCGGCTTTAAATCCTCCTCTTCCGGTATATCCGGCAGAATCTCCGGTTCCATATCTTCTTCCGGCTCCAGCGAAATCTCCGGTTCCATATCTTCTTCCGGCTCCAGCGAAATCTCCGGTTCCAGGCTCTCCTCCAGATCCGGCAAAATTTCCGGTTCCGGGTTTTCTTCCAGATCCGGCGAAATCTCCGGTTCCGGCTCCATACTTTCTTCCGGCTCTGGTGAGATCTCCGGCTCTACCGGTGTTTCTTCCACATAACTCTGCGGTGCCGGCTGTGGCTCTACAGGTGTTGCCACAGGTACAGAAACCTGCGGCTGGGAAACAACCACTTTCTGACTGTTCATAATGGTCTGATTCAGGCGCAGTTCCATATCTTTTATTGCAATAATGATTTCCTGCAGCTTTGCGGCTATCTCTTTATCCTGTGAATGTTCCTGTTCTTTTCCATCCTTCTGCACCGAAGAAATTTCATCCTTACAGGCTGAAAGAATCTCGTCCTTATAAACACCCGCAACTGTACCGAACCCATCCATTCCTTTCTGGAACGTATCAAACCGGTCCAGCAGCTGTTCGTATGAATTCATCAATGCATCGGTATTCTCATGGGACCGCTTGATAATTACTTTCGCTATTCCCTTCTGTGCATTGACAATTTCCTCTGTCGGAATCTTAGATGCCTCTTCCATATATGCAAGCTTCACCGATATTTCCTCAAAATATTTTTTCAGCATGAGATATGATGCCTTTTCCGACTTGAAAATACTCTCATACTGTTCCTCTCTCCGGGCATATTTTGTCTCATATACTGAAATCACGCCTCTGATTGCAACATACAGGCATATCAGATCTGCTGCTGCCAAAACAACCAGAACAATAAACATCTTCGGGAAATTGACTATGGCATACAACTCTGCCATAAAAATAAACGCAAACAAAAGTATCCCGAAAATCATCTGCATCCTTGCTTTCGAATCTTTATTCTTCATATGATACCGCTCCTTCCATGAGCCCGCTATTCTAACCACTATGCAAAATAAGCTCTAGTATGTTATATTTTACCATATTGTGTCGATTCTCACAAGGTTTGTTGTTTATTTCTGCCTTCTATAATACGTCATTTACAATCTGCTCTGCTGTCAGATGATTCTCTTTTAATACCTCATTTACATCATACCGGTCAAGGAATTCTTTTTTCAATCCGTAATTATAGACTTTCATATCACTGCTTCCATAAAATCTTGCGATTTTTTCTCCGAAACCACCATTCAGGATGCCATCTTCCAGTGTAACTACCGTGTCATGGTCTGCCTTCAGCTTCTCCAGCAGTCCCTTATCCAGTCCGGTAATATAATACGGGTTGATTACCGTTGCATGAATACCTTTTTTCTCCAGCATTTCTGCGGTCTGCAGTGCCAGGGAATAAAATGTTCCGAGTCCGATCAGTGCAATTTTGCTTCCCTTTTCCGTTACCTCATAGGTGTTGAGCTGGCTCCAGTCTTTTGTGACTTCTCTGCCATCCGAAATCATGTCTCCGCCCGGAAGTTTGATCGCAACCGGCATTTCCTTCTGCTCCACACTCCAGTCAAGCATTGACAGATATTCTTCCTTTGTTGTCGGTGCCAGATAAACCAGTCCCGGAATATTAGAAAGCATCGGAATATCCTGCAGTCCCAGATGGGTAACATCCGTCATGCCAAATACCGATCCCGTATACACAACAATCGTTGCCGGATTCCCGTCAATACACAGATCCTGTGAAATCTGGTCATACGTCCTCTGGATAAAGCTGGAATACACACCGTATACCGGCTTTCCGCCACCTTTGGCAATTCCGGAAGCAAGTGCTACCGCTGTCTCCTCCGCGATTCCCACATCTACAAACTGCCGGCCGGCCTGTTTCCTTTTCTCCTGCGTAAATCCGAGAATCGTCGGGGTTCCGGATGTAATTGTAACAACTGTCGGATCCTTTTTCATCTTTTCAATCAGATATTCACAGGTCACCGAAGAATAATCTTCCACTTCCGGAAAATGGGATTTTCCGGTCTCAATATCAAATGGAAGATGCCAGTGCCATTCTTCCTTATGCTCTTCTGCCGGTTTATAACCTTTTCCCTTTAATGTATTAATGTGGACAACAACCGGTTTCTTACTGTCTTTTACCTGTTTGAAAGCCCCGATCAGTTCCCTGAGGTCATTTCCATGATCCACATAGACATAATCAAGTCCCATGGCTTTAAATAAATTGCACTCTGCCTGTCCGTTTGTCTCGCGGAGTAATTTCAGATTTGAATAAAGTCCTCCATGGTTTTCTGCAATTGACATATCATTGTCATTTACTACAATGATCATGTTGCTGTCTAATTCTGCTGCAAAATCCATTCCTTCTAAGGCTTCTCCTCCGCTTAAAGAACCGTCTCCGATAATTGCAATCACATTTGCACTTTCCCCACGAAGATCCCTTGCCTTTGCCAGACCGCATGCCAGACTGACGGACGTAGAGGTATGTCCGACCGTAAAATGGTCATGTTCACTTTCCTGCGGACAGCTGTATCCCGTCACGTCATCGTAATGTTCTTCATATAAATAGGCATCTTTTCGACCGGTCAGCATCTTGTGCGGATAGGTCTGATGGGAAACATCAAATACCATTTTGTCCTTTGGGGACTCAAAAACATAATGCAGTGCAATGATTGCCTCTACCATGCCAAAATTCGGGCCAAAATGCCCGCCGTGAATACTTGCCCTCTTTAATAATGCATGACGCATTTCTTCTGCGAGAGCTGTCATCTCTTCTATATTTAATTTCTTCACATCTTCCGGTCCGTTAATCTTTTCGATATACATATAATAAATTCTCCTTCCGATTTTATCTATCATAATATACCATTTAAAGTTAACTTTAAGTCAAGTATTTTTTATTTAATTTTCAACTTTTTGCTTCAAACCCTCAATTGCCTGAGCCACTATACCTGCGTTCTTAAAAAGATGTAAATAATGTAATGATAAAAGGGGCAAAAGGTATCATTTCCCACTGAAATGCAATTTTTATGTCATTCGCATTTCTTGCGATCCGCTTGTTGTTCCGATATAATTATGCTATGATTGTGCTTTGATTGGAGGAAACCATTTTGAGCGAATATTATAAGTTTTTTCAAAATAAAAAATGTGAATATTTTCCATGCCATAAAGGAATTCCGGAGGAGGACTTTAACTGTCTGTTTTGTTATTGTCCCCTCTATACACTCGGGAAATCCTGTGGTGGAAACTGTGAATATTTAAAAAATGGTATCAAATCCTGCATAAACTGTGGCTTTCCCCATCACCGAAAGAACTATGATAAGGTCACGGGCCGCTTTCAGGAAATTGCAGCCGTTATGGCTGTTTCCGATAAGGAGGATGCATCCCATGAAATGTAAACTTACTCCCGGATTATCCTCCGGTGACTGGAACGAATTTTGCAGCCGTTTCCATTTCCCTCCGGATGACCTGCCTCATATTCAGGCAATTTATACGGCACTTCATCCCCTGGTTGAATCCTATGCGTATTACTCTCTGGATCAGGATTTAGACGGGGTTTCTCTGCCTCACTATGCCTATGGGTTTGTGACGCTTGGAAACGGAGTGGATGAACTGTCGGAATTATATCTGAACCATGAACAGATCCAGGAGGCTTACATTGTGGACTGCATCAGCCTGATGCTTTTGTCAAAGGCTTATGAAGAGTTTGCACATGTGGTAGAACGTCAGAGCCGCCTGTATCTTGCAGAATTATCTTTTCTGGGAGATACCTATTGCCTTGACCTGCTCCCACAGATTTATGGGCGGCTTGCCCCAGATGGCATCCAGCTTACCGAGGGGCAGATGCTCCGGCCGCTTAAGACAGCAACGCTGATCCTGCATCTGGATACAACAACACACGCCAATCTCAAGCAATTGTGTAATACGTGCGCAACCTGCCGGAATTTTTCCTGCCCGTCGAGAAAGGTCACGGCTCCGCATTTGCCGCATACTTATGGGGCCATGCAGATATTCCATACAAAATAATTATTTTTCAATTGATAAGTCAGCATTTTACCGTGCTTTTTTCAAAAGTTCTTCCGCTGTAATACCAAACAATTTCTTAGTTGCTCCACCCACCCGACACGGACAATCTCTGCTCTACACCTTGTGCTTCCAATATAAATGAAACCGATATGGTGAACTGATTAAAATGCTTCTGTTTTTTATAACTGATGATTGAAGAAATATAAACAAAAGCAAGGGGGTTGAGAGTAACCTCGAATCTGAAAACCTTATCTTTACAAGTTTGAGGTTTCGAATGATTATTAAGATAAAAAGATGTAAATAACATAATATTAGCAGTTGACTTTAACATTATTAAATGATAATATCAACAATATTAAAGAAAGGGGTTGGTAATGAGACGAAAAGCGCAAGAATGGATATACAATTTAAGTGATGAAGATATCACATTTATAAAAAATTTTGTTATGTCATCTGGCTCTTTAAAAGAGGTTGCAAAATTGTATCATATAACATATCCTACCGTGCGATTGAGACTTGATCGACTTATACAAAAAATGCAAATGAATGATCAAATAGAAAATGACGCTTATATTTCATTAATTAAAAAAATGGTAATAGATGATCAACTTGATTTTGACACAGCAAAAATATTGATAAAAAAATACAGAGAGCAAAAAGGAGAATAAATGAAATTTTCTACAATTTTATTCATCGTAATAATAATGGCATTAACCATTATTTGTGTACGTTTTTTAGAATCATATTTAAATAAAAAAAGAAGAACAACTACCGTATCATTAACACCAATTATTTTTCTTGTTCTTTCAATCGTATTAATTATAGTGTATCTGAATTTTGAACCAGAAAGTTTTGAACGCGTTGAGAAGCAGGGGTTATTGACACTCTCATATAGTTTCGTTTCCGAAAATCAGATGTCTATAAAGGATAAGATACATAATTGTATCATTATCTTTATACTTACAAATATTCCTGCTGTTATATCAATTTATAATCGGATAAAAAGAAATAGAACGATTACGCGCAAAAAGAAAATAAATGAAATGAAATTGCGGGAATTATAATGTTCATCTCTATATATTATATATAGTTGTGATGCCGTTGGATATTATAGTGGAAAGCACTGGACAAATGCAAGTGCTTCTAATGCAAGCGTAGATTCTGACTTTGTTATATATACATATAAACTTTCTGGACAAAGTAACAAAACCACATGTACTTCCTCCTGTATTACCTTAAAATGTTCTGGAAATCTTGATACTTATGTTGGAGTTGGAAATGTAGGAATTGTAAAGATTACATCTCAAACTTATTCGAGTAAAACCAATTTCTATGCTTCAAGTTATTTATAATAATGAAAAAAAGATATATAGTGATACTCGTTTTGCTTATACTGATCTTACTCTATAATAGATATGGATCTGGTGTCTAAAATCATTTAAGTGCACAGGTAGACAGTATTTCAATTGAGGCAGTATGAAAAACTTATCCAGCGCGAACGATTAGAAATTGTTCGCAGATAATAAAACAATTTAATGGTATCCAGCAAAGATCTTTAAATCATTGACAAAAAAATTACGCAATGGTATTATGAAAATACAAAACGCAATACCGTGTAGGCGGTTTGCCAAAGTTAGTTTTAAAAAATAACCGGTCTTTGGTAGGGGCGGTTATTTTTTATGGTTAGAAAAGATCATTACGATCAGATTGATAATAGCAACAATCAGTATGCAAAACTGAAAATATTGTTCCCCACACATGACTTTGATTTTGTGTTTACTCCTTTACAGATTTCTTGAAAAGATGGAGAAATTAAATTTTCTTCCATATATTTTACAATATACTCATACATTTCTCTTTCTTTATCCGTAAGTTCATTGCTTAGCTTTTCTCCCATTTGCTACCTCCCTATATGCCTATATAATAAAACATGTGTTCGATTATATCAAATAAAAATTATTGCCAAACCATCCTCAACTGTCCGACCTGCTCCTCCACAATCCGCCCCAACCTCTGCTTCATGACTCTCTGCACAATCCGCCGCCTCCGGTAAAAACAATTCCGGCTGATTTGGAAAATTCCGTAGTGCACATTCACTTTATTTCTTGTGTATTTTTGTGTATTTTAGTTGACTTTTGTGTAATATTGTGTATGATATAATTAAAGGAGGTACATAATGAATCCAAGGCAACAAACGATTAAACAACTCAGTGCTTCCGGTTATGAATTGAAACGCCACGGTGCTAATCACGACATTTACTACAATCCGCAGACACACAGCACCGTACCTGTCAAACGACACGATTTCAATGAAAACGACATGAAGTACATCTTCAAGGAAGCCAATATTAGCAGGATGCATTAAATATGTTTCCTGCTTCCAAATAGGAGGGTTACTATGAAATATATTTATACAGCTTTGTTTACACCTATCGAGGACGGATCTGGATACTACGCAAAAGTCCCTGATCTTCCTGGATGCATCACTACTGGCAATAGTCTTTCTGATGCAATTGACCAAATTACCGATGCAATGAGCGCATGGCTTGTTGTTGCAGAGGATGAAGGCGAACCGATTGCTCCTCCATCACCACAGGAAAAATTAAGTGTTGATGCCGGCACAATCTGTTCCCTGATTTCCGCAGATACCATTGAATATCGTGCCCAGACAGATACTCGCGCCGTTCGAAAAAATGTTTCTCTTCCAAGTTGGATGGTCCGTCTTGCTGACAAGCGCGGAATCAACTGCTCACAAGTCCTTCAGGATGCCTTACGAACACTTCTTGATAACTCCACTATCGCACATACTCATTAACATTATCCCTTAAAAACCAGTTATCTATATGGGTAACTGGTTTTCTCATAAAACAAAAAATGCCTCTCCATCAACCATAACACGGTTATTTATTGTCTTGAAATCTGGAGCATTCCTGCCTATAACCATAAATATAAAAACGAGCAGCAAAACCGGATTTACACCAGTCTGCTACTCGTTTGATGATTATAATATTTTCTTTTCTTGTGCCATTGCAACCAGTTATCGGACAAATGGCAGGAACGTAATGCTATACTTTATTTTCCAAACCGGCTGATTTCTTTCGCATATGATATTTCCGTTTTTCCTCATACATTTTCTCATCCATATGCATTAAAAAAGTTTCTGCATCATCTTCTGTCCCAAATTCCGTGTATCCCATGGAAACACTTAAATGAAACGGTTCTATACCGGATTCATTAAACCGGGACAGATTATGGTTAATCTCCTCCATTGTCGCTAAGACACGCTCCGTATCAACACCTGACAGCAGCACAATAAACTCATCTCCCGCATACCGGATTGCCATACCAGCATCCGGTATGGATCTGATGAGTATATTTCCCAACGTACAAATAGCCTTATCACCCGTACTATGACCTAAATTGTCATTAATACACTTGAAATCGTTTACATCCATCATGATTCCATATAAGGATTTCTGGCTTGCAATTTTCTTTTCTGCAAGCACCGCATTAAAATATCTCCGGTTGTATAATCCGGAAAGCTCATCCATATACAAACTCTCTGCGTATGACTGCATCTGCACAAATATCAATGCGACCGCAACCAGCACCCATGATGATGTAATTCCATAAAAAAGGAACTGGATAACTACACCTGCAAAACAAGGACCAACGAAATAGATCACCGGGAAAAAATTCAGGTTAACCCCTTGTTTTTTGGAATGATACACCAGATAGATACTGTAAGCAAAATATATGACAAGCGAAATATATCCCACCAGCGCACCGGCAGTTCTCTGGTATACATTCTCCCCGGATATTTTAAACATAATCCCTGTTCCAAACAGATTACATAAAACCATAATTACTTCTACCAGCCAGGGAAATATCTCCACTCCTGCTTTTTGAACCATTCTTTTATAATTTCGATAGATACGCAATTCCACGTACATACACCAAAGCATACCCATACTGACTGTCCCTATAAAGCATATGCTGTTAGAGATATAATTAATCTGCCGGCTGCCAGTAAACTGTTTTCCATCTACGAGAAAAGCAATGGTTTCAGACAATGCCCCCACTAAATTTACGATCGCTATTCCATCATATATTTTATCTCCCACATGAAGGCTCTCTCTGTTCTTTCGTCTGCAAAACAAAAGGAACCACATCATTAATACGGTCAATCCGTTTGCCATTAATATTTCTTCTAAAACGATGATTGTTATCCCCTCCATCATTCACAGTATGAACTCATTTTTACTAAAATGAGTTCTATTATTATACCAAATCAAAACCGGTTTTTGTATTTTTCGACATGAATTACAGTTTTTTTAACGTGAACGATGATTTTTTATGTTTCATCACTTTTCACAGCCTACTGCAACTGTGAAAAACCCACGGCTTACAAAGTTAACGGTCTTTGTATCGGAATCATAATAAGATCCCGGTATCTTAACTGCTGCACCGTATTTATCAATTTTATATGCAAAAATCTTTTTGTCTTTTTCCTTTTTCGAAGCATTATAGGAAACAGCGACCCTGATCCGTCCCTTTTTCAGGATAGACGACTGCTTTTTCTTTATTCCTGTGACGGAAAAATCATAAATTGGACGTTTTCCAATAATTTTCCCCGCCCTGGCAGAAAGATTTTTCTTGTCAGCCTGTTTCATTTTGATAACCACAGCTGTATTCATCTCTTTCTTTAATTCTTTTAATGCCTTCGAATCAAAGGTAAGATTTACATTGCCACCATTGACCTTCCATTCTTTTACATTCTTTTTGACAAGTAAATTTACCGCCTGCTTATCCATTTCAAGATGTAGATTCTTCCAGTTTTTAGCTTTTCCTGTATCAAAAGTTATTTCAACAGACAGGTCTTTTATCCTGCCACCCTGTTCTTTTTCTGCCTTTGTAATTTCTTTTTTCAAAACTGCTGCAATATTCTTCACTTTGACCGTATTATTTTTAACTGCAGTTTTTGCTTTGACATTAATATCCTTAACAGAAACGGACGTATCTGCTGCGGGTGGCGGTGTCACATTCCCCGGTTCTTCTTTTGCATGATCCGGTGCCGGTAATGTGCCGGAATCCGGTGAAACATTGCCAGATGATCCGTCCGTGCTTCCACCGGCATTTTCACCGGAACCTCCGCCGGAACTGCCTCCGGAACTTCCACCAGAACTTCCGCCAGAACCTCCACTTGAACCGCCTCCGGATATTCCGCCGGAACTTCCACCAGAACCGCCCCCGGTCTGGGAATGATCCGCCGTTACACGGACCTGACAATCTGCCTTACTTCCTGTATAGTTGCCATTCCCATTATAACATGCGGTGAACGTATATGTTTTCGTTTCATTCGGAAGCGTTGCCATCCAGTGATCCGTTCCCTTTTCTTCTAATGTGATCCCGGAAACATCACAGGTTACTTTTATCCCGGCATCTTCCGGAATCCCCAGTCTGCAAAGCTGTAATTCTACTGTCCCCGCACCTTTGACCGTATCGGTTTTTGCAGTCAGCTGCATGCTGGTGGAAGCCTTTTCGATTTCCAGGACAGCCTCCCCGTATGTTGGAATAAAAGATGCCTTTTCCGCTTTAAAATAAATCTTATACTGGCCTGCTTCTGTGTAAAACGGCATCTCCGTTTGTGTATACGATCCGTTTTCTGTCAAACTGTAACTGATTTGTACACCATCTTCCTGTTTGATATCAAATGTATGGGGTTTTCCATCATAAGTTACGCGGACAGGTACGGTTTGTATTTCCGGCATCTCACTGTTTTTCCGGTAATAATAAGTGATCTCCTGGCGATCCTCTGTGATGTTTATTTCTCCCTGATTTGCACTGTTTCCTACACATGTATATCCATATAAATCCGGACTTCTTAACGTATACGCAGAATTCTTTGGTACATATACTGTCGCGGGTGCCGTATCAGGCACTGTTGTTTCGGTTCCGTCTTCGCTTTGCAGCATATAACGAATCGTTACGGTACTCCACGCCCGTCCTGCCGTCTGATTGTCAGCCAGAATTTTCCCAGTGTCCTCATCTATGATCTTTCCTTCCAGTCTGTCCCCGGAAACCAGACCAGTTACCGCAGGAAGTGTGACAGAAAGGGACTCTCTGGCAGCATCCGGATCATACCAGTTACTGAGTGGCGGAACGGTATATGTTTCTTCTTTTTCATATTTGACTGTATGGTCTGCTCCAATAATGCGGAAAGTAATCTTCAAATGCTGTTCGGCATCCACTATATTTTGTACGACTGTACGGAATTCCAGATCCTTTCCATTTGCTTTTGTGATATTTGTCTCATCGATCCGGTATTGGTCACTATCCCTGTCAAGTGTTCCTGTCCTGCTATGCGGAATTGTAATTTCAGGATCGCACACATAAACAGATGCCTGCCTGCTGACATAATCACGGTTATTTAATCTCCGCGCCAGTTCCATTTTACACACCTCACAGAACGGATTCCCAAGATCCCGCATCATGCAGACGCGGCTCGGCGCAAATACCGTTTCTGTTCCTGCTGCCGTTATTCCGATTCCACGGAACCCAAGTATCTTATGCCATTTAATCTTATCCGGGTCCGAGGTATCGGAAATATTTTCTCCCTGCATCTTTTTATCATATTCATCGCCTAATCTTCCGATGCTGTGGGAAATTTCATGGGTCATGACATCCCCCTGCGCATTCTCATTCGAATTTGCAGAAAAAGAAAAGAGTGCATTGGAAGAAGATCCAATATTCGCAGACGTATTACAAATGATATGGATGGTTCCAACGGCTGCACCGGTATCCAGGTATCTGCTCTCCAGTTCTGCCCTCAGTGCCTTGGCTTTATCTTCCCCGTCCTTTGTAAAATAGCAGGATTTTCCGAATGCCTGCACATGAAAATATGTGTCCGGGTTCGACTCCCCATACATCACGCCCACACCAGTTTCATTGGATACCGTCTGTACTGCATAAATATTGATCCTGTCGGAATACTCTTTATAAGGGGACCACTTTAGCAGCCCCTGTGCTTTTGCCGTCGCATCCTCCAAAAATTGTTCCTGTTGTTCCCGGGTATAGCCCTCACCCATGATAACAATCACAAAATTTTCCTTATCATCACCTGTCTTGTGAATGGCATAAACGGAAGCTGCCGCCGTCTGGTCTGCCGCCGTCTGGTCTGCCATCACAGGATATGGAAACACCAGGGAAAGCAATAATATCAGGCTAAGTACGATTGCCCCAAACCGTTTTCCATCCTTCTTTTTTACATTCGTCATATCATCCTCCGTACTTTACATTACCAGAAATACTGGTGCTTTCCCTCTTCTTCCCACAGACAAACTCCCGGGAAACCATCTGCCGTAATGCTTCTTAAAGCACGATTACCGCAGCATCAAACCCCTCTACATTTCCATCAAAGGTGTTTTCGGTAAGCAGATTGTACTTCTCGGTGTACGCATTAAATTTTTTTGCACTGCTGCTGCAGTTAAAAATCATGGCAATGGTCTCTTCGCCATTTTTTCTGATCAGGACAATTGTCCCTTCCTCATCTTCTGTGACGCTCCCAGCCAGTTCGCCTTCTACAATACATGCATGGCTTTTCCGGACCTGAATCAGCCGCTTGTACCATTCATACATCTCTTTGTCCTGGTATTCTTCATCCCAGTACATGCCCCGTCTGCAGTCCGGATCGTTTGCTCCCGGCATCGCATACTCATCTCCATAATAAATCATCGGCATTCCCGGCAGTAACAACTGAAAAGCGGCTGCCAGATGCTGCTTTTTCTTATTGTCGTTACACAGATGTAAAAATCTTGCGGTATCATGGCTGTCAATCAGATTCCACATAAGGGGATAGCAGTTTTTGTGTAAGCGTCCCTTCAAATATCCAAGATTTTGTACGAACTGGCTGACCGTAATCTTTTCGTCTGCAAGCAGATCGATCAGGTTCAGGTAAAATGGATAATTCATGACTGTATCCCATTCATCCCCCTCAAGGAAATCTCCTGCATAATGCCAGATTTCCCCAATGATCAGCATATCTTTCTTTACTGCCTTTACTGCCTTTCTGAAATTCTTCCAGAAGAAATGGCTGATTTCGTCTCCTACATCCAGTCTCCATCCGTCAATATCGCATTCCTTAATCCAGTAGCATGCAACATCCGTAATGTATTTTTCAACTTCAGGATTTTTCAGGTTTAACTTTGGCATTCCGCCATAATAACCAAAACATTTGAAGTTTGGGATCTCTCCCCATTCGCTTTTAAGTGGGAATCCATCAATAAAATACCAGTCCCGGTATTTGGATTTTTCACCATTTTCCAGGATATCCGCAAACGCAAAAAATTCTCTTCCCGTATGATTGTATACCGCATCCAGGACTACCTTCATACCACGCTCATGCGCTTTTTGTACCAGCTCTTTGAGATCCTCTGTTGTTCCAAAGGACGGGTCTATCTGGTAGTAATCCGTGGTATCATACTTATGGCACGAATTTGATTGAAAGATAGGTGTCATATACAGCACATCGATTCCCAGATTCTGAATATCATCCATATGTTCGATGATTCCCCTGAGATTTCCATGCAGATCATCCATAGGCGTAATCGGTGCTTTATACCACAGTTCTTTGTCTACCGGCTCCGTTGCTGCAAAACGGGATGGGAAAATCTGATACACGACCTTGTTTGCTGCCCACTCCGGCACCTCAAACATCTCTTCCTCCCGGAGGTTCTGCGGACAGTCAAACATTCTGTCCCTGTTTGTAATGCATTCCTTATCAAACTCATAATTTCCATAATATACCTTTTCTCCCTGCGTGTCCGTAAATTCGAAAAAGTAACGCAGACAGATCAAATGCATATTTATCTGTGCTTCATAATAATCATGAAACTGTGAGACAGCAACCTTCTTCATCGGAACTGTCTTTCTGGTATCCTTACGCTCCATAGGTATATACTTGTCCTCATAGTGAAGGATTACCTCCTTCATATCATCCTTTTTTACCTGCACGCGTATCACAAATAAATCCTTATCAACTGCATAGCTAAACCTTTTATCCATATCATGAAAAATTGCTGAATATTCCATAAAATTTCCCCTTTACACTTGTTGTTTTCCTGTATTTTAACTTACTTTTTTCAACAATTCTAGCACTATATCCACGATATTTTTAACTTTTTCTACTTTTATGCTTTTTTGCGATGATATTACTGTTCATATAATTTAAAATGTGCGTTATCAGTTTAAAACCAATAACGCACATTTCCTCATTGCATCCTTTTCCCGCATTTATATATGTCACAAGTCAAATTATAGTTCCTACCTGCGACAACTTTATATGTAAATTCAACATCAATAATTTTTTGCACCGTTTTTAATTTCTATTTTCTGCAACTTTAAATTTCTTGATCATTTCACGCAGATTTTCCGCTTCACTGCTCATCTCCTGACTGGCTGCTGCACATTCTTCAGATGTTGCCGAATTCGTCTGTACGACATCATTGATCTGTTCAATTCCATCATTAATCTGTTGGATTTCTGTTGTCTGTGTCTCTAACGTTTCTGCAATATTTGTGACTTCTTTTGTAATGATCTGGGAATTCTCAGCGACCTCCTGCAATTGTGATGCCGTCTGCCCTGCAATCACCATACCTTTTTCCACGGCTTTCACAGAGGTTTCAATCAATGTTGCGGATTCCTTTGCTGCCTGGGCACTCTGGTCTGCCAGCACATTGACCTGATTCGCTACCACTGCAAATCCCTTTCCTGCCTCCCCTGCTCTTGCAGCCTCAATGGAAGCATTCAATGCAAGCAGATTCGTCTGGGACGCAATTTCATTGATTGTTGCAATGATCTTGTCAATCTCTTTTGATGCCCCGTTGATCTCATTCATGGAATCAACCATATCCCTCATTTTACCATTGCTTTCCAGAATGGCATTTCCAAGTTCGTCTACTCTTCCACTGATTTCTTTTGCGGATTGTGAATTTTTTCCTACCTGTTCAGAAACACCTGCGACTGTTGCGGTCAGTTCTTCTACAACTGCTGCCTGATTTGTTGCTCCATCCGCAAGGTCATTGGAACTTGATGCTACCTGATCTGCGGCACCCGAAACTTCATCTGAAACATGTTGGATTCCCTTTATTGTCTCTGCCATGCTTTCTTCAAACAACATAAAGGAGTTTAGAATTCCAACGAAATCCCCTTTCCACTCTACTTCCGGCTGCACATCAAAATTTCCTTCTGCAAACATCTTCATTGAACGTCCAATATCATCTACATAGCTTCCCAGAATGCGGATGGATTTGCGCATATTGTGTGCCAGTATTCCAATCTCATCATCTGAATGGTAATCCAGCGTGCTGTGCAGGTTTCCATCTGTTAATTCCTGTGCAACGGCTTCCACTTCACGTAATGGTACTAAAATTGACTCAAGTACTTTTTTGCCTGTTTTTATTGCCAGTTTCCATGCCAAAACCAGACAAATAATAATACACACAATTCCTGCCACTGCAGAAATAACCGTAATTCTGACTGCCTGGCTGCTTACCTCATCGGTCATTTCATCTAATCTTGTTGCAATTTTTACGGCTTTATTTAATGCCGGGGTACAATCATTCAGAATTGAATCAACTGCCTTATCCTTGTCACCGCTTTTGATTTCTTTCATGATGGAATAACCAATGTTTCCCCAGTCTGTAAGGGCAGATGCGTATTCTTCACAATCCGCATCCGGAATAACTCCGGAGTTCTTTAAATTTTTCAGTTGGGTATTAACTTCTGCAAGCAGTCTTTCTACCGTCTGCTCATAACCGTCATAAGAGGATGTATCATTATTTAATGCCATTTCCCTGATATTTCTCGCTGATGAGTTAACATTTATCCTGCAGATTTTCACCGCCCGGTCTGCAACAGTAACATTTTGTACATAATGCATCGTATTGGCAAATAGCATACCTATAACCACAATAGAAAACAGACCTGAGACTAACATCATAATAATGACTTTTCTGTAGCCATAGTTTATCCTTTCCTTCAGATGCAAATTTTCCAAGTTCTTTTTCATCATATTTTTCTTTGTCGGCATAGTTTGCTATTTCCTTTCTCTTTTGTTCGATTCTGATATATCAAATTTTTTTCTCAAAGTCAATAAATTTCGGGAACAATTTTATTATTCTATTTTTCACATAAAATGTTGTACCCCCCCCCCGAAAAATACAGCACTTTTAACAATTTTT
>ERZ1673744.1756-NODE-1756-length-18160-cov-61.704035_pt1 | contig 18160 bp, 31 predicted proteins | sample MGYA00580207_ERZ1673744 | MGnify/ENA primary metagenome ERZ1673744 (study PRJEB41218, sample SAMN15661751) | gut metagenome | host: Homo sapiens | place: Canada: London | collected 2015-08-20/2019-03-30 | study: EMG produced TPA metagenomics assembly of... | reverse complement strand
TCTTAGCCTTTCACCTCAAGAATTGTAAAGGCACTTACAATCATATCCAAAGGAGAGATAACTATGAAACAATTAGTATTCCGTTATGAGTTGCTAACTCAAGATGGGTGCATTCAAGGCTATCCAGGAGGAATCCCTGACTGTTTTAAAGCGTATGAATGTATTGATGGTCGTAACGTCTTTGAAGACGAAGAATCAGGACTGCTAGTTTGCTACCATTTAAAAGATGGTCAAATATATCCAGGTAAATTTTTTGTTCATAGTAGTTGGTGTGAGGAAGTGGATGTGTAATAAATTAAAAATATAGTTTTAAGAGGTGATGTTGATGTTAGAAAGAATGAAATTAGAATATTCTAATGGGCTTAATAATGACTTAGAAATAAGATTTACAGATGAAAATGTTAGTTTTGTGATTGATGGGAAGTCAGTCACAATAGATAGCGCTGAGTTTCAAGATTTAATGAGTTTAGCAACATTGTTTTATGGTTTAAGTCATTAAAAATATAGTTTTAAAAGAATTAGGAGGTTATAGCGTGGATGTTTTTCATTCCTATTACCATATAAGGTTAGACCACTTGCTTGACCGTATACATCATTCAAAAACATGGGAAGAACACTCAGAGTTTCGTTCTAAGTATTTTTCTTATCAAGATTTATTATATGAATTGGGATTTAATTTTACAAAACAATAAAATTGATGTTTTAAGAGGGTGATTAAATGAATAAAAAACAAATGAAAGATTATTTTGGAAAACATTTTAATGTTTATGTAACAGATTCTTTTGTCAAAATTGAAATGGAAGATGAAACGATTGTTATGACAAGAGCTAAATTTTTGCAAATACAACAAATGCTACTTGAATCGTGGCTATTGTTAGGTAAATAAAAAATTAGACTTTTATTCACGTTTAGGAGGTAGAATTATGATTAAGTTTGTTGTAGTGTTGTTGATTACTGCTTTTATGACAGGCTGTTCCTCATCAGGCGATGACGACAGCAACTATTTAAAGGCTAATAGGTACAGTAATTGTATAGAAAAACTTTCTGATAACGAAACACTAAGTTTTGACGAGATGAAAGAGGTATGCAGACATTATTTAAATTAATTAAAATTGATGATTGAAAGGAGAAATAAATATGAGTAAACTTATTTTCAAAGCAAGCAAGTATTTAGCCGATAGTGAAGAAAACGCCGAAATGTACCTGACCGACATTGACACTCGTTCATGGGTTGACGAGTGCAATAGTAAAGAGGTTATCATGAAAAACGCATGGGTAGGTAAAGTGAAAGCAGACCACAATACTCCTAGCTATCCATGTTTCGTGCATATTGATTGGTGTGAGGTGATAGAAAATGATGAGATTTACTAAAGAAGCATATTATGGGATTACTCATGTTCCAACTAAAACGTGTGAGCCCTAGGTATTAGCTTACGATAAACACGAGGTCATCCAAAATGAATCAGGAGGATATGAGGTTGTTCCTTATCCTGAGGAGGTTGGAAAAGGGTATTTTCAAGAGAAAGTTTATATTCATAGAAATTGGGTGATTAACGATGAGCAATAGATACAAAGCCGAGCATTACCACCAAAACAAAATTGAACCTTTCCAAGTCATTGACGATTGGGGGCTTGACTTTTACTTAGGAAATGTGATTAAGTATATCTGTAGGGCAAAGTATAAAGGTTCTGAACTTGATGACATTCGTAAAGCAATTGTTTATTTACAATATTATGAAAATAAATTATCTTATGTAAATAAATTATCTGAGGAGGAATAAGTTATGTGGAGTAAAGAACAAGTGTTAGGGAATTCCTATCAAGAATTATCTGATTGCTTAATGGATTTATTAAAATATGATTTTGTAGGACTACACATTGATTGTGCAACTATTAGTTTAATCAACAAAATGCTAGAAAATACCCAACTGATGATTGACCACATCGATGACTTTGAATGGTCAGACGTGATGAAAGTTCGTCAATCTAATTACACCGCCATCCGCTTAATTAATACTTTATTAATTAATCAATATGATAAAATTTTTAGTCATAAATAACATCCATTTGAATATATTGTTAATAGGTAAAGCAAAGAGTGTTAAAATTAAATTAAATTTAAAGGAGAGATATAAATGAAATTAGTTGGAATTTGTCGTATTTTTAAATTAGAGGAAGTATCTGAAAAATGTGCAAAAGGTCAAATCTATTTCTCTACTAAACGTGGTGAAGACGAAAATGGAAACCCACAATTTGAAACATCATTTATCAACGCTAAAATTGTAGGAAAAGCTAATCAACAACTTGACGAATTAGCAAGTGTAATGGATGTAGAAAAATTAAAAATTGAAATTACAGAATCATCTTATAAATCAGTATCTTACCAAGACAAACAAAAACAATGGAAAACACATTCTGAAGTAGTGATTTTTGACTTTGATATTCCTAAAGAATTTAAAGAGGATGAACCTAAAAAAGCTAAAAAATCTTATCGCAAATAATCAAGAGGGAGGTTCTAATTACCCCAATAAAGGTGGAGTTGCTAACGCAAGGTTGGGGACCCCACCTCCTTTTTATTTCATATAATATGGTGAGGTGATTGTTATGAATAGTAAACGTTTAGAGGTGTTAAGACATTTATCAACTGATTTATTGTTATTTATGATTGATAACGTTGATGATTTAGATAAGGAAATGCAACAACTAGCTTTAGAAGAAATTATTTATGTCTTATATGAAAGAGAGGTGAAAGCTAATGAGTAAAAAACGTGGGAAAATGAATTTTAACCCTGACAATCCAAATAAACTAGAAAAGGATATAAAAGATATTTCTAAACAACCAACCAAAGAACAGATAGCAGAGTATAAACGATTAAGAAAAAACGTGATGGCAAAAGCTAGACGTTTGAAAACCGCAAAAAACCGTGATACCTGGATAGCGTTAGGCGGTTTAGAAATCGAGGAAGCCGAAAAACAAGGAAGACGTATTAACACAAATCTAGTTCATCCTTATCTAAATGCAAAAAATCAACTACTTTCAAATCCATCTAATCTAATGGATAAAAAAGAGTTACAGATGACGATTGATAAAATGAAAAAGTTCACGTCACGAGGGGGTGAACTAGAAGAAATACAAAAGGCAAAAGACCGCATTATTAAGTCCATCATTAATGTAGGTTATAATTCTCCTGATTTAGACGATGTCATTAGATATATTGAGGAAATGCCACTTTCTACTTTTGGTCAACTATTTACGGTTGAAGAAGCCTATGATACTATTGAAGACGTTTATTTAGAGGATGACGATTTGGACTACCTAGACCGTTTCAAGTCTTACTCAGGTTACTATGCACAAACGGGAGAGGAAACAGAGAAACAATGGTCGAAACGTTTTAAACAACGTTATGGTAGGGATGTGAAATTATGAGAAAGAGTAATTTTAAGAGTACTTTTATTCCTCGATTTATGGCAGACTTTGAAACCTTAACAGGAAAAGACGTGGTTGATGAAACCTATGTTTGGGCAAGTGGTGTTTGTAGCATAGATAACCCTTATGACGATAATTATTTGAAGATATGGAATAGTGATGAACCCTTATATGAGTTCCTTTCTCAGTTTAGAATGTGTGAATGTTATTTTCATAATCTTAAATTTGACGGTCATTTTATTCTATCTTACCTTGAAAATCACGGTTTTATTTATGATGATGATTTAGGGCGTGAAAAATCATACTCATCCCTTATAACAGGAGATGGGCAATGGTATATGATTAGAGTGCGTTGGAATGATGCACCAGGACAAGTAAAAACAAAGGTAGTTAAAAGAAAGTTAAAAGACGGAACCATCAAAGAATATGTGTCAAAAGAAAAGATTAAAGGTAAAAACACAAATAAACGGATAACAGAGTTTAGAGATAGTTTAAAGAAAATCCCTTTACCGCTACGAGATATTCCAAAAGCATACGGTATCCCTATGAATAAGCTATCCATTGGTTACACAAAATACAGACCACGAAACGGTGAACTGACAGAAGAAGAAATTGCTTATTTGAAAGCCGATTTACAAATCCCCGCACTAGCTTTACAAAACGACATTATCAAAGAGAAACGAAACAAGTTGACAGCGAGTGCAGATGCACTAGACGATTTTAAAAGTCGAAACCCTCTTTATTTACGAAAGATAAAATACAATGGTCATAAAATTAGCGACCTTAAAATGAGGGATGAATGTTTTAGACGTTTATTCCCTTGTCTTGATTTATTTACAACTGACTTTAATGAATCCTATGATACCTTTTGTCGGCGTTCCTATAAAGGGGGGTGGACTTACTATAAATATGATGAGCCAAAAACAATCGGTGATGGACTAGTCTTTGATGTGAATAGTTTATATCCATCTGTCATGTATGAATGCCCCCTCCCTTATGGAAAACCACATTATTATCAAGGGAAATATGAGGATTTAGAGGAATTTATAAAAGAGGAATATCCCTTATTTATTTGTCATGTGTTATGTGAATTTAAAATAAAGGAAAACCATCTACCATGTATTCAAATTAAAGGGAACTTTCGTTTTGGAGATACCGTGTATTTGAAATCAAGCGGTGAAGAACCTGTGGAGTTATACCTCACGTCTGTTGACTTAAAACTATATCAAGACCAGTACCATATGAACATTATCAAGTTTATTGATGGCATTGCTTTTAAAAGTAAAATTGGAATCTTTAAAGACTATATTGACTATTGGAGTCACATCAAAATAGAGGCGGGAAAGACAGGAAATAAGGGCTTACGCTCCCTTGCCAAACGGATGCTCAACTCTTTATACGGAAAGTTTGGAACAAATCCTGAGTCATCCATCAAACATCCGTATCTAGATGAAAATGGAATTATTTCATTTTATGGGGAAGACGGTGAAACAAGAGAATCCATCTACACGCCTATCGCTTCTTTTACTACCGCATGGGCTAGAAATAAAACCATCCGCTCCGCTCAATGCAACTATGACCGCTTTTACTATGCCGATACCGATAGCATCCATTTATCAGGTTTAGAACCGCCTAAAGAAAATGAACTCTTTCACATCCATGACTCTGACTTAGGAAAATGGAAATGTGAAATGGTTTTTCATCAAGCTAAATATGTCCGTGCTAAAACCTATTTAGAATCACCCTATTTAAAAGATGGGAAAGTGGTGGAAAATCCGTCTGAGTTAGACGAAACGTGCATCAAGTCGTTAGAACCTGAGGTGAAATGTGCGGGAATGCCTGAAAATTGTAAATCACTTGTTACTTATGAAAACTTTGAATACGGAGCAGAATTTGACGGAAAGTTAATGCCTAAACGGATTAAAGGTGGCGTGGTTTTAAGAGAAACAACCTACCAAATCAAACAAGGAAAAATATTTTAAATTTTCAGCACAAATTTTCATTAATTGCATATTTTGTAAGTGTAGTCATATTGTGTAATAGATTAGAGTGAGATGTAAGAGGTCAACGTGTGGGAACACGACTTACACTCTTTGGTTTGACAAACTACTCAACGTCATCACTTTAATGGCTATCTACTTTTTAGGATGGCTTAAATGTCATCCTTTTATTCAAAATATTTAATTGAAATGAGGTGATTAATGATGAACTTAGAAGACGCTATGGAAAAGATACTTGAATTGACTGATAAGAACAAAGAATTGGAAGACCAAATTCAAAGTTATGAAATTAAAAGACAAGACTATGAGAGTAAACTTGAACTTAATGCGAGTGAAATTAGTCGCCTGAAAGAGTTAAATATGAAATACTTTACACGCTTAACGGTAGAGAAAGAAGACGCTCAAGTTGAGGAAAGAGAACCTATCGAGGAAACAGAAGAACCTCTATCGTATGACAACCTATTAAAAGATTGGAGATGAATTTAAGTGAAAACGAATGTAGAAATTTTAAATACAATTCGTGCTAACGCTTCTAGTGAGTATCAAGAACGAGTGCCTGAAGCATTAGGAGTTGGTGGTAACGTATCAAACGTATTTAGCCAATACCCAACAATGAAAAACGAATTTTTAAATGCATTAACGAATAAAATTGCTAGAACATTATTTTACTCAAAAGTTTTTGACAACCCACTAAAAGCTTTACACAAAGGAGTGTTACCTTACGGGTATTCATTAGAACAAATCTTTGTAAACATGGCAGAATCAAAAGGTTTTTGGAAACACTGGGACTTATCAGGAGACGAAGTCAAAGACTTAGTCGGTAAGAAAAAACCTGATATTAAAGTATTATACATCGAACGTAACTTCGCTTACAAATATAAAACAACCATTAGTGACCAACAGTTAAGAACCGCTTTCCATGACCAAAACGGTTTATCACGTTTAGTTGAACAAGTGGTATCATCTGTTTATTCAAAAGCCTATTTTGATGAATTTAACGACATGAAACGCATCTTATCGGCACACGCTCAAGCTAAATATTTAGGATACGACTCTTCAACTGGTGAAATTACAGAGAAAGCCTTAACTAACACTGCTCTACCTGGGGGTAAAAATGCATCTGTTATGGTCATTGGAGAATATGCAACTCAAGAGGCAAAAGGAAAAGCCTTATCAAAAGCAATTCGTACAGTGGCTGGTAAAATGGCATTCCCTACTACTAACTACAATAGTGCAGGAGTTCGTCAATGGTCAGAACGTCAACAACTGATTTACATTACGACACCTGAAGAACAAGCGGAATTAGATGTAGAAGTATTAGCAACTGCATTTAACATGAACAAAGCAGATATCAACGTACGTGTGATTGTGGTTGATGAGTTACCTTCTTTATTCAATATTGAGTCGGCAAAAGCAACAAAAGTGGATGCTTACGGAACAGTCTTATCATGTGCCTTATCTGAAACACGTGATGACCGTGTTTGTAAATGTCGAGGCATCGTCATGGACTCTGACTTTATTCAAGCTTATGACACATTAATTGAGTCGAGAACATTCGATAACGGAGAAGGTTTATATACAAACTATTTCTTCCATAAACAGGGAATCATGTCAACTTGCTACTTTGGACAAATTGTTTATTTAGTTGACTCAGTTCCTGTTTATGGAATAATAAAATAAAATCTAGTCGAGGTATAGGGTTGGAGGTGGCTCTATACCTTTCGTTTATATTAGGAGGTGAACGCCTTGACAACTGTTTATTTATGCCAAATCCCAACGTTCTCCAGTGATTATAAGAATGTGGGACATTTTACATCACGTGCCAACCAAATCAGTTATATGAATGAGCGTTGTATCTTAAATCTACCGACCAACGCTAAGATTGACAATTTTACTGATAGCATTACGCTTAACTATACGATGAATACCAATATGAGAAAGTGCGACTATCTTTATGCTCAAGGAACGGATGGCAGATATTTTTTCTTCTTTATTGTCAACATGGAACAACTAACAACCAGTACCGTTAAGGTTTATTTAGAATTAGACGTCTGGCAAACCTATCATTTAGATTTAGTTTTATTGCCATCTTTTGTCGAACGATGCCACGTCAATCGATGGAAGACCACAAATATTCCATCGAAAGAAATTGTATCCGAGCCTTTCGGGAATTATGAGTCAACCGTGATTAAAGAAGAAAATGTTCCTAACAATAAAGGAGTCTACGTTATCGCCTCAACGACACCATTAGGAAAAGTTAGTAACAGACCGTCAGGAGGCAGTGGTGGAGGTGGTTGTGGAAATCCAAGTGAAGGAATCCCAACGCCTAAAGGCTTTCTCTTTATTAAAGGATATGAGGGACTAGCACAATATGCTCATAATATTGGTGACGGAGTTATGACCATTGGTTATGGATGTACGGATGCGTATGACGGGGATAACTATACCATGCTAAAAGCTAACGAGCCTGTATCAGATGAACTCGCCTCTGAGATTATGGCACAAAGTTTAGTATCCAACTACGGTGTGCCACTTAAAAACAGTTTAGCCTCTGATGGGATTAAAGTGAGTTCGAACGAGTTTGACGCTATTTTATCGTTTGTCTATAATGCAGGTCTAGGGAGTTGGAATAAAAGCGAGATTAGAACGCACTTATTAAATGGTGATAAAGATGGGGCTTACAACGCATGGCTTACACAAAACATCTTACCAGGGACGCAGTTTGAGGAAGGATTAAGAGCAAGACGTCAGGCAGAGGCAAATATTTTTAGGAGTAGTCAGTATGAGTTAAGAACGATTGTGATTTACGGTCAAGGCGGAAGTGTAGTTGGAAGTCTTGATGCTTCTAATTCTCACGTTCCTGCTTTAATCACGAATGAGTGTCAACAAGGAGGGGTGATTACCGCTCATGATTGCATCGATGGAAAAGACAATAAATGGTTATTTCCAGTAGGAGGTCGCATTTCATCTACCTTCCCTAATTATCCTGATGGAACGTATCACGGAGCGATTGACATTGCAGGGAATAACTTAGAACCTATTTATCCTCCCGAAGATGGATTCACGGTGTATCGGTCAGGATGGAACACTGGTGGTTACGGCAATCTTTGCATTCTTTATCATGAGAAGACTCAAACGTATCATTACTTCGCTCATCAAAGCGAATTGCCTTTAGTGAGTGAAGGACAAACGGTAAACCACACCGACTGTATTGGCTATGTTGGTTCAACAGGCAACTCAACGGGACCTCATTTACATTGGGAGATTAGAGAGAGTGATTTATCAACTAAAATTAACCCGTGTGCGACTCCTACCCTATCCGTAGGAATGACGATTGCACGAGGACAAGGAGGGTACTAATATGGCAGGAGTTAATGATTGGTATGGTAACCCGAGTCTAGCTAGACAAGGGGTATTATCAGGAGATTTATCGATGTATGCCATCGGACGTGACAAGTTAATGAATCTTAATGTGACTTATGGCGAAGATGGAAGACCGAACCAGGAATATATGTTTGTTCCACAAACATCTGAAGTCATCAGTTGTTACTTCTTTCCATACTTAAATTATGATAACATTGTTCAAGTTGAGGTGGATTATGACGAAGAAACGTTTCCGTTATGTGCCAACGCATCTGAACAAGCTAACTACACGATGAATCGCATCATAGGATTTGGAGCAGAAGGGATTGTTGACGTAGGAGAATATAACAAATATCCCGTCAGTGGGACAACGATTGGTGGAGCGTATAACTGGAGAAACGAAGGTAAATTGTGGTTACCACCATTTACTCAGATTGTTTGTTCTGATGGATTTAGCGAACCTTTCGGAGTCAACCCGCTACTCATTAATGATGATAACACAACCTTTAAAATTGTTTGTCGTCAATCCTTAAACCACCTGGGATTATATACACTCTACATTGATGGGTATAAAGGAACATCACAAGGGAAATTGTTTGGTTCGACAACTGGAGGGAACTCATTACCCGTTATTTCTAGTTCTTATACCGATTACATGAATCAGAACAGATATCAATTAAAAACCGACCGTATGAAAACGGTGGTTGACGGATTAACGAATTTATTTACAGGCAACTTAATGGGAGTTGGTCAAAGTTTATTTGATTATGGGGACAGTTATCAAGGTGAAATTAGTGCGATGAACAGTGGATACAGTTTGACTGCCAGTGGCTCAGATAGTATCCTGGACTTATCTTTCGTAACTGGAATGACCGCTTACTACCAACAACCATTGGAAGAGTATATGAACAATATCGGAACATTCTTCCATCTTTACGGATACGCTCAGAATAGAATGATGGTGCCGCTAATTACAGGTAGAAAGTATTGGAATTATGTTAAAACACAGGAAGTTAGATTGAAAATCAATCAGTGTCCTAAAGAACATTTAAACAGAATGAAAGCAATTTTTGATAACGGTGTGACGGTATGGCATTTAGAAAACGCGGAAATGTTTACACGAATTGATTGTGACAATGTAGAAGTATAAAAGCGGACTAGATAGCCCGCTTTTTATTTTTCGCTTGTATAAATAAGTTTTCCATTTTCGTATTCTAAAATTCCAAAATCAGATTGTAAGACAAAGTTTTTAAGTCCGCCTTCAACGAATGATTCACCCTCATCTTTCATTTCATCAAACGTTTTCCACTTTGAATCATAACAAACGACATAATCCATATTTTGATAAGTTCGACACGTTCTTGTTTCCTCTGATTGGTTTGAACACCCGAAACAAACAAACATTAACATCACCAAACTAATCACAAAGTAAATCACGCTTAATTTTCTAGTATCTTTCATTATGAACAACTCCTTTAATTTTAATTTTTTATCATTTACAGTATAATATATGCAACAATAAACAAAAATAAACCACTTTTAAGACACTTTTTTAACTTTTTTCATTAATATAAAATGAAAGGGCATATCCTTTCATTGTATTCAAATTAGAAAGGAAGTGAACAAAAGTGGGGAGAAAGAGAAAACCAGTTATTAATGACAACATTGAAAGAGAAACTGTCAGATTAGCCAAACATTATCAGATGTTGGCACTTAATCGCTATAAATGGGAAAACCTCCCGAACGGGATTGAATCGCGATATATTGAACAAATGCTTTATGATAACGGTGAATGTGCAATGTTTGAACATCCTGATTTTGGATTGATTGTTTTAAGAAGTTCGAGTCGTGAAAATCTTAATATCTATGGTGAGCCAACTAAGCTAACTGTCACTGGATTTAACGAACACCGCACGGTCATGATGGATGAATGCGTTCGTATTTTAAATAACGATTTAGGATTACCAACTCAACAAAACATTCTTTATTATGCTAGACGCATGGCAGAGATTGACGACATCATCATGCAAAATCTACGACAACAACGCGTGCCATACCTTTTCGCCACTGATGAAAACAATTCATTTTCAATGAAAACTTTATATGACCGTATCTATCAGGGAGAGCCTGCTATCTTTGTTGATAAAGAAATGTTAAATGGTCAACCTGAAAACATTATGGTGATTCCGACACTTGCTCCTTACCTTGTCGACAAATTACAAATTCAAAAGCAAGAGATGGAACGTGAGTTACTAACGTTCTTAGGAATCAACAATACACTGGAGAAAAAAGAGCGTTTATTACAAGACGAAACAAATTCTAATAACCAGTTTATTAAAATGTCAAGTGACATTGGATTCAAACAACGACAATTAGCATGTGAGATGATGAACGAAAAGTTTGGTATTAATGTGAGAGTTATCGAAACTCAAGACGAATTTGAATTGGAGGTGACCGATGATGGCGAATATAACAATGACGATAGCAGAGATGATGAGTAACCCATTGACAGAGGATATTTTTCCGAGTGAATATAGTTTCTACGTTGATGATGTCCAGGCACGAAAAGCGTTTGAGGATAAATTTATTAAGTACTATTATTATTGGGAAATTGGTTTCGAAACACCATTCATGTTCACTCAAAAATTAGAAACTCATTTATTAATCAATATGCCTTACTGGACAAAGCTTTATCAAACGGAGTTAGAATCACGAAATATCAAATTCATGTTGAATAAAGATTTACGTGAAACATTCATCCGTGAGATTGAATCTGAAAACGAATCATCAGGAACAAATGCAAGTCAACAAAATTCAAGTTCAAGTAGTTCTGTCAATCAATCAGGGACAACATCAAACAATCATAAAGAGTCAATGCTTAATGACGGAGTTGCAACGTCATCCCTAGCCGAGGGATACTTAACGGGAGCGAGTGGTGATACTGGAGAAACAACAAACATCGGTTCATCAAACGCATCAGATGATATTGAATCGTCAGGTTCATCCTCTCAATCAGGTAGTGAGAAAGTTCTTGAAAAAACCGACTTATTATCTCAAGGGAATATCGGTATTACAAGTTCGGCTCAACTATTAAAAGAATGGCGTGAAGTGCTGATTGACATGGATAAAATTATTATTGAAAGTTGTAACGACTTATTCTTAAAAATATATTAATTAGAGGTGAAATAAATGTTTAGTGAACTATTAAAGAATGTCATGAATTTAGGGATTATTACTAAAGATGATGTCAAACGAATGACCGCTATCGAATTAATGTTACTTATCATTGAGAGAAGTAATGGATTACTTGAATATCTAAAATCTTACATTGAATACAACGATAAACGGGTAACTGAATTAGACAAAAAGTATCAACAAATTACTGATGACATTAAGAAAATGATTAAAGATAATGAATCCTATTTTGAGGAAGTCATTAAAAATAATCTGAGTAGTATCGCACTAGAACAATTAAATAAATGGTTAGCAGACGGTACATTAGAAGAACTCATTAACCAAACTGCACTTAAAAATGTCAATGACCGCATTACCGCTATTATGACAAATCACTTAACGGTCTCTGTTAAAGACTTTGGAGCAAAAGGAGACGGAGTGACAGATGACACACAAGCATTCATAGATGCGCTAGAATCATTAAAACCTCATGGTGGTAAAATTTTAGTTCCTAAAACAACTAGCTTTTATAACATTACAAATCACATCGAAATCAAGCCTGAACATGGTTATATTGTGATTGAGGGTGAGGGAAAAGCATCACACGTCAAATTATCTCAAAAGTCAACTAATGGTCACTTAATCGGATTTATCGGGTCAACTGAACATCCATTAAAAGGAGGATGTGCAAGAGACTTGCAATTATCCACCTATTTGACAGACACTAATCAGGATGATAACTGTATCGGAACCATGCATTCAGACAGTGTGTCATTTGAAAATATCTATGTTAGTGAATGTACATGGAAAGGAATTACCGCACAACGTGGAGTAACCAATTTAAAAGTTAAAGACTGTTTGGTTGAAAACTGTAAAGAGGCAGGAATCACTGTTGAATTTGCCGATTGTCAAAATGTGTTCATTGAAAATACATCTGTAAGAAATATCGATAAAGTCGGAATTAATATTACAAATGCAGGAGTCGAAACAAAACTAGAGAACGTATTTATTTCCAATGTGACTGTCTCAGGATGTCGTGGTCATAACATCTCACTTGCTGGGGTTGATAATGGTCATGTTGATAAATGTGTGTCAACGGGTTCATTAGGTGGTCACGGAGTACAAATTTATAATTCTAACAATATTAGTGTTGATAAGTCGGGGGTTAAAAATAACGCATATGCGGGAATTAACGTTCAAGGAAGTTCTAATGTAACAATCTATAAATCAAACAGTTTCTACAACTCCCTAAGCGATGATGAAAAACGTGGGAATATATTTGTTAGACAAGACTCTACAAATGTCAAAGTCATTGAAAGTGATATTAGCAGAGGAGTGCGTGCTTTTAGTTCACAAGTTGATGAAATCATCTTATTTAACACCGTTTATAAAGGGGCAACAAATAATCCAGTCGTTCCTATTATTTGTGAGTTAGACAAAACAAACTCAGTTGCCTTAACTAAGCAGGGAGAGTGGGTAGACCTTAATCCAACTTTATATGGTCCCGCACAAGTTAGATATCGTAACGGACATGTTCATATCATCGGAGCACTAACTGGTGGAAACATTTCGGCAGGGCAATCACTTGCGCTTATTCCAACGACTTTCAAACCGCTATTTAATTATCAATATGTTGTTAAATGTATGGCTAACGGTGTTACCGATGTAGCAGTCATTAGATGTGACAGAGATGGTCGTATTGTTATTGAAAAAACGCCTGAAGGAACAACTGAAATTTATTTAGGAATATCATACTTATTATAGGAGGACAAATCATGGAAACATTAATCGAATTAATTCCAACGTTAGGATTCCCTATCGTTTGTTGTGTGGCGGTGGGAATCTGTTTCTATCAAATGCTAAATAAAGTGTTAGCCGATAGCAAAGAACGTGAGACTGCACTCATGAACCTAACAAGAGAAATATCATCTAAAATTGCCGAATTAGGTCAAATTGTTGATAAAAACACACAAGCAGTTAGCGTGATGAATGAAAAAATTGAGAAGTTATCTAATGAATTAGAGGATATTAAAAATAGTGGGAGATAAGTGTTGAAAACGACACTTTCTCTATATCATTAACGCGAGGTGAAAAACATGAACAACTATTATGAGTTGGGAAATTTGCTTGGTCGTAACAAAATCATGAATATTGTGATTGGACAACGTGGATGTGGTAAAACATTCCAAGCTAAAAAGTGGGCAGTTAAGAAGTTCATTGAAACGGGTAAGGAGTTTATATGGGTTAGACGCTACAAAACGGAAATGAAATCTCTCCAATCGTTCTTTGATGACATTGTGAGTGAGGGTTACTTTGACTCACACTCACTTGAAGTTAAGGGTAAAAAGGCATATATCGATGGGCAGGTTGCAGGGCATTTTGTTGCTTTATCCGTTTCGTCTAATCAAAAATCTGTTCCTTATCCTAACGTAGATAAAATCATCTTTGATGAATTTATGATTGAAAAAGGGAATATTCGTTATTTACCGAATGAGGTTGAAACGTTCCTGGCATTCTTTGATACGGTTGTTCGTAACCGCACAGATTGTCGTGCCTTACTCATTGGAAATAACATGAGTGTGGTTAATCCGTATTTTGACTACTTTAAAATTACCATCCCTCATGGAACAACGTTTTGGTGTAATGAAACGATTGCCATTGAATACACCATGAATGAGGCGTTTGCTAACAAGCGTCTAGAAACCCCGTTCGGACAACTGATTAAGGGAACCAATTATGGGGATTTCTCACTCGATAATAAATCATTACGTGATAACATGAATTTCATCGAACCTAAATCAAATACCGCTCGTTTTAAATATAACTTCCAGTATGAAAATAAATACTTTGGGGTATGGTTCGACCTGAGAAACGGAAAGATTTATATCTCCTCTCAATATGATGCGTATGGAAGAACCTACACGCTAACTACAAACACCCATGAACCCAACAAACTTTACATTAAGGAAATGAAACAAATCCAACAGATTAAGAAAATCAAAACCGCCTGGGGAGTGGGAGCGTTATATTTTGAGAATCAACAAATAAAAGCCTCATTCTTCGAAATGGTTTATCCCTTACTTTAGACAAAATAAAAAGCCCCGTTGGCGAATACGGGACTCTAAAATATGTGAATGGAACTAAGAAGGGATTTAATATGATAAGGAAATTAAATTAACATTTAAAGGAGAACATTCATGCGTGATGCATATATTCATACATAGGTAAGTATTATAAGATATGATAACTCGTTAAGCGTCTGACACATTCAGATGTCGCTTACATTTACATTTTATTCTTTCTCCTCTTTTTGTGCTAATTTTTCGTATGATTTATTCAAAAGATGGTAATATATAAATAGTTGTTGGATAGCTCTTCCTCATCTGTGGAATATTTATTGAGCATGTGGGTCAAATACTTCTCAATGGCTTTTCCTTCGTTAATGCGTATCATTGTCATCAACACCCATCATTCCGGCAGTTTTAAGAGTGTAAAATTGTTGTTCTACCTCTTTGTATAAGTCTCTCAGTTCCTGGAGAGCATAGTAGTTATCAAGGGCTAGACGCTCTGTTCTCGTTTTGAAGATACATTTCTCAAGACCTATCATATCAATGCTTTCTTCTAATGGTTCAAGGAGTTTAAATGTTTCCTTCAAATCGTTCATGATGTTCATATGATAGGTTAAGGCATGTTCTAACATTTCAAAAATGGTGTTCATATAAAACAAGGTTATACATTCCAGTTGCAACAATGTAGCGGTCATAATATTGACTCATCCTTTGCTTTAATGCTTTTTTCTTAAACACTGTAAAATTTTGTCTCATAATAACACGTCCTTTTCTTCTAAGTATTTGATAAACTTATCTCTTCCTCTTTCGATATGAGTATAAGCAGAGCGTTTAGAATAATTGTATTTGACTTCAATATCTTTAACTTTCATTCCGTTAATCTTATCAATGAACATTAATCCATCTTTATCGGCTATCTTTTCAAACTCACACATAAACTCATAAATGCGTTCACGGTGGGCAAACCCGAACTCGTTTTTATCCTCTAACACATCAGAAAACAAGTTACCCTCATCGTCTAAATGGTTGATGTCTAGGTGAATCTCATGTTGACGCTTTTTAGCATTAGCATCACGGTATTCTAAGTTAAAGACCTGATAAATCACGTTAGTGGCATGAGTGAGAAACCCTGCCCCTCGTTCCTCATCAAAGCTAGTGTAAGCCTTCCATAACCCGAATAAGGCGAGGTTATAGCGTTCATCGTTATCTAATTTTAAGTTCTTATATTTATTTGCCATTTTCCAACAAAGCGGATTGTATTGCTTTTGGCATTCTTCCCATGTCATCTCATTCACCATCCCATAAGCATAAATATCGTACATCACAATAAGTCACATAATCACCGAATTTTAGTAAGCAATCGTAGGAGTAGCCTGGCTCGTTGATGATGGTAAAACGCGTGCCAACGTAATCTATCTCATGTGCGACCATGATGATGTTTTGATTGCTACCATCCATCAAGTCTCCCAACTCGTTGAAATAAGGGTCATATCCTAACTCTTTCAATTCTCTATTCCACATGATGCGGACTTTATCACCTTTTCTGAAAAAATGATTTTCATAAGTTTTTAAATGTCTACCATGTCTATTTTTCATTTTACCACCACGCCTTCCATGTAAGCCATATTAAAAACAGATAGAATAACCAATTATCCCAAAAGTTCATATTATTTCACCTCTTTGTCAAAGTCAACTAAGATTTGAATGAGTTCTTGAACTTTCCATTTGTCTAACTCTACTTTATTTCCAAAAATATCAAATGTAACGGTATCTTTATTCACGTAAACTAACATAACATCTAATAAATCTTTTGAAAAGAAAATATCCTTTTTCATTGTAATCTCTCCCTTTTATTTTTCTAATAATTTAAGTAAATCATCGAAATCACAATCTAACTCTATTTCCGTTCCATCAGGCATCGTAACATGTGTATGGAATAGTCCACGGTTGATTTCAATGTAATCACCGTTTTTAGTTTTGATATATTCTGTATTTCCGATTAATCCCATGTCTCTCACTTCCTTTCACTATAATGTATGCTTCAGTTGGTTAAATGAGACCATTTTGATGTAAAATCTTTTTAATTTTGAACACTCGTTGAGAAATCGCTTGATGTGAACAGCCTAAAGCATTTCCAATTTCTTTTTGGTCATATCCCAACATTAATTGATTGAATATGTATAAGTTGCGACTATCAAGGCAGTGACGCATTTTCTCAATCCACAAATTATAATCAAAATCAATGTCTTGGCGAACCCATTGGTTATCGTCTTTGTTGAGTTTACTATCATCAGGTAACACGGTTAGCATATCTTCAATATGGATGGACTGTTTCATGTTACGTTTTTGTGCGTACATGGCGTTTACAAATTTATAAATCTCATTAAATACTAACTGATATTGATAGGTAGAATATTTTCTACCTTTTTCCTCGTCATACGTATTACGTGCTACCCATGTGGCGTAGTATCCTAAGTCCCACATATCATCTAGATAGCTGTGGTCAACGTATCCAAAACGGGTTTTGATGACTAACCCTATATTGGAGCGTTCATGCTCAGTGAAGTATGTTTCTAGTTGGTCTTTCATACTAAATCACACATCCCTGGTTTAAATAAATTTTTATCAGCCCATAATTTTTTACCATTGTTATCAATAATGAAATATTCATTTTTATTTTCTTTATACACTATATAAATCATTCCTTTTGTAATGACTTTAACACGCGTTTGTTTATGGTTGTAATCTTTTAATGCTGTTACGTATTTCATAGATATTCACTCTCCTTGATAAATTTATCATAATACCCCATAACCATTAAAACGTTTAACTTAATTAGAATAATATTTAAATATAAATGTCTATCTTTTTTACATTCCCATGAACGATTATTGCCTAATAATAATTTTTGTGAATTTATTAAATAATTGTGAGTATTCACACCTTTCATATAAATCTAGATCATCACAAATAAAATCAACTATTTGCTTGTTGCAATCGTTTAAATCAATAAATGATAAATACTCTGTTCTCTGCTTTGCTGTCATTTTTAAAATATCTTTCACCATAACCTCTCCTTTGAATAAGATGGTAAGTGCCTTTACAATTCTTGAGGTGAAAGGCTAAGC
>ERZ1673744.1751-NODE-1751-length-18192-cov-4.213817_pt1 | contig 18192 bp, 19 predicted proteins | sample MGYA00580207_ERZ1673744 | MGnify/ENA primary metagenome ERZ1673744 (study PRJEB41218, sample SAMN15661751) | gut metagenome | host: Homo sapiens | place: Canada: London | collected 2015-08-20/2019-03-30 | study: EMG produced TPA metagenomics assembly of... | reverse complement strand
CGTCAACGGAATAGATGTAAAGTATAAAAGAATCAACAAGGATGACTATATATCGCTGACCGATTTGGCGCGATATGTAAATCCCGACGAGCCGAAAATTCCTATTCAAACTTGGATGAGGAATAAAGACGTCGTATCCTATCTCGGGTTGTGGGAACAGTTAAACAATCCGAATTTCAAAGGTCGCGAATTTACGACCTTTGAAAACAAATCCGGTGCGAACAGTTTTTATTTGTCTCCCGAAAAATGGGTAAACGAAACAAATGCGATAGGCATTATCGTAAAACGCGGTAATGGCGGCGGAACGTATGCGCATAGAGATATTGCGTTTGAGTTTGCAAGCTGGCTGAGTCCGGAATTCAAATTATACCTTATAACCGAATTTCAAAGATTAAAAGCGCAGGAACAAAAAACAATCGAATGGTCGGCAAAACGAGAGTTGGCAAAGGTGAACTACAGAATTCATACAGACGCGATAAAAGAAAATATTGTTCCGACGCTAACGGAAGCGCAGTTAAAATATGTGTATGCAGACGAAGCGGATCTGTTGAACGTCGCGTTATTCGGGAAAACGGCGGCGGAGTGGAGAAAGCAAAATCCTACGCTGAAAGGCAATATCCGCGATTATGCGACGATTGAGCAGTTGCTTGTTATTGCCAATATGGAAAGTTACAATGCTATTTTAATTGAACAGAATGTATCGCAAGAGGAAAGATTAAAGCAACTGAACAATATGGCAAAATCGCAATTGCGTGTGTTAGAGCAGAGCAATTCTAAACTTCTTACCGAAAATAGAAAATGATTTGGAATTTGAAAACGAGGGCTGTGTAAGCGCCTCGTTTTTTGTACCTGTAAAAAGATTAAATTTTCTGCACCGATAGGTGCGAATGAACCCAAACGTTTAATTCCGCGAAAGAAATTTCGCTTGCGGCAAGTCTCAAAAATATACCCGATAATTCTTGTTGCGTAAAGGATAAAGAAATGCCGTTGAGTTTCAGTGTAACTAGCATTGCGTGCGCGCCGATACGTTTGTTTCCGTCGATAAACGGGTGATTTTGCGTAAGTCCGCAGGCAAGCCTTACCGCTTTTTCGATTGTAGAGGGGAATAATTCGACGGAGTTGTATGTCTGCAACGGCGATAGAAGAGCGGCTTGCTAAAGATTATCGTCGCGTATTCCGTCCGAGCCGCCCGTTGCCTTTATAAGTTCGCAATGTAAATAGTTTATCTGCTTATCTGAAAGCCAAATCATTTTGCAAGTTCCTTATAAGCTTCGATGTTTTGCTTGATAAGTTCTTCGGAAGCGTTTTTTACCAAATCGTCTGGCGCGGCGGTAATGTCGCTACCGTCGGCGATGTTTGCGACCCTTACGAGTTCCTGCCAGACTTTAACCATTGCAAAAGTGTCGAGTTCGCAGTATTTCAGTAAGTTTTTGCGTGCGACTTTCTGTTCTTCCGGCGGCATATCCTTTATAAGCGGGAAGATCGTCATAGCCTCGCCGCCGTTGTGTACGCCCTCTAAATTATGATAATCGAGCGACGGATCGTCGGGAAAAATCGCCGGCAAAACGCTTTTTATCGAAAACGAACCGCCCATTGCTTTGTTGTAATATGCGCCCCTCTGGAACGGATCGAGCAGGTCTTTTACGTTGCGTTTTATGTTCAGTAAATGCTTTGAAAGGTCGGGGAATTCTTCCGCAAGTTCTTTCAGTCTGCCGCACTCGAATTTTTTATTGTAGGCAAGCACACATACGTTTTCGGGAATATTTTTGCACAGGCTTTCTGCTATCGCGCGGCGCGGATCTTCTCCCGAAACGCCTAAAAATTCCTTATGTTTCAATTCTCCGCCGTCGCTTTCGATATAGTGCAGAGAGTATTGAAACGGAATCTGTTCGTACGGTTTCGCGCCGTCGAAAGGCGGAATAACCTCTTGCATGGTTTCAAAATCGAGAAAGTAAAGAGGGTAGGAAAGCGTGCTTAAAAACTCGTCTATAAGTCGATTATCGACGTAAGTTCCTCTGTCATTAAGTGCAAAATCAACCTGCCTTGCCTGCAGAAAATTAAGCGGAGCGCGTTTTTGCAGATCCTCGAAAGAAACGATTCCGTCTTTATAAAGTTGCCACTTTTTATTGCAATGGTAAATATCAAAAACGTTATGTTCGGGCAGGTGCTTTGAGCAGTATTTCCAATAGGCGCACTCATGAGATAAGGAGCATTGTTCGCCGATATCTATATTCGGTTCCTCGCACGAACTTAAAAGGTTTTCGGCGTTTTTAAGGTTACGTTCGACGACTTCGTATTCGTCCGTGATAAGATCCTTTACATTGTTGATCGTAAAAAGTTTTTTAACGTCGATTTCGCCGTTCCGTTTGTATTCGTTGTTTATACAGACTACGTACGCACCTGTAACGTTTACGCCGCATTTTTCAAGAACGTATTTCTGATACGCTACGTCTACGAGATAATAGTATTTAAGTTTTGTCGAACTTTTTACTTCGTAGATCGCGTATCCGCCGTTTTCTTTATGCAGAATATCCACAGCGCAGTATAAACCGTTATAATCGAACGATGCCTCGCAGATATTTTCTTCGCCGCGGGCGATACATTCGGCGGTTTTTCTCTTCATTTCGTCAAGGTTGAGTTTTCCGTCGGCGGAACAAGCGGTAACTTCGGTATAATCGCCGAATAAACCCATTGCAAGGTCGCCGACTTCATTTCCGCTTTTCATTCTGCCGAGCGCACCCTCGTCGATTTCTTTTTCTTCTGGCTTACATTTGTCGAGCCATACGATTTTCGGGCATTGCCAGAACGAACAATATTTCGATTTTGAAAAATACATAACGTTCCCCATCTTTTGTTTGATTTCGGCTATATTTTATCATATTTTATGGAAAATATCAACCGAAAAGCATTATATAAAAGATTGTGTACCGTTTTTGGGACTAAATTATTGCTAAAATCCAATCGTTATGATATAATATTAAAAAATCATAACGGAGAGAAAACAATGACAGACAGCTTGGAAGCGAAGAAATTACTTATTATTCGCATAATGCAGATACTCGAATATTACAGCGACGTAAATCATCCGCTCACGCAAGAAGACATAATAAACAAACTGTACGAAGATTACGGAATCGAAGCTGAACGAAAGGCTATAGGGCGGAATATCGCCCTTTTACAGGATATGTTCGAGCGCGAATCGATGAATAAAACGGCAACGGCAATCGTTATAGAATCGGATAAGAGGAAGGGAACTTTTCTGGATAAACGGCTTTTTGAAGATTCCGAACTCCGTCTGTTGATAGACGGCGTTCTTGCGAGTAAGCATATATCCGAAAAATATTCCAAAGACCTTATAGAAAAATTATCGTCACTTTCAAACAAGTATTTCAAGTCCAACGTGAAGCACGTTTATTCGGTTAAAGACTGGGATAAAACCGAAAACAAGGCGTTGTTCTGGAATATCGAAGTGATTGACGAAGCGATAGACAAAAGCAGGCAAATAACATTTGAATATAACAAATACGGCGCGGATAAAAAGTTACATAAAACTTCTTCGCACACGGCAAGCCCGTATCAACTCGTATTGCACAATCAACACTATTATCTTGTGTTTTTTAATGAAAGATGGAAAAAAGTCTGCCATTTCAGGCTGGATAAGATTACGAAAATTGATATAACGGACGAGCCGATGACGCCTTTGAGAAGTATAAAGGGGTACGAAAACGGGCTCGATTATAAAAAATACGCCACGTCACTTCCGTATATGTTTACGGACGAAACGGAGCGAATTACGTTCGTCTGCGACGAGTGCGTTATAGATCAAGTCGTGGACTGGTTCGGTAAAAACATAAACGTACGCGCAATCGGCGATAAAAAATACGAAGTAATCGTTTCGGCGAGCTCCAACGCTATGGAATACTGGGCTATGCAATATTTAAACTACGTAGAGATAAAAACGCCTGCAGAGCTTAGAGCAAGAATAAAAAATAATCTGCAAAAAGCAGAAGAAAAATATAAATAAGAAGATATTTATTTGAGTTTGTTTTGAAAACCGAACAAAAGTTGTTGAGATGTTGGATTAGGTGTGATATAATACAGAAAACAAATGATAAAAAGGAGTAAAAATGACTGAAATTACTATTGATGGGAAAGCGATGTCTGTTACCGAGGAACAAAAAGAGAAGATTCTCGAAATCCTAAATATCGAAAAAATTTGTTTTAAACAAAAATACGTGCAGGAAATCAAAGATCATTTTTTTATTAAAGATTACCAAAGAGGATACCGGTGGACGAAGATTGAAATAGAAGATTTATTAAACGATATAAACAGTATCGAGGATGACGAACAGTACTGTTTGCAACCGCTAATCATACGGAAGATCGATGTAAATAATGAAAAATATTATAAAGGTCTAAATTGTATCGTTGATAAGACGGATGATATGGCCAACAACGAATCAAAGACTTTTGAAAATGATTGCATCGTTTATGAATTGATTGACGGGCAGCAACGATTGACAACTATTTGGCTAATTTTGCACTGCATACAAGAATTATTAGAAATCAAAGATTTAGGATCTAAATATGATATTTACTACTCTAACTGTCGTCCGATAGATAACGCATTTATCGAACAAGCAAAAGAAATTATAAAGAAATGGATTATTAATGATTTAAAAAAAGAAAATGTTACTGCTTTTTTGTCAAAATTGACAGAAAAGGCCTATTTTATATGGTATGAATTTAATGGGGCTAATAACGGTGGCGAAGTGTTCAGTGCCGAAGAGGAGTTCAGGAACGTTAATGCAGGAAAAATCCCATTGACGAATGCCGAATTATTCAAAGCAATGCTGCTAAACGACGAAATTATAAAGCAATCGTCGGGAAATATCGATTTAAACAAACGTGATATTTATAAAATGGCATTTGATTGGGATAATTTGGAACAAAAATTAAGCGAACCGAATTTTTGGAATTTTATAAGTGGTAAAGAGTGTGAAGATAGTGCTCATCTTGATTATTTATTCGAATTAGAAGCATATCGCATACAGCTTAAAATTAGCGAAACGAGCGAAACGAGCAAATTGGAACCGTTAAAAGATTTTATTTGCTCACTTTCATCTTCGTTTGATAAATTCTCTTTTTTAACGGTGCGTAAATATCTTGAATTCCTTACCTGCAGGGATGGTGGTGATAAAAAATTGTCTATCAGATTTTCAGACATACGCAATGAATGGGAGGATATTAAAAATTTATACAATACGCTTTATAAGTATTTCAGAGATAACGAACTTTACAACTATCTGGGCTTTCTTGTTGCGTGTGACGAGAATAAGTCGCAATATAAAATGGTTCCCGATTGCATAAAAGAGTTGTTTGAAAAAAATGTTGAAAACTTGCAAGACGTTAAAAATGATGTAAAAAACAAAATATTTACATTATTGAAAAATAGTGTGGAGGAAAATAAGTTTTCAGTACTTTTAGGTGATGACACACCTAATCCTGATTATTATGATAATGCTAATCGAAAAGATATTCGTAATTTTTTATTATTCTTTAACGTGTGGACAACGAATAAGGCGAATGAACGATTTCCGTTTTATAAATATCGAAATTCTACAGATGAAAGCAATAAAAAGTTGCAATGGGATATCGAACATATTTCTGCAAGGAATCTTAAAAAGGATATAAAGAAAGAATTAGAGAATAACGCAAAGAATAGGGGCGAGTATATAAAATCTCTGAAAGAGTGGATGTATGGTGAAATTGGAGACAGTGATAACGCTTTTAAAATAAAGAATGATAAAAAAATGGCAGAATTATGGAAAAGTAATGATTTCAAAGACATGGAAGAATTATGGGAAAATTTTGTCGAGTACATTGATGGGAATGCCGATAACAGCATAGCCAATTTAGCATTGCTTGACAGAAACACAAACAGAGGATACGGAAACAGTTTGTTTCTTGAAAAACGAAAAGAAATTATAGATAGAGATAAAAATGGTTGGTATATTCCTATTGCGACAAAAAACGTATTTTTAAAATACTATTCTTCAAGCAGCGAAACTGTTACTTCTATAGGGTGGTCCGAAAAAGACAAAGAGGTATATAAAAAAGAAATTCTAGGATGTATCACAGCATTAAAAGAATTCGGCACTAACAATGTTGGAGGAACAAAATGAATAATATAGGTAAGACTATAACTTTTTGTGAAATTATTAAACAAAACGCGATATTTATTCCGAAAATTCAAAGAGATTATGTCCAATACAGAAAGAGCAACGAAGCGAATTTAAACGGATTACTTGAAAAGTTGGTTGTAGCGCTAAAGGAAAATAAAGAGATTAATCTTAATTTTATTTACGGATATTGTGAAAAAACAAAAATCAATCCGAATACGGACAGCGAAAACATGCTCAATGTTTTTATCCCTATTGACGGGCAGCAGAGACTTACAACCTTATTTTTATTGCATTACTACGTCTTTTCGAAAAGCCATAAAGGAGTAGACGAGCTTAAAAATAAATTGATTTACGATACGCGAGAATCTACGAATGAATTTATAAAATTGCTTTTAGATAAAAGTAAAGATATTTTTGATGATGATGTGAGTAAAAGTATTGATGAAAAAATCAAAAATTATTCTTGGTATTGCAGCGAATGGGATTACGACGCGTCGATAAAATCGATGTTGCTTGTATTGGGAAAAATCAAAGACGCATTTGAAAAAGAAAAAGTTAATGATTTTGAATGTTACGCCCAAAGGCTATCAACCGGATGTCCTATAAAGTTTATGATTATGGAAATCGACGTAAAATACGGCAATGAACTTTATATCAAGATGAATGCTCGAGGAAAGCAACTCACTCCATTCGAAAACTTTAAAGCAGATTTGTTGGGTTATTTAAAAAATGAAGACAAGAATTTGGCTAATGATATAGCGAATGGGCTTGACGGGACATGGCAGAATAAATTTTTCAAATTATGGGAAGAAGACTTTAAAAATGATTTAGGCGGAGAAATGGCTTATATTGATTTATTTTTCAAGAAATTTTTCCATTATTTCATTATCAATTATTACCTTTTAAATGGTACGGAAGTAAACGAGGAAAAATGGAATAGAATAAAAAATATAGACGCTGATAACTCGTTTTTTGACAACTATGAAAGCATTTTATGTAAGGATAAGTTAGTCGAATGTATCGAGAATTTAAATAGTACTTTTGTTGTTTTATGTAATTTAGAAGATTCATTATTTTATAAGGTTCTTTCGGATATTTTTTCTATAAAAAATAATGACGAGTCGAAAGTTATAAAAAATAATCGGTTTGAGTTATCGATGCCTCAACGCGCGTTTTTTTATGCATTTTATTGTATGGGGAAAGATGCTGGCGAATCAAAAGAGTTTGATTATGAGAATTACTGGCGGATAACCGAAAACTTAATAAATAATGCGGAAATCGATGATATAGACAGTTTGTGTGAGTGTTTACAGTGGTTTAATAAAGGTTCGTTGTTTAAGCAGGTTAGCCAGTATAAACATGAAAAAGGTAATTATGCGAGAAATCGTTGGGGAAACGCATTGAGGGGTTTGCAAATCCATGAGGAAAAGATAAAATTAGAGTTGAGAAAGGTTTCCGATGATTGGAAAAATGTTATTCAGGAGGCAGAGGAAATATCCTATTTCCGCGGCGAAATTTATTTTTTATTGCGTGCAAATTGGAATGGTCAAGACTATGATTTAGAGAAATTTAAAAGCGTATTGACAAAAATAAAAAATATATTTGCAGTCGAGAATGGAATTTCCGATGAAAACAGTATACTATTGCATAAATTGCTGTTGACTTTACCTGATCGGGATGGTGTCTATCCCGAAAAGACAAGCAATCGAGGTGAAAATAATTATATTTTAAATTATTATCGTAATAATGAAAAGCATCATGACCAGGATTGGAGAGGGTTATTCAGAAAATTTCCGGGAATCATACACGCACTTGACGACTTTGATACAAAGAAAGAATTCAACAAATTCGTGGATGGTAAAATTCAAAATGCTACAATATCTAATTGTCTCGACCGTATTTTAGTGAGACATTTTGATTTGATAAATAGTTACTATCGTGTTTGGTTTTACGACGGAAAATATAGGTTGCTTAAAGGAGCGAATAGGGATAAGTACCTTGATTGTCAATTTATCGCAAAAATGGATGAGAAGGCAAACGGAAAAGAAATAACCTTTACTTTTGGTTCAAATTCCGACAGGCAAACGGCAGAAATTAATAAGAAAAAGATATATTATAAAGACGGGAAATATTATTCTTCGAATGACGAGGAGTTGTCCCAAGAAAAAATTGACGAATATTTAAATATCCCGTAAACGGTACATATGTTTTGATATTATTTAATTGTGGGGCTGAAAAATCAACCGCAAAGGAGATAATATTTATGATAGTCACGGCTGTTCAAAAAGGAAGCACGGTATACATTTACGGCGAAAGAAACAGGCTTTTATTCACTCAAAGCGGAGAGCTTCACGGGTATACGGGTTCTTCCGTATCGGTAAAAAAGGGCAATACGGTTTACACCTATAACGACCGCGGTTCGCTTGTTTCTACGTATAACGCAAGATAAAGAGGCGAATATGAAAGTTCAGATAAACGACGACGGCAAAAAAGCAATCATGCAAATTATCGGTCAGGTTTTAAAAGCACGAAAATACCAAGTAATGGGTCATTGTTTAGTTAATGTGTTGGAAGAAATCGGCTCGACGGGTGCGAGAATATTTATAAAAACGGCACTCGATATATTGAAAGGGTGGGAATTTATCGATGAAAACAAGAAAATTGCAGAACTTATAGACGAAATGTAAATCGGCAAAAGTCATATATTTAGGTTTTTTTGTTGATTTATTAGCAATGGCGTGTTAATATTAAAGAGGCGTAACCCTTTGATAGAAGAACAAAGTCTTATGGAGGTGAACTACGAGCCTCTATCTGTGCCCAACACATTATACCATAACGAAAATTATTTGTATAAAGGTTTTGCTTGGTTTCCTTGCAAAAAAACCAAATAATTATATTATACGAGGAGGATGAATTATGAGTAAGAAAATAACAGTTAATGAAATTGATAAAATTCTTGATGAGGCTTTGAGCGACTATAAACTTGGGAAAATACAATATAAAAACATTGTTTTTATCGGGGACGAAGGGATTGGGAGGGGTACAAGGATAGAAAAATGGATGGCAACTCATTCTGACGAAGTTACTCCGTTTTATTTGACATCCGCTGTTTTAATGAAAGAAGAAAACGGAATATATGTTAAAGACCTAAAGAACGGTAAGCCACAATACGGATTTGATAGTGAGTCTATGGAAAGATTGTCGGCGGGCGGTGCGATTTGCGTCTGTACAAACCTGAATCATTATACAAGTGAGCAGCAAATTCAGCCATTTGAAGAAATTTTTTCCGAGAGAACGTATTGTGATCTCGTAACAAAAAATAAGTATGATCTAGACAAATTATTTTTGATTATAGCGACGGCGTATCCCGATAATTTTGGTTATAACGTCGCAGATATTTCAAATATAAAAAAATATAGCGATGTCTATATGGTAACCCCGAGTGTTGACGAATTTAAAGAATATTTTAATAATAACGAACGTGCCGATATTGACGAGAAAAATAAAATTGAGAATTTCAACAAAATTTTATCTTCGCCGCATTTTCAATTTATTTTCGAAAAAGATGAAAAGTTTGCTCCGTGTAATTTTATGATGCTTTTTAGGTGGTGTGAAACGGGGAGTGCTGATGAGGTCTTGTCTGAAGTAAAGTCGATTGGAGCGGCGGGCGAAAAGACTTTTGAGATGTTCGAAAAAATTTTCAACAAGAAATAAAGAGTAAAAGCCGACAGGTCTGTAAAGTACCGAAAATGGAACAATAGAAGTGATAAAATAACGTTGCAGAGAGAAATCTTTGCGGCGTTATTTTTTATAGGAGAATCAGTTATGAAATGAAAATCGATGAAATGAAAAACGCGATTTATGAGAGTTTGACAAAACGCCGTTTCGATAAGATTTCGGTATGTAAAAAAGAAAAGGATATTTACGAGATAAAAACCGATAATGCCGATAATGTCGCCGAAACGTTGTATGAAAGTTTTTATAATCCGTCGGATTGCTTTTATCGCTATAATGACGTCGTTTTCGACTGCGCGGCGCGTAAATCGGTGTTGATATATTCCGATTTGTTGTCGGTGTATAAGAAACGCGATTTCGACGAACAGAAAGAGTGTTTATTATTAAATCGATCGAAAGAAAAGGCGTTTCGCGCGCTGCTTAACGAATATATCGTGGGTTTTAAGCCGCGACGAATAAGCGAGCAAAAGAATTTATATTTAGACGTTACTACGCAAGGAAAGTTTATCGCCGTTAAAAAGTCGGGGAGTAAGTCGTTTAACTACGATTTAAGCGCAAGCGAACAGGTTTTATTCGACTTTTTGTGTTTTATGGAATTTAATAAATTCCGTCAAATTGTAAACTCCGTAAAAGACTTTAATTATAAAGAAAAGCCGCTTATTCTGGTAAACTTTCCAAATTTTTTAGACGAGAGTTTTGACTATATATCGTTTTTGGCGCGTCAAAAGTTAAACCGAAAAATAATTATAATCAGAGATGTTTTATGTACCAAAAACGACGCATTGAATTTTATATAATAGAAGCGTAAATAAACGAAAGAGGTATTTTAAGATGAGTGAATTTGACAAAATCATAGGCTATAAAGACGTTAAAGCGGAGCTTTTCAGACTTTGCGACGTAATCAAAAATGCGGATAAATATAAGGCTCTCGGCGTTGCGCCGATCGGCGGGCTTTTGCTTGACGGAGAACCGGGTGTCGGTAAAACGCTTATGGCAAACTGCTTTATAAAAGAAAGCGGCAGAAAGGCGTTCGTATGCCGCAAAAACAAGCCCGACGGAGAGTTTGTCAACGAGATAAAGAACGTGTTCAACGAAGCGGCGGAGAACGCTCCGTCGATTATTCTTCTCGACGATATGGATAAATTTGCCAACGAAGACGATTATCACAGAAACGCCGAAGAGTACGTTACCGTTCAGTCGTGCATAGACGAAATCAAGGGTAAAGACGTTTTTGTGCTTGCGACCACCAACGGGACTGAAAATCTGCCGAGATCGCTTCTTCGTGCGGGGCGTTTCGACTGCATAATTAACGTGGATGCGCCCGAGGGCGAGGACGCCGTGGAGATCGTAAAATATTATCTATCTCAGAAGAAAGCGGTTGCGGAAATCAACGCCGAAGAGGTCGCAAGGCTTCTTAACGGTAAATCGTGTGCCGCGCTTGAAACGGTAATCAACACTGCGGGGCAGTACGCGGGCTACGAAAATAAAGAAATGATAGATGTTGACGATATTATCCGCGCGTGTCTTCGCGTAATTTACAATGCGCCCGAAAGCACCGCGCCGCATAACCCCGTTATTTTAGAGAGGACGTCGTATCACGAGGCGGGGCATACCGTAGTTGCCGAGATACTCGAACCGAACAGTGTAGATCTGGTTTCCGTTCGCAAAAATACGGGTACGGTTGGCGGTTTCACGGCTTATCATAGCCCCGACGATTATTGGATTTCAAAAACGCACATGGAAAACCGTGTGACGGCGATACTTGCGGGAAAGGCCGCAACCGAAATCGTGTTCGGTGAAGCGGATACGGGCGCGAATAACGATCTGCACAGAGCATTCGACATCGTTCAAAGATTTGTGGATAATTATTGTTCGTACGGATTCGGGTATTGGGAAGAGCGGGATAGTTCTCCGACTCGTCTTTCCCGCAGAGAAGATCGTATTACGGCGGATATGGAAGCGTATTACGAAAGGGCAAGAAAAATACTTCTCGAAAACAGAGACTTTTTAGAAAGGCTTGCAGAGCGTTTGCGTGAAAAGGATACCGTCGTCGGTTCCGAAATTCAGGAAATCAAAGAAAAATCGGGGGTAAGAATATGAGAAAAGAAATCATAGAATATGAAAAGACCGTTACAAAAGATACGCTGCTTACGGAAATCGCGAAAGTCGTAAAAACCGAAGAAGAATTAGAATATATTATAAAAACGGTAATGGAAAAAGATGAATAACTACGTTGTAATCGATATAGAAACGAGCGGAATCAACCCCGACAAAGACGAAATTGTACGTTTATCGGCTTTGAGTATTGTTAACGGAAACGAAGCGGGAACGTTTTTTAAACTTGTAAAACCTATAAAACCATTAACAGAAGAAATTGAAATTCTGACAGGAATCACTAATGTTGATTTAAAAGAAAAATGCGGAATAAACGTCGTATTGCCCGACTTTTTGAAATTTATCGGTAATTCGACGCTCGTCGCGCATAATATCGGATTCGATATGCGGTTTATAAACGCGGCGTTAAAATATATGGGGCAGCCGATTATAAAAAACGAAACGGTCGATACGTTATCGCTTGCAAGAAAGAAATGTAAAATAGACAAGTTTTCTCTTCGGGCGGTTGCGAAGTTTCTAGGTGTGGATTATCGGACTTTAACAGATAACGAAATTGTTTTTCGGGTTTATGAAAAGTTGAAGAGTATGGATGATTTGCAATTTCCCGATACTTGTGAAAACTTATTTTATCGCGACGGCAAGGCGTTTATCAAGCGAATCAAATCCTGCTCCGTGAGAAGTAAAAGCGAAAACTTCGACGGAATGTCCTACTTTGTGTGTTGTAAAATCCCCGAATGCGGAAGCGGCTGTTTTTTGTATGTTGTCGGCAGTGGATTTATACGATCGTATAATAAGGTTTTGTGGCTCGAAAACGCCGCTCTCGAAACGGTTAACGGCGCGATAGAAAAATATGAGAGCGAGCGGGCGGATATCCGCAATCGTCGTCTTACCTTTCATTCGGCTACGTGGGAAGAATACGGAATAACCGTGTACTATGAATATAGCGCGCCGAATGAGATGCGGTTCAACGTTTATGTTGAAGCGAAAGGCGTCGAATTTAAAATCGTAAAATATGTCTGCGTGGAAACGATTTTCGCAATGATAAAAGAGTTATCCGGCGAAGCAAACGTTATTCCTGAATACGGCGACATAAAAAACAACCCGCTTTATCTTTCAGCCGTTCATTATGACGATAAACGTCTTATGGCTGAACTTGATTTGCTTTATGATGTTCCAAGCAAAGAAAGCTTATCGGTACTTGAAAGCGTTGACGGCGTAAAGCGGTTACCGAAATTGTCTGAAAAATACGATACGTGTTACGTTGTCGATTATGACAAACAAACAGTATTGAGTTTGAACTTGTCTAGATATAAGTTTATTCATACGCCGGGCTTTGCCATGAAAGGGCGCACTCGATCTAAACTGCTTATAAATCCGCATCAAAAATATGCGGTAGACGCGGCGAAAATAGACGCGCCGTCCGTAACTTTTGACGAGTTTCTGACTTTATTTGATTTACGATAGCGGAATATGCAAGTAAAAATAGTCACTTGGCGGCTCGATTTGAAACGGACTTAAAATCGGTATGGGTTTCCTGATAATTTACGATTAGGTTTTACAATTTTATCGGGAAGAAAAGATAAGTAATCTAAACGGGGAGAAGAATAAGTATGTCTGAAAAAAGTCTGTACAAAAAATTAACCGATATGTGGCTCGATGACGATAAAAGCCGGCAACGCGCGGCACTATGGCAAACGTCGAGCGACTTCTCGCGTTAAACAAAGAGTGCGTTGTCGCTTACTCAGATAAAAGCGCAAGGGCAAAACGCCTTAATGTGCCCGTTTACGACGTTCGTTCGTTTACTTCGGATAAAGACGTTCAATGGTTGAAAGAGTATTTTGAAAGATTGAAAAATGGATAAATTAAGAATTCTCGTTTGCGGCGGCAGACATTTTTGCGATTACGCCTTGCTTGAAAAAACTATAAACGGCGTTATTGCCGAGAGCGGTTATGAAGATATAGAAATCGTCAGCGGGCATTGCGTCGGCGCGGACAGGCTTGGCGAACTTTACGCCGAAAAACATAACGCTCAAGCAAAAATATTTCCCGCCGAGTGGGAAAAGTACGGCAAACGCGCAGGCATTATACGAAATAAGCAAATGGTAGATTATATAAGCGGTTTTAAGAATAAAATCGTAATCGCGTTTGTAAGCGCGAACACCAAAGGCACGCGAAACACGATTTCGCTTGCGAAAAAAGCGAATATTCGGGTTATAGAGAAAGAATACGCCGTTTCAAACAATTCTTAAAAATCTTTTTAAATGATTGAAAAAATAGTCGAAATCAGAGATTAAATATGGTATAATTAAAACAACAAAAACAAAACAGGGGGTGCAGATATGCAAAGAATGGAAATTTTTAAGGGAGATATAACGACCTTATCGGTGGATGCTATAGTAAACGCTGCAAACAAAACGCTTTTAGGCGGTGGCGGTGTTGACGGTGCTATTCATAGGGTTGCGGGGCCGGAGCTGTTAGAAGAGTGCAAATCTCTGAACGGTTGCGAAACGGGACAAGCAAAAATAACGAAAGGCTATAAGCTGAAAGCAAAATATGTTATTCATACGGTGGGACCTGTTTATGGTCGGGACGATGAGCCGGACAGACTTTTAGAGTATTGTTATAAAAACTCGTTGGAGCTTGCAAAAAAATATAATATTCACAGTATTGCATTTCCGTGTATTTCAACAGGCGCGTATGCGTATCCTTTAAGTGATGCGACTGTGGTTGCCATTGTAGCTGTTAAGGCATGGTTGCGGGATAATTCTGATTATGACATAACGGTAATTTTTTGTTGTTTTGACGAAGAATCGTACGAAATATATAAGAATTTTTTAACAGAGGAGGGGTGGAATAATACCAAAAAAGACGAACCTGCCTACCGCTGAACGTTATGCGTTCGATTTTCGGTATCTGCTCGCAAGATTTGACGAGTGATAAAGCGAAAGAGTTGTTGAGGAACGAAGAGTTTAATTGGTCGGCAAAAGAGGCGGAAGAGCGCGGGGAAAAATTGAGCGGAAAAGACAAAGCATGGAAAGATAAACATTTAAAATATCTTAAAGAGCACGGCGATATTACCGATATGACGGCAAGCGGGTATTTTTTAAGTTCGGACTATAACGACCGTTTTATAGGCGGATTGTATAACGAAGTTATGCATGATTACGTCGATCTCGAATACTATCGCGGCGAGTTTAACGGCGGCGAAAGGGTTTTACTCCCGATAAAACATTTTCTCGGCGGCGATATTGATGAAGAATCGTTTGCCAAGTCGTGCGAAATTATTAAAAAGCAAGAAGAAGTAAAACAAGAAATCCGTTATCTGAATCTTTTGGACGAGTGGAAAGAAAAACTTAGAATTAAAGAAAAATAATTTTTAAATCGATTTTATGTACCGTTTTCGTCGCGTCGAGCGTAGTATAATATTCTTGTAATCAAAACCAAACAAATATAATAATTTTTTACGAGGTGTAATTATGAAAAAAGTATTTATGGTAAAAATTGCAGAAGAAGTACCCGCTCCCGAAGAATATCTTAAAAATATGCTCGGTTACATAGACGAAAACGGCAATCTTAATATTGCCCGCTCGATAAGCGAAGATGCATTCTGCACTTCCGACGGGGAAGATTATACGCATATCGAAAGCGTTAAACTCGAAAAAAGCCGCGCTCGTTTCGACGAATTGACCGATTATTATCGTAACGCGATCGCGGCCGTAGAAAACGGAACTTTTGCGGACGCGCTCCCTGCCGGCGAAGAACTCGGTAAGTACGGCGAGCGTATGAGCGTTTACGCCAAAAGAATAGGTAGGCTTATCGAACTCGGCGCGCCGGAGTTGATTATAAAGTGGGAAAAATGTATGTTTGCGGACAGTATCGTTCTTTATAAGACGAACGCCGTCGGCGACCTTTACGAAAATAAAAAATGAAAGTGATATTTCTGGATGTCGACGGAGTACTTAACACTCCGTCGTCCGAAAGCCGTTGCGGCGAATATATCGGTATAGACGACGAAAAGGTTGAAAAACTTAAAAAAATCGTCGAAAAAACGAAAACGGAAATCGTGCTTATCTCCACGTGGAAGAAGTATTGGCGAAAAGAAGAGAAGTTAAAGCCGCTTCAGGATTATTCCGCAAATTATCTCGACGAAAAACTTGCGAAACAAGGGCTTAAAGCAATCGATAAAACCAAAGATAAAGCGGACGGGCGGTATCTTTCCCGCGGGGAGAGCATACTCGAATACGTTTATCGGAACAACGTGGAAAATTATATTATTTTAGACGATTGTCAATTCGATTACGACGGTTTGGGGACAACCGACTATTTTATAAAAATAAAGCATACCGAAGGTTTAACGGAAGCGCAGGCGGAAAAAGCTTGCAAAATATTGTCAGAACAACTATAATATTAAAAAGAGAGGTAAAAAAATATGAAATACACGTCTGCAGCAGCGGGAAAACTGCTTAAAAAACTCAACGACGAGCACGCGTCGATACTTTTGCGCGAAGAAAACGGCAAGGAGTTTCTTGCCGCAGTCGGGGAAGATATAGAATCCGTTCGCCCCGATTACAATTTTGCGACAACGCAAGTCGCACTTAATGAGATAGAAACGAAAATAAGAAAAGTCAAACACGCGCTTAACGTGTTCAATTCTACTACCGTCATTCCCGAATTCGGAATGACGATAGATGAAATGCTCGTTTATATTCCGCAACTTACGATGAGAAAGGATAAACTTGCGAGAATGAAAGACAGATTGCCGAAAGTCCGCGAACAAACGCGTGTGAATTCGTCTATTCTCGATTATCGGTATCTGAATTACGGCGTGGACGAAGCGACGGCGGAATACGACAAAATTTCCGATACGCTGTCCAAAGCGCAGAACGCGCTGGACGCAGCAAATATGAATCAAACCTTGGAAATTGACCTATAAGTCGATTATATTATATTTTCCGTCCGACGAAAAATTCAATCAGAGAAGAAAAGTGTTTTGGTTTATTGTTTCGGTTTTCTGTTATTCTTTTTGTTATCCGTTATATGTATGAAGGTTCAAGGTTAAGGAATAATGGGTGCCTGACAGGCAAAATACAATTTTTTCGTCGGTAAAAACTTAAGGCTATAAATCGTTGCTTTTGCGGCGTTTTATAGACTTCGGCGGGTGAAGTTCGGTTTCAACTCGCTATTATTTTGATTAAAAAAGGTAAAATGAAAGTTTTAAGTAAGAAATTATCATACGTTTTAAGGCACGATCCGCAGTCGATCGGAATTATCCTCGATAGCAACGGTTATTGCGACGTTGCGGAGCTTATAGAAAAATTGAGTTTTGACGGTACAGAAATCACGTTTGCATTGATAGACGAGACGGTGCAAAACGATAAGAAATACAGGTTTTCGTTTAATGCTGATAAAACGAAAATAATGGCGAATTACGGACATTCTTTTCCGGTCGATTTGGAATTAAAGAGCGTAAATCCGCCGGATATTCTTTATCACGGCACGGCAAAGCAAAGCGTAAACGAAATACTAAGCGGCGGCATCAAAAAAAGGAAACGCAATCACGTTCATTTGTCTGACGATTATTTTATCGCTTACGAAACGGGCAAACGGCACGGAAAGCCGATTGTTTTTGAGGTGAACGCGCGAAAGATGATGAAAGACGGTTATAAATTTTATCATTCCGGTACGGTTTGGCTTACGGAATTTGTTCCTGTAAAATATATAAAATTAACGGAACACATAGAAAATGAGGAAAATAAAAATGAACGAAGTTGAATTAAAACAAAAAAACATACGACGGCTTAGTCGATAAAAAAAACGAAATAACGGAAACGAGGAATAAACGAAAGAAATAGTTTAATCGGAACTTAATAGAATGATTGACATTCATAGAGGTGAAAGCCTGAATATGGTTAAAGTCGGCGATAGAAAATATCGGCGGCTTTTTTGCGCCCTTTTTAGAAAAACGGAATATTTTCGGCGTTTTCGCTACTAGATAAATAGACATTGCGGAGGTGATTAAAATGTACAATTTATAGTCTTTCAGACAGACTTAAAACATCGGTGATCGAGCGACAAAGTTAAGGGGAAATTTTACTTTGATGTAATAGCGAGGAACGTATTTGGCTTGCCAAATACCGACTTAATAAGTCGCCTCGTT
>ERZ1673744.1744-NODE-1744-length-18219-cov-4.438119_pt1 | contig 18219 bp, 15 predicted proteins | sample MGYA00580207_ERZ1673744 | MGnify/ENA primary metagenome ERZ1673744 (study PRJEB41218, sample SAMN15661751) | gut metagenome | host: Homo sapiens | place: Canada: London | collected 2015-08-20/2019-03-30 | study: EMG produced TPA metagenomics assembly of... | reverse complement strand
GGCGTGCCGCTCGCCGTGGCGGCAAAGCGCTCCTTCATCGTGCCGAGCGCGACCATGACCGTCCACCCCGTGCGCATCAACGGACTGGTGCTCGGTGTGCCGCAGGCATTTTCCTATTTCCGCAAGATGCAGCAGCGCATCACCGACTTTGTGACCGGACATTCGCACATGAGCAATGCGCGGTTCATGGAGCTGTGCATGGCGACGGACGAGCTGGCGACCGACATCGGCACGGTGCTCGACGGCGCAGACGCGGTAAAAGAAGGACTGATCGATGCGTGCGGATCGCTCTCGGATGCGATCGGCGCTTTATACCGTATGATCGACGGAGAAAAAGGCAAAAAATAAGGGAGGAATTCTTTTGGCGACCCGAAAAAAGGCACGGCAGACAAAAAAGGAGACGCCGCGCGCCCGCCATCAGGCGGCGGCGATCATTCTGTTTGCCGTGGCGATCTTGCTTTTGTGCATTGTGTGCATCCCGGGGCAGGAGGGAAAAAACCTGTGGTATTTCCTGCACCTGTTCATAAAGGGAATGTTCGGCATCTGCGCCTATGTGCTGCCGGTGCTGTTGGGGTATATTGCGGTCATTGCCGCGATGGAGCGCCCCATCGGCAGTATCAGCGTCAAGCTGTGGCAGTGTGCGGCACTTCTGACGATGGTGGACAGCGCCATTTACATATTCTCCGCCGCGACAGAGCAGGCGCCGTATTTTCAGAGCATCGCCGCAAGCTATAAGAGCGGCTGCACCGACATTTTCAGCAGCGGCGTGTTCGGTACGCTGCTCGGGCATCCCATGGTGAAGCTGTTTCCGGGTGTGGGCGCGAAGATCATCATTTGTCTGCTCATTTTCGTGTTTCTGATGCTCGTGACCGGCACGACCATCATCGCGCTGTTCAAAACGGCGGCAAAGCCCGTGAAGAAAACGAAGGAGTCGATCGAGTCGGCGGTGGCATACACCGAGGAATACATGGAGCGCAGCAAGGCGCAGCGCGAGGAACGCCGCCGTGCGCACATCGACATCGACCTCGGCGAGGGCTATGAGGAAAAGCCGCGCAAAAAGGCGGAAAAGCCGCAGCCGGCAGAGCCGCCGGCACCTCCTGCGCCTCCCGCGCCCTCCGACGAGGCGCTCCATTCGCTGAAAAAAGCGGCGGAGGAGCTGCAGGAGACGGCAGTTCCCGCCAAAAAAGAGACAAAAACGGAGACCCCACAGGAGGAGCTGCGTGAGGAGGCGGACGGCTACCGTTTCCCGCCGCTGTCGCTGCTCGACGAGCCGCATGCCGCAGCGGGCGGCGCGTCCGCCGAGGAGGTGGAGCGCAACGGCGAGCTGCTCGTGAGTACGCTCAGGGACTTCGGTATCAGCACCCGCATGAGCGCCGTCACGCACGGTCCTGCGGTCACGCGGTATGAGCTGGAGCCGAGCGCGGGCGTGAAGATCAGCCGTATCACGGGACTTTCTGATGACATTGCGCTGCGCCTTGCAACCACCGGCGTGCGCATCGAGGCACCTATTCCGAATAAGGCGGCAGTCGGCATCGAAATTCCGAACAAAAGCCGCAACACCGTGTGTCTGCGGGAGCTGCTCGACACGCCGCAGTTTGCCGCCTCGAAGGGCAAGCTGACCGTGGCGCTCGGCAAGGACATCGAGGGCGGACTGGTGCTCGCCGATCTGGCGAAGATGCCGCATCTGCTCATCGCGGGCACGACCGGCTCGGGCAAATCCGTCTGCACCAATTCTATGATCCAGTCGGTGCTGTATCACGCGCGCCCCGACGAGGTGAAAATGATCCTCATCGACCCGAAGCAGGTGGAATTCGGCGTGTATAACGGCATCCCGCATCTGCTCATCCCCGTCGTCACCGATCCGCGCAAGGCGGCGGGTGCGCTCGGCTGGGCGGTCAACGAGATGCTGCATCGCTATAAGCTGTTCGCGGAAAACAATGTCCGCGATCTTACCTCCTATAATGCGCTCGCGCAAAAGAGCGAGACGCTGCACCCGATGCCGCTCATCCTGATCGTCATCGACGAGCTGGCGGATCTGATGATGGCGGCGGCGAGCGAGGTCGAGGACTCCATCATCCGCCTGGCGCAGATGGCGCGTGCGGCGGGTATGCACATGGTCATCGCTACACAGCGCCCCTCGGTGGATGTCATTACGGGTCTTATCAAAGCGAACATCCCGAGCCGTCTTGCGCTGACGGTGGCGTCTGCGGTGGACTCCCGCACCATTTTGGATGCGGGAGGCGCAGAAAAGCTGCTCGGCTACGGCGACATGCTGTTCATGCCGGTCGGCAGGCCGAAGCCGTGCCGCGTGCAGGGCTGCTTTGTCAGCAACCGTGAGGTCGAGTCGGTCGTGGAATTTTTGAAATCCGCCGACCGTTCGGAGACCGACTACGATCAATCCATCCTCGATGAGATCGACCGTCAGGCTGCCGCGGCGGGCAAGACCGCCGCCAAGGGCGACGATGCCGAGGAGGAGGACGGTGACTGGGACGATATGCTGCCGCAGGCGATCGAGGCGGTGGTGGAGGCGGGCATGGCGTCCACCTCCATGCTGCAGCGGCGGTTGCGTCTCGGCTATGCCCGCGCGGGCAGGATCATCGATCAGCTCGAACAAAAGGGCATCATCGGCCCGTATGAGGGCAGCAAGCCGCGTCAGGTGCTCATCACGCGCCAGCAGTGGCTTGAAATGCGCACGGCGGGCACGGATGCCGACACAACGGAGCAGCCCATATGAAACGCCGATATATCCAATGGATAAGAACGGGCGCCGCGTTGCTGTTTGCGGTGCTGTGCCTGCTCATCACCTATAACGATACGCTGAAGATCCCGTTTTTGCCGACCTGGGAGACGCTGTTTGACCACGCCGAGGCAGATGACGCGTCTGCCCGGGGCGGGCTTTCGGTAGACATGCTGGATGTCGGCAACGCAGATGCGATCCTGCTGCAAAATGAGGGCAAAACGCTGCTCATCGACGCGGGCGAAAACGGCGACGGCGACCGCATTTTGGCATTTTTGCAGGAAAACGGCATTGAGCGGCTCGATTATGTCATCGCCACCCATGCCGACAGCGACCACATCGGCGGTATGCGCACGGTGGCGGAGCAGCTCCCGATCGGGAAATACATCATGGCATTCATGCCCAAGGGCAGTACGCCGACGACCAAGACCTACCTGCGGCTGCTGCAGGCGTTGGACGAACGGCAGGTGCCCGTCGTCGAGGCGAGAGAGGAAAAGGCGTTTTCGCTCGGCAGTGTGCAGGTGGAGCTGATCGGCCCTGCCGCGGATTTCGCCGACAACAATAACCAGTCGGTGGTGTGCCGTGTCACCTGTGGGAAACGGCGGCTGTTGTTCATGGGTGATGCGGAGGAAAAAGCGGAGAAGGCGCTGACGGAGAGCGGCGTCGATCTGAAGGCCGATGTGCTCAAGGTCGGACACCACGGCAGCAACACCGGCACGGGTGAGGCGTTTTTGCGGCAGGTGAGACCGTCTTTTGCGCTCATTTCCTGCGGAACGGGCAACGCCTACGGTCATCCGCACGCCGACACGCTGGAACGGCTGCGCGCTGTCGGTGCACAGATCTATCGCACCGATCTCAACGGCACGGTGCATCTCACCTGCGACGGGGAGCATATCACCGTCACCTGTGAAAAAGGAGAGAACGGCTGATGATTTTTACGGTTGACCGCATCGAGGAGAATGTGGTAGTATTAGAGACCGAGGACGAAAAAACGGTCACGGTTGCAAGAGCGCAGCTGCCGACGGTCAAAGCGGGCGATGTGCTGCGCCTTACCGCGGGGGTGTATACCGTGGATGCAAAAGAGACGGAAAGACGGCGCGCGGAAATTTTCGCGCTCGAACAGCGCCTGTTGCAAAAATCGAAGCATTGAGGTGAATGAATATGGCATTTAATATTGCAGTGGCACAGTCCGGCGGCCCTACCTGTGCGATCAACGCATCGCTGGTCGGCGTTGTCCGCGAGGCGCGGCGACAGCCGGAGGTGCAAACGGTCTACGGCTCGCCCAACGGCATTGAGGGATTTATCAAAAATCGGCTCATTGATCTCAACGAGCGCATGCCGACCGAGACGGAGCTTGATCTCGTTTGTCGCACTCCCTCCACGGTACTTGGCTCCTGCCGCTATAAGCTGCCGGAATATGAGGAAAACGAAACGGTCTATCGCGCGGTCGCCGATTGCCTGACAGAACACAACATCCGCGCCTTTTTCTATATCGGCGGCAACGACTCGATGGACACAGTCATGAAGCTCTCCCGCTATTTTGAGCAGACGGGACGGGATGTGCGCGTGATCGGCATCCCTAAGACCATCGACAATGACCTGTGCTGCACCGATCACACGCCCGGCTTCGGCTCTGCCGCAAAATATGTCAACACGACCCTGCAGGAGATCGCCCGCGACAGCACGGCATACAGCGTGCGGTCGGTCACCATCGTGGAGATCATGGGTCGCAATGCGGGATGGCTCACGGCGTCCACCTGCCTTTTGCATACGCACGGCGAGACGGCGCCGCACCTTATCTATCTCCCCGAGGTGCCGTTCTCGGTGGAGCGCTTTCTGGAGGATGTGCGCGCGGCACAGAAACAGTATCGCTCGGTGATCGTTGCGGTCTCCGAGGGCATTGAAATACCGGAGGAGGCTGCCGGCGGCAGCTATCGCTCCGGTGTGAAGGACATTTTCGGTCACCGCTATCTTTCCGGCGTCGGCAAACGGCTCGAAGAGATCGTCAGCCGTGAAATCGGCTGCAAGGTGCGCTCCATCGAGCTGAATGTGATGCAGCGCTGCGCGGCGCACATCGCTTCCAAAACGGATCTCGAGGAGTCGGAGGCGATCGCCGCCGCCGGCGTGCGGGAGGCGCTTGCGGGGGAGAGTGGAAAAATGATGTGTTTCCACCGCCTGTCCGATGCACCGTATACGGTGGACTTCTTTTCGACGGCGGCAGAGAATGTCGCCAATCACGAAAAGAAATTCCCGACAGAGTGGATAAACGAGACGAAAAACGGCGTTCTGCCGCCTGCCATTGCCTATTTCCGTCCGCTCATTTGCGGCGAAAGCTATCCGGTGATGCTGGACGGCCTGCCGATCCACTTCAAGCTGTAAAAAAATCGGAGATGCCGTTGACGGCATCTCCGATTTGCTTTTTTTTGGGTCACGCCGTATAGGTCTCCATGAAAGCGGCGATATCCGCTTCGCAGGAGCGCATGGCGAGGATGGTCTGCTCGAAAAGACGGTCAAGCTCCCAGGAAAGCCGCGCGGCGCCGTCACGAATGACATCGCGGGAGCAGCCCGCCGCAAACTTCTTGTCCTTGAATTTCTTTTTGAGACTGGAGACCTCCATGTCCATGACGCTTTTCGACGGCCGCATGAGCGCTGCCGACCAGATAAGCCCCGTCAGCTCGTCGGCGGCAAACAGCACCTTTTCCATCTCGTGCTCCGGCTCAATGTCGCAGCAGATGCCATAGCCGTGGGAGCAGATCGCACGGATCATGTCCTCGCCGACGCCGCCCGCGGCAAGAAGCGCGGGTGCTTTTTTGCAGTGCTCGTCGGGATACAGTTCAAAATCAATGTCGTGCAGCAGCCCGACGATGCCCCAATAGTCCTTTTCGTCGGCAAAGCCGAGGGCCTCGGCATAATAGCGCATGATGCCCTCCACCGTCAGCGCGTGACGGATGTGAAAGGAATCTTTGTTGTAGGTCTTGAGCAGGTCGAACGCCTGCTCCCTTGTGACGGTGCTCTTGCGCATAGATGTACCTCCTTAAAACAGTCCTGTGATGTTGCCGTCGTCGTCGATGTCGATGCGCTCCGCCGCAGGACTTTTCGGCAATCCCGGCATGGTGAGAATGTCGCCCGTCAGGACGACGACAAAGCCCGCCCCTGCCGACACGCGCACGGTCTTGACCGTGACGGTAAAATGCTCCGGTGCGCCGCGCTTTTTGGGATCATCGGAAAAGCTGTATTGCGTTTTGGCGATGCAGATGGGGAGAGAGCCGAAGCCGAGCGCTTCGAGATCCGCGATCTGCTTTTCGGCGGCGGGAAGAACGGTGATGCCGTCGCCGCCGTAGACCCTTTGCACCACTGCGGTGATCTTGTCCCTGATGGAAAGGTTGAGCGGATAGGCAAAGGAGAACCCGTCTGACGGCTGCTCGCACAATTCCACCACGGCGCGCGCCAACGCCTCGCCGCCCTTGCCGCCATCCGCCCAAACGGTGGACAGCACGGTCTGCACGCCGAGTGCTTCGCACTTTTCCATGATGCACGCAATTTCTCTGTCGGTGTCGGTCGGGAAACGGTTGACCGCCACGACGCACGGCAGGTGATAGATATTTTTCATGTTGGCGACATGGCGCAGAAGGTTCGGGATGCCCCGCTCCAGCGCCGCCGTGTCCTCGGCGGCAAGGCTGTCCTTTTGCAGTCCGCCGTGCATTTTGAGCGCCCGCACCGTTGCCACAACGACGACGGCGCTCGGATGCAGCCCTGCCGTGCGGCATTTGATGTCAAAAAACTTTTCCGCACCGAGATCTGCGCCGAACCCCGCCTCGGTCACGGCATAGTCGCCCATCTTCAGTGCCATGCGCGTCGCCATGACGGAATTGCAGCCGTGGGCGATGTTCGCAAAAGGTCCGCCGTGCACGAAAGCGGGCGTACCCTCCAAGGTCTGCACCAAATTCGGCTTTAATGCGTCTTTTAAGAGCGCCGTCATCGCGCCTGCCGCTTTGAGCTGCCCGCAGGTGACGGGTGCGCCGTCATAGGTGTAGCCGACGATGATGCGGGAAAGACGCGCTTTAAGGTCGGCAAGCGAGGTCGCAAGACAAAGGATTGCCATGACCTCACTGGCGACGGTGATGTCAAAGCCGTCCTCGCGCGGCATACCGTTTGCCTTGCCACCCAGTCCGTCCACGATGCTGCGCAGCTGGCGGTCGTTCATGTCCACACAGCGTTTCCAGGTGATGCGGCGCGGGTCGATGCCGAGCGCGTTGCCCTGCTGAATGTGGTTGTCGAGCATCGCTGCCAACAGGTTGTTGGCAGCACCGATGGCGTGAAAATCCCCCGTGAAATGCAGGTTGATGTCCTCCATCGGCACGACCTGTGCATAGCCGCCGCCCGCAGCGCCGCCCTTGATACCGAAAACCGGTCCCAGAGACGGCTCGCGCAGCGCGACGGTGACATCCTTGCCGATGCGCCGCAGCCCGTCCGCCAGTCCGATGGTGGTGGTGGTCTTGCCCTCTCCTGCCGGGGTCGGCGTGATGGCGGTGACAAGGATGAGCTTGCCTTCCTTTCTGTCGCTGTCCTGCAGCAGGGCGGGATCGACCTTTGCCTTATATTTGCCGTATGGTTCTATGTACCGTTCGTCCACATGCGCTGCTGCGGCAATCTCACCGATCGGCAGCAGCCGCGCTTTGTGGGCAATCTCTATGTCTGTCAATGCGCTCCCTCACTTTTTGCTTTTATAGTACAACCGACAATGGCAATATCCCTCAAAATCCGGATCGGCGATCTGCTCGCGAAATTCCTTGCACATGCACTTGTTTTCCGGCGTGTGCGCAAGGCGGCAGGGGCAATAGCCGCCCGTGCGGCGCAGCCCCTCCTTGACTGCCTTGACGATCTCCCTATCCTCGTTCAGCTTCACAGTCATGACAATCCCTCACTTGTCGAGCAGCGCCAGAATGTCCTCTTTCGGCCTCGCGCCGACAGCGGAGGCGGAAATTTCTCCGTGTTTGAACACCAAAAGCGTTGGAATACTCATGATGTTGAACATCTGCGCCAGCTCCGGCTCCTCGTCCACATTCACCTTGCCGACGAGAATGTCGTCCCGCTCCTCACTGATTTCATCCACCAGCGGCGACACCATGCGGCAAGGACCGCACCAGCTTGCCCAAAAATCCAGCAAAACGGGCTTTGCGGCGTTTCTCACCTGTTCGTCAAAGGTTTCTCTCGATACCTGCATCACTGCCATAGCTTTCACAACTCCTTTGTGTCAGTATTCCCTATAAGTATAGCACTATGCACCGCCGATTGCAACTTGACTTTTTCGAAAAAAATCGGTATCCTATAGGATATAGGATATGGGAGAGGGGTGCGGCCTGTGAAAAAAGAAAAGCCCGCGCGTCAGAAGCGCGTTGTCTGGAAGGAACTGCAGGAACAGATCCGAGAGCATAAGGTGACCTTCGCCGTGTATCTCATTCTGCGCGGCATCGTCATCGCCGCCATGCTGCTATCGCTCGTGCGCCTGGACTATGAAAATCTGTTCTATTGCACCCTGTCGCTCATTTTGTTTTTAGTACCCGCGTTTGTGGAGCGTAATCTCGGCATCCGTCTGCCGTCCACGATGGAGGTCATCATCCTGCTGTTCATTTTTGCGGCGGAGATCCTCGGCGAAATGAGCAGCTTTTATGTCAAATATGCCTTTTGGGACACCATGTTGCACACCTTGAACGGTTTTCTCTGCGCCGCCGTCGGGTTCTCGCTCGTGGACATCCTCAACCGCAACAAAAAGGTGCGCTTTAATCTGTCGCCGCTTTTTCTCGCTATCGTCGCTTTCTGCTTTTCCATGACGGTCGGCGTGCTGTGGGAGTTTTTTGAGTGCGGCGCGGATCTGCTGTTGCACACCGATATGCAAAAGGACACCGTCCTGCACAGCATCTCCAGTGTGGCGCTCGACCCCACCAAGAGCAACACGCCCGTGCACATCAACGACATCACCTCCGTGACGGTGAACGGTGCGGCACTGCCGGTGGACGGTTATCTCGACATCGGACTGCATGATACCATGAAGGATCTGTTCGTCAACTTCATCGGTGCGGTGGTGTTCAGCGTGATCGGCTTTTTTTATGTGAAGGGGCGCGCCCGCTTCGCGAGGCAGTTCATCCCGACCGTGAAGGAGGACGGGAAGGAATAAGGTTCTTGACACCGCAGTCGGTCGACTGCGGTGTTTGTATATACTCGCTATTATCCAAAAAATACAAGTTTTTCGGCATTGCCATTTTGGGGCGTGTGTGATACGCTTTGAGTACAAAATCAGGTTGCGGGCGGAGAGATATGAAGTTCCTGAACATGAACGGCGGGCGGCTGCCGACTATCACGCTCATCGGCAAGGATGCCGCAGAGCACCCCCACAAAAATATCCGGCGCGTCAGCGAGGATCATATCTTTTATCTCATCACAAAAGGCGAGATGTTCTTTTGCGAGGACGGCAAGGAATACCGCCTGCAAAAGGGCGACTGCTTTTTCTTTGAGCCGGGCAAGCTGCATTTCGGCACGCGGGACACCTGCTATAATCTGCTGTTCATCCATTTTGCCGACGCGCCTGCGGGATTTGCGCTGCCGGCGGAGGATGCCGATGACACCGACCGCAGGATACCGCTCCCGAAACAGCTTACCCTGTCGGAGGACGCCTATAACGAGGTGTGTTTCCTGACGGAACAGGCGATCCACAGTCGGAAGGTGCAGGCGGCGTGCGCGGATACGCTGTGCGCCCTGCGGGTTTTGGAGGCGTTTGTCGCTGTCTGCCGCGACGATAGGAGCGGTGGCGTGAGAGGACGCGGTCGCGGGGCGTCGGGTATGCAGCGGGTAGGTGAGGTCATGGCATATCTCGGCGAGAACTACCGCCGTCGGCTCACGGGCGAGATTATCGAAAAAGAGCTTTCCTACAATTTCGACTATCTCAATCAGCAATTTCGGCAGCACATGCACATGTCCATTTTCAGGATGCTCCAAAAGCTCCGCATGGACGAGGCGAAGATCCTTTTGCAGACAACGACAGACTCTGTCGGCAAAATCTCTGATGCGGTGGGATACGGCGATGCGGCATACTTTTCAAGGTGCTTCAAAGAGCACACGGGCGACACCCCTCTCGAATACCGAAAAAAGCAGATCGAATGAGCGGCTCTCGCTCCTCACCTATGCGGCGGGGAACGACAGGCTCCATGTGCTCTTCCTGGCGCTGCCGATGCTGTTTGAGACGGTTTTCAATAACCTCATCAGCACCGTCAACACCACCGTTCTCAGCGGCTGTTCCGAGACGGGCGTCGCGGCGACCGGCTCGGTCGGCACTGTCATCAATATGTTGATTTTGGCGTTCACGGCGCTGTCCGTCGGCGCGTCGATCGCCATCAGCAACTATCTCGGCGCAAAGGAATGGAAAACGGCGAGAGAGCTTGTGTTTGTCGGCGTGGTTCTTTGCATCGGCATCGGCGCGCTTCTCTCGATCGTCTGTTTTTTTGCCGCAGGCGGCATCGTCTCGCTCCTTCATCTGGAGGGCGAGGTTTATGTGCTGGCAGTGGCATATTTCAAAATACGGGTGGCGGCGCTCATCATCGCGGCGCTGCAATCCGTGCTGTTGGCAGTCCTCCGGTGCTATGGGTATACGCGCCACACGGTGTATGCGGGCGTGCTGCAAAGCGTCGTGAACACGGGGCTTTCTATACTCGCCGTGGCATTTCCGACGACGACGGTCGCGGTCGTGCAGAAGATCGCGCTTGCCGCCGTCTGCGGTCAGCTTTGCGGGCTGCTTTTGACGCTGTTTTTCTGCAAACGGCTGAACATCCGCGCCTGTCGCGTGCAGAGCGCGCATGCTTTTCGGATGCTGACGGCGACCGTGCTGCGCCTCGGCGTTCCGGCGGCGCTCTCCGGCGGATCGTATACCTTTTCGCAGGTGATGCGCAGCTCCATGGCGCCGCTCATCAGCCTTGCGGCGGTTTCCGCGACGGTCTATTATAACAACATTCTCTGCTATGCCTATATCATCAGCTACAGCCTCGGCAGCGCCAACTCCATCTTCACCGGCAGGCTTTGCGGCGCGGGGGAATTTGATCACGCTGAAAGGGTGAACCGCCTGCTCGTGAAATGCACCGCAGTCGCCAATTTCCTTCTTTCTCTCCTTTTGTTCCTCTTTCGCCGACCGCTTCTTAGCATCTACACCGACAACCCGCAAATTTTCGCATGGGCGACGGCGGTCTTTGCCATCGACTTTGTCGCGGAGGGGGCGCGGGCGGTCAGCCACATCTATGAATATTCCCTGCGCGGCGCGGGCGATGTCCGCTGTATGATGATCGCGATGATCGTTTCGGGCTGGCTGTGCGGCGTCGGCGGCGCGTATTTTTTCGGCATCAGGCTGCAAATGGGCGTTGCGGGCTTTTTCCTCGCGACGGCGCTCGACGAGGTGTGCCGCGCAGTGCTTTCCGTTTGGCGCTGGCGCACCGGCAAATGGAAAACGATCTTTGCGGCAAAAGCTGCATAAAAAATCCGGACACATGGCCTGTGTCCGGATTTTTCTTTGTGCTTTTACGGTTCAAAAACGGTGATGGGGAAGGCGGCCTTGACGCTGCGGCGCGCCGCCGCGAGGTCGGGGAGCGCGCCCGCTGCGATCATCTGCGTCAGCAGATTGCCGAGTGCCGTCGCCTCAGTCGGGCCGGCAAAGACGGGCTTACCCGTCGCCTTGGCGGTCAGCGCGTTTAAGTATTCATCCTTGCTGCCGCCTCCGACAATGTGGATGGCGTCATAGGTGACGCCGGTGAGCGTTTCGAGCTCTTTGACGGCATCGCGGTAGCACAGGGCAAGGCTGTTATAAATGACCGCACCGATCTCGCCGACCGTTTCGGGCACTGCCTGCCCCGTGCGGCGGCAGGCGTCCTTGATGGCGTCGATCATGGAGTCGGGCGCCAAAAAGGCGGCGTCCTGACAGTCGACGACCGACGCGATGTCCGTCTGCTTCGCGGCGTCGCAGATCTCGGCAAACGAGAAGCGTTTGTCCCATTCGCGCCGCACCGACTGCATCATCCAAAGCCCCATGATGTTTTTCAGAATGCGATAGCGGTATTCATACCCGCCCTCGTTCGTGAAATTCGCCGCGCGGGCGGCTTCGCCCGTGAGCGGAGTTTTGCTTTCCGTGCCGAGCAGCGACCATGTGCCGGAGCTGATATACAGCGGGTGCGTCGAGGTCATCGGCACTGCCGCCACAGCGGAGGCGGTGTCGTGCGTCGGGGGGAGAATGACATCGGTGTCAAAGCCGACCTTTTCCCGAATGTCCGGCAGCAGTCTGCCGACCTTTGTTCCCGGCGGCACGAGCTTGCCGAACAGCCGCCGCGGATAGCCGAGGCGGTCAATAAGCTCAAAGTCCCATGTCTTGGTTTCAAGGTTTATGAGCTGTCCCGTCGTTGCGACCGTGTATTCACTGATCGCCTCGCCGCTCAAAAGATAGGTGAGATATTCCGGCACAAACAGCAGCCGTGCCGCGCTTTCAAGCTGCTCGGGGTGCTCCTTTTTCAGGCTCATGAGCTGATAGACGGTGTTGAAAAGCTGTTTTTGGATGCCGGTGCGGGCATACAGCTCCGCGGGCGGAATGATCGCCTCCACCGCCTTGTCCATGCCCGCCGTGCGCCCGTCGCGGTAGCCGACGGCGTCGCCGATGCGCGCGCCGTTTTCATCGAGCAGCACGAAGTCCACGCCCCAGGTATCGATGCCGACCGACTGCGGCACGGTGCCGCGGTCGGCGCAGACCTTCATGCCCGCGAGAATTTCCGAAAAAAGCCCGTCGATGTCCCAGCAAAGATGCCCGTTTTTCTTGTGCAGTCCGTTTTCAAAACGGTAGATCTCCTCCAAGATCGGCTTGCCGTCCTCCAAATGCGCCAGAATGTGTCTGCCGCTGGAGGCGCCGATGTCGATCGCCAAAAAGTACTGCATAGCCGCACTCCTTTATTGCAGGAATTTTTCCGGCAGCGTGACATGGAAATCCTTTGCCAGCGCGCGGAAATCGTCTGCCGAAATGGTTTGCCGCTTGTGATCGGTCATGCTTCTGACCTTGACGAGAATCTCCGCCGCCTTTTCGACGGTGTGCATCAGACCGAAGGTCAGATCAAAGTCCTCACCGCAGCAGAACATGCCGTGATGCGCCCAGATCGCCACATCGTATTCCTTCATCAGCTTGCTGGTGGCGACGGCGATGTCTCTGCCGCCGGGCACCATCCACGGCACAACGCCGATGCCGGAGGGGAACACCACCGGACACTCGGTCGCCATCTCCCACAGCTCGCGCGTGAACGCCTCGTCGGTGAGCGGCAAAACAAAGGTCAGGGCGATGGTGTTGGCGGGGTGCGCGTGATAAATGACACGGTATTTGCCGCCGGAGCGCGCTTTCGTGACCTCATGGTTCATGAGGTGGGACGGCAGCTCGCTCGTCGGGCGCGCACCGTTTTGAAGTCCCCAAACAATGCGGAAATTCTCGCCCTTTTCATCAAGCTCGACGATACCGATGTTTGCCGCGGGATCGAGAATGACATTGCGGAAATATTTGCCGCTGCCGGTCACAAGGAAATACTCCCCGGCAAGGTCGGGCACGGTCGTCCCGATCGGCGTCCACGGGCGGTCGGTTTTCAGCTGATCCTTTACCTCGTCAAGCTCTGCGGGCGCAATGCGATAGGAAAGATTGCCGCCGTTGCGCTCGTGCCAGCCCTGCTCCCAACCGTCGTTTGCCATGCGGACAAAGCCTTTTACAAAGGCTGCCTCTGTTACCTTCATCGTTCATTATCCTCTCTTTGCCAAAACATCTTTTTCGTATGCTTTCACCGTGTCGAACCACTTCTCCGTCGGCTCGACGCCGCTGCGGCGGCAGAATTCCGCCCAAACCTCGCCCAACGGATAGGTCTTCAGCTCCTCCTGCTTCACCATGAGCGTCGTGAACTGCTCACTGTCCTGCAACGCCTTCATGGTGTCCCACGGCGTGAGCAGCGCCGCCAGCAGCGCTTTCTGCCAGTTGCGCATGCCGACCACCCAGGCGGCGATGCGGTTGATGGAGGCGTCGAAATAGTCAAGCGCCATCACCACGCGGTCGAGCGCGTCACAGCGCACGATCTCCTTGGCGATCTCTTTGGTCTCGTCGTCAAACAGCACGACATGATCCGAGTCCCAACGCACGGGGCGGGTGATGTGCAACGCGATTTTATCGTTGAACAGCAGCATCGAGGGGATCTTGTCCGACACCTTTTCGGTGGGGTGATAGTGCCCGTTGTCCATGAGGCACATGACGTTGTTGCGGGCGCAGTAGTTCATGTAAAATTCGGAAGAACCGACTGTGTAGGATTCCAGTCCGATGCCGAACACCTTGGACTCCATGGTGACATACACCCGCTCGCGGTCATACGGCTCGGCGAGAATTTCGTCCAGCGATTTTTTCAGCCGTGCGCGCGGCGCCAGCCGATCGGCGGGCACATCCTTGAGTCCGTCGGGGATCCAGATGTTGAGCGTGCAGAAGGTGTCAAGCTCGCGGGCAAAGTATTCCGCGATGTGCAGGCAGCACTTGGCATGCCGCACCCAAAAGGCGCGGATGTCCTCGTCGGCGCTGGCAAGCGTCATACCTGCCGCCTTCGGATGGGAGAAGAAGGTGGGGTTGAAGTCGATGCCGAGTCCTCTCTCCTTGGCAAACGCCACCCATTTTGCAAAATGCCGCGGCAAAAGCGCGTCTCTGTCCGCCCACTCGCCGTTTTCAAACACAGCGTAGCTTGCGTGCAGGTTGATGCGGTGCTTGCCGGGGATGAGGGACAGCGCCTTGTCCATGTCCGCCATCAGCTCGTCCGGCGTTGTCGCCTTGCCGGGATAGTTGCCGGTTGCCTGGATGCCGCCCGACAGCGCGCCCTCGCGGTCAAAGCCGCCGACATCGTCTCCCTGCCAGCAGTGCATGGAGATTGCCACCTTTTGCAGCTTTTCAATGGCAGCCTCGGTGTCGATGCCGAGTGCTTTATAGGTTTCTTTTGCTTCGATGTAGCTCATAAAGATACCCTCCTTTTATTGTTGCTTTCAGTATAACAGGACGAACAGGCAATCGCAAGGTCGGGATTGGGCAAAAAGGCGTCCTTATTCGACATGACCGCGGCGGTAGGCGGCGGGGGATATGCCGTATTTTTCCTTGAAAATGCGGTGGAAATAGCTCGTGTTTTCATAGCCCACCGCCACGATGATGTCCGCCACGGAGCGGTCGGTATCGACAAGCAGCGCCGCTGCCCGCTGCAGGCGCTTTTCCTGCAAAAGTGCCTTGAAGGTGCAGCCGAAATGACGGGTGATCTGCTTTGAAAGCGTGCCCGCTTCCTGTCCCATGTCGGCGGCAAGTGCCGAAAGCGATGCGTCGTGATAGTGCTCCTCGATATACCGCAAGACGGCGGCGGAAAAGCGGTGCTGTGCGCTGTCTGCGCCCTGCAGGCGATCCATGTGGTTGGCAAGCTGCACCATGAGCAGCCCCATCGTGCTCTGACGGATGCGGCGGCGGTTGGGCTCTTCGTGCAGGATCGTCCAGATGAGGTTTTCGAGCAGGTTCTGAATGGGCAGGATGTCCGCCACGGCGAAATGCAAAAACTGCGCGTCCCTTTGCGTCGGCGAGAGACAGTCCGCCAAAAAGTCCACAAGGCGGTTTTGCTCCATGCCGAGCATCTCCATGGTGCGGTCGAAAAACGCGGGGAGAATGATGAAGTTGATGGCGATGTCGTTTTCTCCCGCAGGCAGTACCTCCTGCACCGCGCTCGGGGACAACAGCAGCACCTCGCCCGTGTGCAGCGTGATCGGCGTGCCGTTGACGATGTGCTGCGTTTGCCCCGTGTACATATACACCATCTCGATATAGTTGTGCGTGTGCGGCGGGAAATGCACAAAGCGGGTGTGCGGGCGGATGCGCATGAGCCTGCCGCTTTGCAGCAGCCGACGGGCATCGATGCGAAAATCCTCTTTTGTTGCGCCGTAGGCGGCATAATCCAGCATCTGCGGGCTTTCGAGCAGCGCTTTCTCCTCTGCGGTGATGACCGAAAGCTGCCGCAAAAGTGCCTCGTCCATGTGCTCACCGTCCTTTCAAGGGCAGTATACCACACCCTGCTTTTTTGTTCAACATTTTTCCCGTAATGTGCATCATTTTTCCATTCCGTGCGCGGTGCGGTTCTGTTATATTGGTGTCAGAAAGGGAGGGGATTCTTATGCAGCGAGAAGTACGCAACATGGACCTTGATTGGCAGTTCCATTTGGGGGATATTTTCCCCGTCGGCGTGACGACCCACGCCACCGCCTATACCTCGACGAAGGGCGGAAACGCCTCCGGGCCGGCGGGAAAAAGCTATGACGACACCTTGTGGCAGCGGGTAAATCTGCCGCATGACTATCTCTATTCTGCAACACTCAAGGAGGAAAACGGACCGGGGCGGGGCTACCGCACGCCGCAGAACAGCTGGTATCGCAAGTCGTTTCTTCTGTCGCCCGACGACGAGGGAAAGGTGCTCACCCTGCGCTTTGAGGGCATTTCGACCAACGCGATGATCTGGTTCAACGGCAGCCTGGTTGCCCGTTCGTTCAGTGTATATGCCGAGTCGGTGTTCGACATCACCGACCGCGCCTATTTCGACGGCAGACCGAACGTGCTCGCCGTTTATGTCAAGGGGGACAAAAACGAGGGCTGGTGGTATGAGGGCTGCGGCATCTACCGCCATGTGCGCCTGTTTGTGACGGCACCGCTGCATGTCGGACAGGACGGCATTTTTGCCAAGCCCGTTTTGCGGGAAAGTACCGCAAACGACTGGTGCGTGGAGACGGAGATCACGCTTGAAAACGGCGGCATTGCGGACGGCAAAGCCGCCGTGCGGGCGACCCTTTCGGACGGGAAAACGGTGCTGGCGACGGCAGTGTCCGATGAGGTCGCTGTCGGCGCGTGGGACAAAAGGGTGCTCTCCCTGCGCCTGCCCGTCGAAGATCCGCGCCGCTGGGATGTGGACGATCCGTATCTCTACACCGTGAAGGTCGAGGTACTGCAAAACGGTGCGGCTGTCGACAGCGACACCGTGCGCATCGGTTTCCGCACCATCGCCATGGACAAGGACCGCGGGTTTATCTTGAACGGCAGACCGCTGAAGGTGCTCGGCACCTGCAACCACCAGGATCACGCGGGCGTCGGTGCCGCCGTGCCGTATACGGTGTGGCGGTTCCGTCTGGAGCGCTTGAAGGAGATGGGTACGAACGCCTATCGCTGCTCGCACAATCTCCCCGCGCGCGAGGTGCTCGATCTTTGCGATGAGCTCGGCCTTTTGGTGATGGACGAAAACCGCCGCTTTGAAGCGACGGACTATGTGCTGTCCTGCGTGGAAAATATGGTGCGGCGCGACCGCAATCACCCGTCGGTGGTGTTCTGGTCGATGTTCAACGAGGAGCCGCTGCAAAACACCGAGGAGGGCGCACGCATCTATCGCCACATGCGGCATGCGGCGCAAAAGCTGGACGACACCCGCATCTTTACCGGTGCGATCAACAGCGTCACCGTTTCGCCGGAGGGTGCTGCCTCGCTGATGGACGCGGTCGGCATCAACTATGCTCTCGGGCATCTCGACGCTATGCGGAAGGAACACCCCGACTGGGCGTTCATCGGCTCGGAAAACAACAGTGCCGTCACAACGCGCGGCTGCTATGAAAGTGACTATCGCCAGGCGCGGGTGCTGTCCAATTATGACGAGGAAGCCGTGTCATGGGGCTCGAACATCCGCGACATGTGGGCGTTCACCCGCGCAAATGACTGGTTTGCGGGCATTTTCGTGTGGACGGGCTTCGACTATCGCGGTGAGCCGTCGCCGTTTTCGTGGCCGTCTGTGTCGTCCCAGTTCGGCATTCTGGACACCTGCGGTTTTGCAAAGGACGCATTTTACTATCATCAGGCGTGCTTCTTAAAAACGCCGATGGTGCACGTTTTGCCGCATTGGAACCATCCCGAGGGCAAGACGGTGCGGGTGGTTGCGGTGTCCAACTGCGACGAGGTCGAGCTGTTTTTGAACGGCAGATCCCTCGGCAAGAAGGCGGTGGACGCCTGTGCACCTGCCGAGTGGCAGGTGCCGTTTGAGGCGGGCGAGCTGAAGGCGTGTGCTCTGAAGGACGGCAAGGTCGTTGCCGAGGATGTCGAGCGCACGGCGGGCGTGCCGGTCAGGATCGTTGCCGAACCGTATCGCACCTATGTCGACGACAGCGGCGAGGACGTGATGATCGTCAACTGCTCCGTTGCGGATAAGGACGGCATACCTGTGCCGACGGCGGAAAATCACCTGTTCTTTGAGGTCGAGGGCGACGGCGACTATCTCGGCGCCGGCAACGGCGACCCGAACAGCCATGAAACGGACACCGATCCGCACCGCCGCCTGTTTGCGGGAAAATGTCAGGTGATCGTGCGGGTGCGGCAGGATGCAAAGGCGGTCTCGCTG